>JAEEGL013441441.1_pt1 | contig 50581 bp, 42 predicted proteins | sample 9134231 | NCBI WGS metagenome assembly JAEEGL01 (sample SAMN16246548, study PRJNA631951) | gut metagenome | biome: gut microbiome; feature: rumen; material: fiber-attached | host: Bos | place: Iran: Karaj | collected 2018-10 | reverse complement strand
TTCGCCCCTCCCTCGCCCGTCACACAAATCTGTCCTCTTCGGTCCTTTGCTTTTTCGTTTCTTCGCTTGGTCTCACATCAGTGACAAATGCACATTATGATAAAATGTTTGACAGGAAAAAGGTTGTAGTGATATAATAATATGGTATGTTGTTGCAATCTACCTGTTGATTTGTGCAATAAAGGACTATCATATCCTGGCCAGAGAGTCTAATCGGTTCAACACCATTGAATCGGTTTTGGGGTAAGACATACTACTGGAATAATCTCTCATTATCATGAGTGGCCAATTGTGTCCACAAGAATCCAGGAGGAAGAGATGGATTTAAGGAACGATCAAAGGTTCGCTGGCATTGAACCGTTCGACAAAAAGGTTTGGCTGTCATCACCGACCATGCATGGAGAGGAGCTTCGGTTCGTGACAGAAGCAATCGAGACGAACTGGGTTTCCACGGTTGGACAGAATATCAATGAATTGGAACGCATGGTCGCTGAGTATATCGGTGTTAAGTATGCGGTCGCTCTATCTTGCGGCACGGCCGCATTGCATCTGTGTATGAAACTGGCGGCGGAGAGGATAAACCCAGGCGCAAAGTCGGGCAACAGTCTGGCGGGACAGCGGATCTTTTGCAGCGATATGACTTTTGATGCCTCCGTGAATCCGATTGTATACGAAGGCGGAGAACCGATTTTCGTTGATACCGAGCGTGATACCTGGAATATGGATCCTGTCAGTTTGGAGAAGGCGTTCGAATTCTATCCTGATGTTAAACTTGTGGTTTTGGCACATCTTTATGGAGTACCGGCAAAGATGGACGAGATCGTGAGGGTTTGCAGAGACCACGGTGCTCTGATCGTGGAAGATGCGGCGGAAGCAATGGGGGCCACCTATCGTTCTTCTTCCGGAGATGCAGGCGAGATTGGAGTCGACAAGAAATGCGGTTCGTTTGGAGATTTTTCGGCTATCAGTTTCAACGGAAACAAAATTGTAACTGGCAGCAGCGGCGGGGTGTTTTTGACAAATAATCAGCACGATGCTGAAAAAGTTCGTAAATGGAGTACGCAGAGCCGGGAAGCTGCCCCGTGGTATCAGCATGAAGAACTTGGCTACAACTACCGCATGAGCAATATCATTGCCGGTGTTGCGCGCGGCAACATGCTTCATATCGATGAGCACATAAGAAGCAAAAGGGAGATTTATGAGAGGTATAAAGAAGGATTTGCGAACCTTCCTGTAAAGATGAATCCATTTGATGAAGACAAAAGCACACCGAATTATTGGCTTAGCTGTCTCTTGATTAATGAAGATGCTATGTGCGAACAAGTTAGAGGAGAGAAGGATTATCTATATAGATCTGAACCTGGGAAGAGTTGTCCGCAAGAGATACTGGATGCCATCGCTTCTTTCAACGCAGAGGGGCGCCCTATTTGGAAACCGATGCATTTGCAACCATTGTACCGAATGAATGGGTTTGTTGTGCGTGATGGCAATGGCAGAGCAAGGAGCAATGCTTATATTCCAGGGAAAGGTGCCGATGTTGGAGCGGACATTTTCAGCCGCGGGTTGTGTTTGCCATCAGATAACAAATTGACCGAAAAGCGACAGGACAAGATAATTGACATAGTCAGGAAGAGTTTTTCTTGCGGGCTCTAAGAATAGCATATCTTGGATTCGGTCTTGTTTGACGCGTATAGAGTGGCCAAAGGACCATAGCCAGGGATTGAGGGATTTGTCTCAATTTTGTCGCATGGGAAACCATGAAAAGATGAAATCCAGACGCAGTTAATAGAGGATGTAAATATGTGCGATTCTGTTGAAGTTAGTATTATCTGCAACACATATAATCATGAAAAGTATATCAGGGATGCCCTAGACGGTTTCATCATGCAGAAAACAAGTTTCCCGTTTGTAATATTTGTGCACGATGATGCCTCAACAGACGAAACAGCGAACATCATTCGAGAATATGAGCAAAAGTACCCGGATTTAATCAAACCAATCTACCAAACGGAAAATCAGTTTTCCAAGCATGACGGAACGATTTGGAGGGTCCAGAAGAATCGTGCAGAGGGGAAATATGTGGCCACATGCGAGGGGGACGATTATTGGCTCGATCCTCTAAAACTTCAAAAGCAGTACGATTTTATGGAAAACCACCCAGAATACACGCTTTGCGGGTGCAGTACCAAATGGATGGAAGTATTAAAAAACAAAGAAACCGGGCGATCAAGAACAGACCGGGACCGGGACGTTTCATTAGAGGAGTTTTTGAACCCCAAAAACGGAAGACCGTTTCCTTATGTTTCATTCTTTTTTCGGAGAGAGGTTTGGGCGAACACACCAAACTGGGGATTCCCCGTAGGTGATCTCCCGATGACGTATCACGCTGCCATACAAGGAAAGGTTCGTATGCTGGCGGATGTTATGTGTGTATATCGCTGGAACGTAGAGGGGTCATGGACGGACAGGAACTCCAACTCAAAAAAGAGAGCCTCAATATGTGAAGACATGATTCGTGGGTACGAACGGATGAATGCGGACACAGACTATCGATATAGCGAATCAATTCAAAAGGCGATTCTTCAACAAAAATATATGCTTGCCCTAATGAACCATGATTTCAAGGCTCTGCGAAGCGAAGAATTGATTCAAGTATTTAAAAACAAAAGACTCACAAAGCGTATAGCTGATTGTGTCCGCTGTACGATGCCAACGACTTTTCGTGTTTTGAAAAAAGTCTTTCGTAAAGCCCGGTAATTGGAGCGGAATGTCGAGTGATTAGAATGGGTCAGCGGGTATGATGTTTTGGGAATTGGAGAAGGAATTTTGAAATGGACTCTTTGCGAAAGAAGCTTATGATTCTTGGTGGGTCTCGGTATGCGCTCCCTTTGATTCGTGCGGCGCATGAACTCGGACTTTATGTGATTACGGCTGACTATCTCCCAAACAATGTTGCACACAGGTATTCGGACGAATACTGCAATGTTAGTATTGTGGATAAGCAGGAAACATTGAGAGCGGCACAAGAACGACGTGTGGATGGTATTATTTCCTTTGCATGTGATCCAGGTGTCGTGACTGCCGCATATGTGGCGGAACAACTGGATATGCCTTCCTGCGGCCCATACGATTCAGTTTGTATCCTGCAAAACAAAGGACGTTTCAGGCGCTTCCTTTTAGAGCATGGTTTTCAAGTGCCAACGGCACGGGGGTATACGACTGTTGAAAATGTTTTGAGGGACGTTGCGATGTATCACTGGCCAGTGATCGTCAAGCCGACCGATTCTGCTGGTAGCAAAGGCGTCAGCCGGGTAGACGATCCTGGGAAATTGAAAGAAGCAGTAAACCACGCACTTTCCTTTTCGCGAGGTAGAGAGTTTATTGTAGAAGATTTTATTTCACAGGTTGGGTTTTCTTCGGATACCGATAGTTTTTCCGTGGAAGGAGAATTGAAATTCGTTTCCTTCAATTCACAACATTTCGATTCGAACGCTGAGAATCCTTACACGCCTGCAGCGTACAGTTGGCCGTCCTCCATGTCGGATAGACAGCAGAAGGAACTGACAGAAGAAATCCAACGGTTGCTTCACCTGTTACATATGGGAACATCGGTATATAATATCGAGTCCCGTGTGGGAACAGATGGGAAGGCCTATATTATGGAATGTACGCCTCGCGGCGGAGGGAATCGTTTGTCAGAATGTTTGGAATATGCAACGGGCGTAAAACTAGTAGAAAACGCTGTTCGAGCTGCAGTAGGAATGCCAATCGTTGGCATTGAACAGAAGCCATACAATGGTTACTGGGCCGAGGTGATCCTGCATTCCGATAAACCAGGCATTTTTGACTCGTTATGGGTAGATAGATCGATCCAGCAATTTGTTTTCGAAAAAGACTTGTGGATTCAACCGGGGACGGACGTGGGTGGTTTTAGCGCGGCCAGCGAAGCAATTGGGACGCTGGTGTTGGATTTTGACTGTCCGAAGCGGCTTGACGAGTTTATGGCAAATGTTCATGAGTATGTGAAGGTGATATTGAAATAACCATGAGAGAAATCGGTGGATATTTAGAACTGGATACATATTCTCTTCCTTTATTGCACGAAAGTGCCGTTGCGCTGAACTGTGGACGAAATGCACTGGCTTACCTGCTCCGAGCTAGGAAAATCAGGCATCTGTGGATTCCAAAATTCATTTGTGATTCCGTAACGAAGGTATGCGAACGTGAAGGTGTGGCATACACGCTTTATGGGGTGGGAATGGATTTCCTACCGAGCGAGGAGATTGTGCTAGGTAAAGACGAGTGGGTGTATTTTGTCAACTACTATTCACAATTTGGAAATGATACGATTTTAGAATTCGTGGAAAAGTTCGGGCGGGTGATTGTGGACAACGCCCAGAGTTATTTTCAGTCACCGATTCTCGGGGTTGATACCATCTACACATGCCGTAAGTATTTCGGGGTTGCGGACGGCGCATTTCTGTATACGGAAGCAACGCTCCACGAGTTATTTCCGCTGGACGAGTCCTTTGGACGTATGAACTTTTTGCTTGGGCGGTATGAGCGGACCGCAGCGGAGTTTTACCAAGAATACGTTGCAAACAACGACCTGTTTTACACCGAACCAATAAAAAAAATGTCAAAATTGACGCAGAATCTTCTCCGTGGGATCGATTATGAACGGGTGAAAAGGATTAGAGAAAACAACTACCTGTTTCTGCATCGGGAACTTAGTGGCATCAACCTACTAAGGCTTTCGGAAACACCTGGAACATTCATGTATCCACTTATGTTAAACAACGGAGCAGAAATCCGCAGAAAACTACTTGAAATGAAGATTTATATTCCCACCCTTTGGCCTGATGTGTTTGAGTTTTGCGGTGGGGGCGGACTAGAGTTCCAGATGGCTAAGAACATCCTGCCACTTCCAATTGATCAAAGGTACGGAGAGGACGACATTTGCACCATGCTGGATATGGTCTGCAGTTTAATCTAAGAGATTTGAAAGAGGGAATCAATTATGTACGAACGACTCCGAGGGAAGACACTTCTTGTCACCGATACAACGGCGCTTGGTGCGTGTGCGGTCAAGAGAGCGAAGGAAATGGGGATCAAGACTGTCGTTGCAAATTTTTATCCTATGGACCAGTCGGCTTCTAAACGGGAGGCTGATGTGCCATTAGACGTCGATATTTCTAATATTGACGAAATGGTCAGTTTGATTCGTGACTATCACATCGATGGCTATTTTGTCGGCTGGACGGATTCTCATCTGCCTTTTTATGCAGAGATTTGTGAAAAGGCAGGCCTTCCATGTTGTGGGACGAAGGAACAGTTTGATATTCTTTCTAACGACAAACGACGGTTCAAAAAAGAATGCCAAAAATACGGAGTTCTTGTGCCAGAATCGTACGATATTGACATTCATTTCCGGCCAGAAGATTTACAGACGATTGTTTACCCCGTTATGGTTAAACCGGCAGACGGAAGCGGCGGTCGTGGGATTAAAAAGTGTAACAACGAGCGAGAACTGATTGAGCACTATACGAATCTGTATGAATCGTCTATAAGCAAGAAAATCATTTGCGAGCGGTATATTGATAGCCAAAATGAGATATTCATCCATTATACCGTTCAAAACGGTTATTGCAGCCTTTCTTCCTCTTTTCTGAAATACAAGATCGATGCGGAAAAAGACATGGCGGCTTCGTGCCTGTTCCATATGTTTTCTCCCAAGTTCCTTGAAAAATACAAACATGATCAGGAACCAGCTGTAATCGACATGATCCACGGGTTGGGCATCCGTTGTGGCAATTTGATGTTTCAGGGGATCGAGGATCACGGAAAGCTTTATTTTCATGAATCGGGTCTCAGAATGGGTGGGGAACAGTTCTATGTTTTCGCTGAGAGACTGAACGGGATCAGTTCACTCGAACTGCTCATTGAATTTGCTTTAACAGGAGAAATGACTCTATATGAGGCGAAACAATTGGACAATTACAGTTTCAGCAAATACTGTTGTAACTACTATATTCCGTTGAAACCTGGTCGTATTTCCCGGATGAATGGGATCGACAAGATTGAAACCATGCCACAGGTTTTGCAAACCCTTCGCTTCAAAAAAGTTGGAGATGAGATTTCTCCAACAAGTTCTCTCGATCGTGTCTGTCTTCGACTACATGTAATGGAAGATACAAAAGAATCATTTGCACGAAGTCTATGTAAGATCAGCGAAACAATCGAGGTTTTGGACGAAGACGGACGCGATATGCAGTTGCAAAAACTCATGTATGATGACGTGATGGCGGTAGTTGACGACGCGTGGAGTTGATGGGCAGTCACATGGGCTATAGTGGCTGGATTGCATATATACTATGGTAGAGGAGATAGGTTCATAAATGCTAAGTATTGATACAAGTTGGATTGATGTTACCGACGATTACGATGACAAGGTTCGTTTTGGAGAAGAGATCGTTTCCAGAAATCCTCAGATTTATACGGAAACCATGACGAACCTAATATGGAGAACAATCGAAAGGAATTATCCCGACCGTACGAACGAACAGAAAAGACGATTCTTTTATCTTTCGGTTTACGATTACTGGATGTATGGAAGTACCATTGATGAAGAGATCTTTCTTGAATTTGAGTTCAAAAAGGATATCGAAAAGCGCGGATATGTTACCGAACGGAATCGCTGGCAGTATTATAGGTTTCTAAATGATCCGGCCGACTGGCATTTGCTAAGAAATAAATACGAGGCATACAAACTCCTGAAGGAGTATTATAAACGCGATGTAGTTGAGTTGACCGGAGAGGATGACAGGGAAGTTTTTCGTTCGTTTGTAGAGAAGCACAGGGAATTTGTCGTAAAACCAGTCGGTGGTAGCGGTGCATTCGGGGTTTCTAAGATGTCGGCGGACGCGTATGCAACATTTGAGGATCTGTTTCAAGACATGCTCGTTCTTCTTGGTTCTCTGGAGGGACTATCGAAGTTAGAAAAGGTAAAATCTCTTATAGTTGAAGAATTGATTGAACAGGTCAACGAACTTGCGGTGTTCCATCCTTCGTCTATCAATGCAATTCGTTTGATAACGATCCGGACCGGAAGTGATGTTTCCTTCTTTTACCCGTGGATCAAATTCGGAGCGTCTGGTTCGTTCATAGCGAGTGCTGCTGTCGATGGATTTGATGCAGGGATCGATCCGGAAACTGGACGCATTATTACGGATGGCGTGAAAGAAAATGGTGAAAGGGTAGAGTTTCACCCGGATTCTGGAATCCGGTTCAAAGGATATCAAATTCCGAAATGGAAAGAGTTGCTCGATTTTGCGAGGGAACTTGCATTGAAACTTCCGACTTTTCGTTATGTAGGTTGGGACGTTGTTCTTACGCCAAAGGGGTGGTGTGTTATGGAGGGCAATCACGCAGGGCAATTGATGGGACAGATGCTGTTCCAGAAAGGTCTGAGGCGTGAATTTGAGGAAATGATTGGGTGGCCGAATCCAAATGACACCACATGCGAGGGGAGACGAGCATGAAACACGGTTTTCACAAAGTGCTGAACACGATGGACATTCTCGTGGTGGCGTTTGGTGCCATGATCGGATGGGGATGGGTTGTAGCGTCCGGTAGTTGGATTCAGAACGCTGGTGTGCTTGGCACAGTGATTGGTTTTGTGCTTGGAGGCGTTATGATCTACTTCGTTGGAACAACCTACGCCGAATTGACCCCTGCCATGCCTAATGTTGGTGGTGAACACGTGTTCAGTTACAAAGCTTTCGGCACGACGGGATCATTTATCTGCACATGGGCGCTTATACTGAGTTATGTAGGGGTTGTATGCTTTGAGGCGGTTTCGCTTCCAACCATCATTCAGTACATATTTCCGGCATCCGCACAAGGATACATGTACACGATTGCCGGATCAGACGTGTACGTTACCAGCGTGTTAATTGCAACCCTGTTTACAATTGCAATCTTGGTGATCAATATTATGGGGATCAAGGTTGCATCCGCATTCCAGACGGTGTTGACGGTGGCCATTGCTGCCGTGGGCATTATACTGGTGGTTGCATCGGCGCTCAATGGTTCCCCGGACAATATGGAAGGACAAATGGTTGTCGGTGAAGGAGTGGGCTCGATAAAGAACATCCTTTCCGTCGCCGTAGTTGCGCCGTTTTTCCTATTTGGCTTCGACGTGATCCCTCAAGTTGCTGAGGAGATTAGAATTCCGCTGAAAAAGGTTGCAAGAGTTCTCCTGCTCTCTATCATCTGCGCGGTTTCCTTTTATGGCCTTGTGGTGCTGGCCGTTGGTTATGCGCTGAATTCTGTGGAATTATCCGAGGCTATGCAAGGAGCGGGTCTGGTAACGGCCAACGCAATGGAAAAGGTTTTCAACAGTTCCGTCATGGCGAAAGTGCTGATTGTCGGTGGACTTTGTGGCGTGCTTACCAGTTGGAATTCTTTTCTAATAGGCGGGAGCCGTGCGATTTTCTCTATGGCGGAATCTTCCATGATTCCACGAAGGTTTGCGCGGCTGCATCAGAAACACAATACTCCGGCTAATGCAATCCTGTTGGTCGGTGCGCTTTCTTTCGTGGCTCCATTTTTTGGCAGGACAATGCTTGTATGGATCTCTGATGCGGCAAGTTTCGCGTGTTGTCTCGCCTACTGTATGGTGGCGTTTTCATTCTTGGTTCTGCGCAAGAAGGAACCGGACTTACCGAGGCCGTATAAGGTCAAGCATTATAAAATCGTCGGCATAACTGCAGTGGTGCTTTCTGGATTCTTGGCGGTCATGTATCTCATTCCTGGATCCGGGTGCTCACTAACCTGGCAGGAATGGATTATCGTTGGTGGTTGGGTTACTCTTGGTCTTGTGTTCTACGTTTTGTGCAAGAGAAGATACAAAAATCAATTCGGCCTAGTGACCCTGGAGTGAGTGGCCGGACTATCTCGACACTAAGAGCGCTACCGGGAAGTCGTTATGGATGGCATCCTAAGACGGTTCATTTGCCATGTCCGATATATTAGAAAAGGCATCTTGATTTCGGCTTTGATTACGCTTATTCTCATTTTAACTGCGATTAATAGGGAGAGATCTTTATGGAATTCATCCAAACTGCAATTCCCGGGGTATGGATTCTTGAGCCACCTGTGTTCTCAGACGAGAGAGGGTTCTTTTTTGAGAGTTTTAGTCTAGCTGCGCTTAAAGCGCACGGGATTGAGTTCGTTCCTATGCAGGAGAACTGTGCGTATTCCAAGAAAAAAGGAACAGTACGGGGAATTCATTTTCAGAATGATCCGGCAGCCCAAGCAAAAATTGTCCGCTGTACGCTGGGCAGCGTTTTGGACATCGCTGTTGATCTTCGCCGTGGATCTCCAACCTATCTCAAGTCGGTTTCTGTTGTGTTGACTGCAGAAAACAAGAGACAGTTTTTCATTCCACGTGGTTTTGGGCATGGCGTGATTTCTTTGGAAGACAACAGCATGATCGAGTACTATGCCGATAATCTGTATAGTCCAGGACACGATCGATCGATATACTGCGACGATTTGCAAATTGCAGTTGATTGGATGATTCCTGAACGTATTCTGTCCGAAAAGGATAGGAATGCGCCGTGTCTGAAAGATTCGGACTGTAATTTTGTTTGGTAATGCAATGGAAAGGAATAGAACATTTCAGGGATTCCGTGGATTATTCGCTATTGGCGTGTTGCTCTCGCATTGTTCGTTCACCGACGGGACTTTGATATGGTCAATACTAAGGCCACTGTCGAATGTATGTTTCTTTTCCATTCTGTCAGGGTATTTGATGTTTAAAACGTGGCGTGACCAGTCATTCTGTGGCTTTTTGAAGAAAAAGCTGATTCGCATCTGGCCACTTCACTTGATCATGTTTTCGATCAGATTTGCGGGGGCGTTGCTTAGCCACAGTTTTAACTTTACACCGACTCAGTTAATAACAGCTCTTATACATGTTTTCTTGCTTCAGACGTGGGTGCCAAACGTTGACATCGTAACGTCATTCAATACCGTATCCTGGTTTCTTTCCTCGTTGCTGTTTTGCTATATTGTTGGATACTTCCTAATGAAGTGGTTTCGCAGCGGGAAATATGGAGCGACACAGACAACCTATGGCTTAACGATCTTGCTGTTGACTGCGAAAATTATCGCCGCGATTGTATTCCCAACCGGGAATGGATGGGGATATTATCTGGCTTATTTGTGCCCGCTTGCTGTCTTGCCAGACTTTCTGCTTGGTTTTTTGCTTGCAATTAATGCCGAAAAAATCAATCTGTCCGAGAAAGGCAGAACGGGTCTTCAGTTGGCGGCTTTGGTTCTAATAGGCGTCATGTTTGCTACAAAGCATTTTATACCGGGTAACTTTTCAAGAGGATTTTACACGATTCCGTTCACCTTTCTGCTCGTGTTTTCAATTACGACCGAAACCGGTATTTCCAAAACGGTGTTCGGCAACCGTTTCGCGGTGTTCTTAGGAGACCTTTCATTTGAGATTTATTTGATCCACAATGTTTTAATCAAAGCACTCTGTAATCGGCTAGACATAGTACGGGTTTTGGTGGAAAAACATCTGGCAATTGTCCCTGTCATTGTTTTCACTTGTTTGTCAGTAATGTGTGCGGTAATATACAAAAAACTGTTTGAGACAATCTGTTCTGCAATAAAGAAATGGAGGGAAAGATAAAATATGAAAAGCGATAGGATTAATGTGACACGTTCCTCAATGCCTTCATTGGAAGAGTATATTGACGAACTGAAACCAGTTTGGGAGAGTCGCTGGCTGTCCAACCGCGGCATGGCTTCAGTCAAGTTCGAGGAAGCATTGAAAGATTACCTGGGTGTAGAAGAAGTGTATTGCTTCGCCAACGGACATGTTGCATTGGAAGTCGCTATTAACGGGTTATTTTTGCCACAGGGGGCGGAAGTAATTACTACGCCATATACACATTGTTCCACTACTCATTCTATCGTGCGTAACGGTTTAACTCCGGTTTTTGTGGATGTGGAAGAGAACAACTATACAATCAACCCGGAATTAATTGAACAGAATATCACGGAGAAAACGGTTGCGATAGTTGCCACTCATGTATATGGGTTCCCATGCGACGTAGATGCCATTGATGGGATTGCCAAAAAGTATGGATTAGTCGTGATTTACGACGCTGCACATGCGTTCGGCGTTGAATACAAAGGAGTTGGGATTGGGAATTTTGGCGATCTTTCAATGATTTCCACACACGCCACGAAAGTTTTTCACACGATTGAGGGTGGTATCGTCACGTACAAACACAAAGATGCTGAGCGCTTTGAGGCTATGACAAAAATTGTCAATTTTGGATTCACCAGCCACGAGGATATCACATACGTGGGAACGAATGCACGTATGAATGAGTTTGAAGCGGTCATGGGTATTTGTAATCTACGTCATATTGATGGTGAGATTAATCGCCGTCGGATAGCAGCAGAACGATACTGGGAACGTCTCGGGGGGATACGCGGTGTTATTCTGCCAAAACCCGGAAAAGACGTGAAGTGGAATTATGCCTACTTCCCAGTGCTGTTCGATGGGTATAAAATGGATCGCAATCAAGTGCAGGAAAAGTTGAGTAAGGACAACATCTATGCACGTAAGTATTTTTACCCAATAACGAATGAGGCGGCTTGTTATGCCGGAAAATATAAGAATGCAAATGTCTCGGTTTCCAAACATGCGGCGGACACTGTCCTCACCATGCCCATGTATGCGGATTTGACCGTGGAAGATGTAGATCGGATTTGCGACATCATTTTGGAGTAATTGGACAGATCATCTTGGAGGTGACTTGTATGAAGGGTATCATTCTTGCGGGCGGGAAAGGTACGCGTCTTTATCCGATGACAAAGGCGGTGTCCAAACAACTCCTGCCAATCTATGATAAACCGTTGATTTATTACCCTCTGTCCGTTCTAATGCTGGCTGGCATCCGAGAAGTACTGATTATCTCCACCCCGGAAGACACGCCACTTTATGAAAGACTTATGGGCGATGGTTCTCGGATTGGAATGGAGTTTACCTACAAAGTTCAAGAAACTCCTCGCGGTTTGGCAGACGCATTCATTTTGGGCGAAGAATTCATCGGGGAGGACAGCGTTTGTTTGATACTAGGCGACAACGTGTTTTTTGGTCAGGATATGACGATGATGCTTCGTAAGGCTATGGAGAATGAGACTGGTGCTACCATTTTCGGATATCCCGTGAAAGATGCCCGCTCGTTCGGTGTCGTTGAGTTCGACAGGGACCGCAAAGTCGTTTCTATCGAAGAAAAACCACAAAATCCAAAGAGCAATTATGCCGTCCCTGGTCTATACTTCTATGATAACCGTGTTGTAGAGATTGCAAAAAGCGTCAAGCCCTCTGCTCGAGGGGAGATCGAAATCACCGCCGTCAATAACGCTTATTTAAAAAAGGGAGAATTGGGGGTAATCCTTCTTGGACGAGGAATGGCGTGGCTTGATACTGGAACACCGAGTAATATGCTAAAGGCGGCCGAATTTGTGGAGGCAGTGCAGGATCGACAGGGTTTCTATATTTCCTGTATTGAAGAAATTGCCTGGAGACGAGGATTTATCACGACTGAGCAATTGATAACAATTGGCGAGGAACTCAAAATGACCGAATACGGACAGTATCTGCTTACTATAGCAAAGGAAGATAAATGATATGACCATTATCGTCACGGGTGGTGCTGGTTTTATTGGATCGAATTTCATTTTCTATATGCGGAAAACGTATCCAAATGACCGCATTATTTGCTTGGATAAACTGACATATGCTGGCAACCTTTCAACATTGAAAAATGTTATGGTTGATCCAAACTTCCGATTCGTGAAGCTTGATATATGCGACCGTGATGGCGTATACAAACTGTTTGGAGAGGAAAAACCGGATGTTATCGTCAACTTTGCTGCGGAGAGTCATGTGGACCGCAGCATCGAGGATCCATCGGTCTTTCTTCAGACAAATGTCATCGGCACGTCTGTCCTATTAGATGCATGCCGTAAGTACGGTATTATGCGGTATCATCAGGTCAGCACTGACGAAGTCTATGGCGATTTGCCACTTGATCGTCCCGATCTGTTTTTTACAGAGGAAACACCGATCCATACCAGTTCACCCTACAGTAGTTCGAAGGCGGGAGCCGACTTGCTCGTTATGTCGTACCATCGAACCTTCGGTTTACCTGTAACAATCAGTCGTTGCTCCAACAACTATGGCCCTTATCATTTCCCGGAGAAGTTGATTCCGCTAATGATTGCTAATTGCTTGAATGATAAACCGCTTCCGGTATACGGTAAAGGGTTGAACGTCCGCGATTGGCTCTATGTTGATGACCACTGCAAAGCAATCGATTTAATCATCCGCAAAGGCAGGGCAGGTGAAGTGTACAACGTTGGTGGACATAACGAAATGCGTAACATTGACATTGTCAAACTGATTTGCAGAGAACTCGGTAAGCCTGAGAGTCTTATCACGTATGTTACAGACCGGAAAGGGCATGATATGCGTTATGCAATTGATCCAACTAAGATTCACGAGGAACTTGGGTGGTTTCCTGAGACAAAATTTCAAGACGGTATCAAAAAGACTATTCGCTGGTATCTAGACAATCGTGATTGGTGGGAAGAGATTATCAGCGGGGAGTACCAGAATTATTACGAAAAGATGTATGGGAAGAGATAGAGGTGCTGCGTGTGTTGCGCTTGATTAAATGTTGATTAATGCGGAGATTGATTTGTCTATGCAGAAATACACTGGTATGTATTGCAGATACATAAAACGGATACTTGATATTCTTATTACGGGGCTGGCACTTATTCTATTTTGCTGGTTGTATGCGATTGTTGCAATCCTTGTGCGAATCTTTCTTGGCACTCCGGTCATTTTTACTCAGGAGCGTCCGGGAAAAATTGATTCAAAAACTGGTGAGGCACAAATATTCAAACTGTATAAATTTCGCTCAATGACCAATGAAAGAGATGAAAAGGGAGATTTGCTCCCTGACGCACAACGGTTGACCCGGTTTGGGAGAATCCTCAGAGCGACATCTATGGATGAGATCCCAGAAGCGTGGAACATTTTGAAGGGAGACATGAGCATAGTAGGGCCGAGGCCGTTGCTGGTACGTTATCTGGATTATTACACCGAATTTGAAATGCGGCGCCAGCGTGTTAGGCCAGGATTGACTGGGTGGGCGCAAGTCCATGGCCGGAATGCTACAACTTGGGAAAAGCGGTTCTCGTACGATTCAGAGTATGTGGACAAAATCAGTTTTGCGATGGATATAAAAATCGTAATTTTGACCATTAAGAAGGTGTTTTCAAGAGACGGGATCGAGTTCATTGAAGGTCATCAGAGTATCGCGGATTATTTTTGTTCATCAAGCGAAAAGGGTGAGGACTGTACAAGCAACGAACCTTCCTTGTCACATTTAACATGATAATTTGAAGGCCTTTCCTTTTGGCGTGTTTTGGAAACAGTGCACAGTAGAGGTTGCATAGTCTTTATACGTGAAAAGAAGGGAAGGCAGAAATCATACGAGAATTCTCCGAGTTTTGTGAAGACCAGACCCAACTGTTCTGCCTGTCACAAATTGTAAAGACCATTCTTGTCTCAAACACAGAACAATAGATTTTCATATGGGGATATAGTGAATGAAGGCACTTGTGATTGCGGGTGGAGTCCCACAAATAGAATTGATCCGGCAACTGAAGAGCAGGGGGATTACCGCAGTATTGGCGGATGGAAGCCAGAACCCAGTGGCGCGGCCCTATGCAGACATTTTCTACAAAGTCGACATTTTTGATGCGTCAGCGATTCGGAAGATTGCGGAAGAGGAAAGGATCGATTTTCTGCTCACTGTCTGTGCGGATCAGGTGCTGTTGGTGGTAGCGCAGGTGTCCGAGATGCTTGGGCTTCCATGTTATATCGACTACCAAACGGCTCGAAACGTTTCAGATAAAATCTTGATGAAGCGAGTTTTCAAAAGAATTGGCGTTCCAACAACGGATTATGTTGAGACCGATCACTTCGACCTAGGTCGATTCGCACATCTCCGTTTTCCGCTGGTAGTCAAACCGGTGGACACATATAGCTCCAAAGGTGTGCGGAAGGCAGAAAACGAACAGGAACTGGCACAATTCTACGAAGATGCTCGCCGACTCAGCCGTAGCGGGGGTGTAATTGTTGAAGAGTTCTTCCAGGGCGAAGAAATAAGCGTAGATGCTTTCGTGATGGATGGGCGGGCGAAGATTCTTACCGTGACCAACAGCGAAAAAGTGAAATCAAACAACCGTTTCGTCATTTTTCGCGGCCGGTATCCCGCTACTGTATCAAAGAAGGTGCTTAGCAAGATTGGGATTATCTCTCAAAAGATTGCCGATGGTTTTGGCCTAGTGAACTCGCCGCTTTTAATCCAAATTCTGCACAATGGTGAGGATGTTTCTGTTTTGGAATTCTGTGCCCGAACGGGCGGCAACATGAAATGGTTGCTCATTAAATATTCTTGTGGTGTTGACGTGATTACAGCTACCATCGATATCACGCTTGGGTTGAAGCCAAATCTTACGAAAAAGGACATGGGCCATCAAACTGTGGTGAATGACTATATCTACTGTGAGCCCGGTGTGTTTGATCATTTCGAGGGTTTTGATGAGATGGTGGAATTAGGACTAATTAATGAATTTCATCCGGCACGACCAAAGGGGACAATAATGAAAGGTGTAACCAGTAGCAGCGATCGAATCGCTGGCATGAACATCGTGGCAGATAGCACGGAGGACTTTAACAGCAAGGAAAGAGCGATTCTCGAGCATGTTAAGGTGATTGATTCAAATGGAAACGACATCATGCGGCGTGATCTGCTACCCGAGTTAAAATAGCGAACCACTATTGATTGCTCTGTTGTATTTTAGAAAGAGTGGGACGGCATGAAAATTCTTATTCTATCGAATAGTGGCGGTGGATTGGTGCACTTCCGCAGACAGTTAATTGAGACGATTGCTAGGAACCACGAAGTAGTGGTTTGTGTGCCGAAAAGCGATTTTTCTGAGGCCATAGAGATGACGGGGGCACGATTAATCCACCATGCTTTTTCTAGGCGTGGCACGAACCCACTGGCAGATTATAACTTGTACCACTACTACAGAAAACTGATTATAAACGAAAAGCCAGACATGGTGCTGACATATACAGTTAAACCGAATGTTTACGGTGGAATGGCCTGTATTAAAACCGGAACACCTTATATTGCCAATATTACAGGGTTGGGAACTTCTATCGAGAATGGCGGCTTTCTCAGTGAGCTTACGCTTTGGCTGTACAAAAAAGGGTTGAAGAGAGCAAATTGTGTCTTCTTTCAGAATTGTAATAACAAGTCGTTTTTCGAAGAAGAGGGAATTGTCTCTGGCGCAACACGATTGATTCCTGGCTCTGGTGTGGATCTTGAAGAACATGCTTTTGAGGAATACCCATGGGAGAACGAAGGAATCCGCTTCCTGTTTGTGGGTCGAATCATGCGGAACAAGGGGATTAACGAATTGCTAGCTGCTTTTGAAGAAATACATATAGCACATCCAGATATATCTCTTGATATTGTAGGCGGTTGCGACGAGCATTACGAGGATGTCCTAAAAGTTGCTGAAGGAAAGGGCTACATACGATACCACGGACAACAAAAGTCAATGCATTCCTTTTACACTAATACTCACTGTACTGTCCTGCCTTCATATCATGAGGGAATGGCGAATGTGTTGTTGGAATCTTCATCCACAGGGAGACCAGTTATTGCCTCGCGTGTTGCGGGATGTGAGGAAACATTCGAGGAAGGCGTAACAGGATTCGGTTGCGAAGCAAGAAGTATTGTTTCCCTCCGAGGAGCACTAGAGCGTTTCCTTGCGCTCACGCCTGGCGAACGGGCGGAGATGGGACGATGTGCCAGAAAAAAGATTAGTCGTGAGTTTGACAGAAAGATTGTGATTGATGCCTATCTCGAGGAAATTGAAATTGTTAAAGAGCGATTACAAGGATGACGCTACGATTGCTATAGAAAAATCAACAAAGCGGAGGATACCCTAATGGACAAAGCAGCGATTATTCTATGTGCTGGAAAAGGCACGAGAATGAATGATGATTCAAAAAACAAGGTCTGTTTTGACTGTGCTGGCGTTCCAGTCATTAAGAGAATACTTACGAATATGCGTTTGGGTGGTGTGACCAAGTTCGTTATTGTGGTGGGTCATCAGGCGCAGTCTGTCATGGATTGCCTGGATGGAGAACCAGGTGTCATTTATGCATACCAAAAAGAACAGAAGGGCACCGGTCATGCAGCATTGTGCGGTCTAAAGGCGCTTGAAACAGCAGGGTATTTCGGATCAGCAATTGTTTCGATGGGTGACAAGATTGTTGCACCTAACGTGGTTGCCGAGCTTTTGGGACGAGCCGACAGAGTGCAGGCTGTTTGGGGTGTGCAACCGGTGGAAGCGAACTACAACGGCGGCCGTGTCGTGACAGCGGACGGGAAACCATACGGCGTGGTCGAGTTCGCGGACGCAGCGCTTCTCTCTCTACATGGGATGAAGGAGTTCGAATACGCGGACAAACTGAAAAGCCTTCGCCTAAATGAGAAAAAAGCGGAAAAGGTTCTACGGGCGGCAAAAAACAAAACTCCCGATGGAGAAAAAAGACTTGGAGACCGGGTTTTTACTGCCGACGAGATTCTTTCCGTTCCTTATGCGAATGCGGGGCTGTACTGTTTAGACGTTGCCGCGGCTATTACGGCGATCGAGACGCTTACTCCCGCCAATGCTCAGGGAGAGATTTATCTTACGGATACACTCGAATGGTTCTCCAAAAACGGAACGGTGGAGTTGTATGAGGTAAAGAATGCGACGGACATGCTCACATATAGTACCAAGCCGGAACTTAGAACAATTGGACTTCACTTTATGCGTAGCGCATCTGCCCTGAAGAACGATATAGCATCTGGAAAACTTGATGATACGTTTTCCTTGTTGTATCGCAATGGCGCATACACTCAAAAGCGACGCTATACGAATTTGCTGGATCTATTTATTCAAACATATGGTGACCGCAAGGTGGTTGTCACCCGTTCGCCCGGACGGATCAACTTGATGGGGCGTCACATCGACCACAGAGGTGGCGGAATCAACGTGATGGCAACTGATTGTGACGTGGTGTTCGTTTCTTCACCTAGGGAAGACGACATTATATACTTGTCAAACGCTGATTCGACTTATCCGGACAGAAACTTCTCGATTTCGGAGTTAATGGGGACTGAGACATACGAGAATTGGCTTGATTACCTTGAAGACGAACGGGTTCGGAGTGAACTGGAAGCAAGTCGAGGGGATTGGGCAAATTACGTCAAGTCTGCCATTGCGCGCGTGCAGTTTGCTAATGAAATGCCTATCTGCGGAATGGATATGGTGGCCGGTGGCGACATTCCTGTAGCAGCGGGTCTTTCTTCTTCCTCCAGTATTGTGGTCGCAGTCATGGAAGCGGTAGTATCGCTTAACTGTCTAAACTATACAGACAAAGAATTTGTGGAGTTGTGTGGCGAGGGCGAATGGTTCGTTGGATCGCGCGGGGGCGCGGGAGATCACGCTGCCATGAAGTGTTGTCGGGCTGGGAGTATTGTACACCTAAGTTTTAAGCCTTTTGTAATTGGAAATAACGCATCTTTCTCTGATCAGTATGCTGTCTTAGTGGCAAACAGTATGATCAAGGCAAGAAAATCGGAAGGGAGCAAAGACAAATTCAATGCCAAAGTTGCTGCGTATGAGATGGCGTTCATGATCCTAAAGCGCGAGTTCCCAGAATGCAATTTGTGCGTATTTAGGGATGTAGCCGCGATTCGACCGTTCTCGAGAATTTACCATATGCTGAAGGCGGTGCCCGAAACGCTGACACGGAGCGGGGCGAAGGCACTTCTGCCCGAGTATAGGGAACAACTTGAGAGGTTGTTTGCTAGCCATGCTGATCCAGTAATATACGAGCCACGGGGTGTAGCACTTTATGGAATCTCCGAGTGCGTCCGGGCTGACATGTTCATGAAAGCGCTGGACAACCAAGATTATGATTTGATCGGGAAACTGATGAAGATAAGCCACAATGGCGACAGAGTAAACAAAGCCGATGTTTCCGACGGAACGCTTGACGTGCTGGCTGCCTCAAACGCGGATGTCGCTTTTCAGTGCGGTGCATATGGCTGCTCTACTGAGCAAATTGACGGGTTGTGCGATCTCTTGAACAAGACTGATGGGGTGCTCGGTTGCGAACTAGTAGGTGCAGGTCTTGGTGGATGTGTGATTGCGTTGGTGGAAGTTGGAGAGGCCAAGCGTGTGATTGACGTGGTGAACCAACAGTATTACGACAAATATGGATATGAACATAGTGCGAACGTATTCATTTCCTCCAGCGGCTCCTCTGTGTTGTACTGAAAAGCGAAATAATCGTTTTGGAGAAAAACCATGGGATATAAACACTTGTCTTTTCCTAAGGGATCGACATTCCTTGTAACAGGTGGAGCTGGTTTCATCGGTTCCAATCTCTGTGAAGCGATACTTGATTTGGGATACAGAGTACGTTGCCTGGACGATCTTTCTACCGGGAAACAGGCTAACGTCGATTTGTTCGCCAACAATTTAAACTACGAGTTTATCATGGGCGATATCAAAGACCTCGATGTTTGTATAAAGGCATGCGAGAACGTGGACTATGTACTCAATCAAGCAGCGTGGGGTTCTGTCCCTCGTTCTATAGAGATGCCACTCTTCTACTGTGCAAACAATATTCAAGGCACACTGAACATGCTAGAGGCCGCTCGCCAGAACGGTGTGAAGAAATTCGTCTACGCTTCATCCTCGTCGGTGTATGGCGACGAGCCAGTTTTGCCCAAAACCGAGGGGAGGGAGGGCAACTTGCTTTCTCCCTACGCACTGACTAAACGGTGCGACGAGGAATGGGCGAAACAGTATACGATGCACTATGGATTAGACACTTACGGACTCCGCTATTTTAACGTGTTCGGGCGGAGACAGGACCCACATGGTTTTTATGCAGCGGTCATTCCAAGATTTATAAAGCAACTCCTAAACGACGAGCAACCGACCATCAACGGAGATGGAAAACAAAGCCGTGACTTTACTTACATCGAAAACGTTATTGAAGCCAATCTAAAGGCATGTTTGGCGCCGCACGAAGCCGCGGGACAGGCGTTCAATGTTGCCTATGGCGGCAGAGAGTATCTAATTGATATCTATTATACGTTGACTAAAGCACTCGGCAAAGCGATTGAGCCGCATTTCGGCCCTGACCGCAAGGGCGATATTAAACATTCAAACGCTGATATTTCAAAGGCAAAGAGGATGCTCAATTATGATCCTGAATACGATTTTGCTCGAGGCCTAAACGAAGCGATTGAGTGGTATAGGGAGAATTTGTAATGGACGGACCAATAAAGGTACTTCAAGTAATGGGGAGTTTGAATCGTGGCGGAGCTGAATCGATGGTCATGTCTATCTTTAGAGAGATGGACCAAAACAGGGTTCACATGGATTTCGTTACGCACGGTTCGTGCGAAGGCGCGTTCACAAAGGAGATAGAAAAGAACCAGTCGACGATTTTTAGTTGTCCTCGATATATTGGCGTTAACCATATTCAATACAAGAGATGGTGGGAAGCTTTTTTTAAAGAACATCAAGATTACCTCATTCTTCATTCTCATGTGAGAAGTACGGCTGCCATTTTTTTCCCGATTGCAAGAAAAAATGGCTTGAAGACGATTGCACACAGTCATAGCACTTCTAACGGAAAGGGATTTAGAGCCTTGATTAAGAAAGTGTTTCAATTTCCGTTACGTAAGCAGGCGGACTATTTCTTTGGCTGTTCCAGGGAAGCCTCCATTTGGCTTTTTGGAAAGAAGGTGGTGTCGAGCAACAAATACTTTATGTTTCAGAATGCGGTTGACACTTCTCATTACAAATACGACCCCGTGACCCGAGGGAAGACAAGAGCGGACTTTGGCCTAAAGGAGGAGGAGATAGTCGTTATGCATGTGGGAAGATTCCACGAATCTAAAAACCACGTGTTTATTGTCGAAGTATTTGACGCACTACGAAAGAAATCGCCATTTTTCAAACTGTTCCTTGTCGGCGACGGGTTGCTACGGAGCAGAGTCGAGAGAGAAATATATAGTCGTGGTTTTTCAGATAAAGTGATATGTACAGGCACTAGAAATGATGTACCTTCGCTGTTGCAGCTTGCCGATGTTTTCATTCTCCCGTCGAAGTGGGAAGGGCTACCCGTCTCTGCGGTGGAAGCACAGGCGGCTGGACTTCCTACGCTCCTTTCTGATAGGATTACTCGAGACGTGTGCGTTACCAATCTTGTTAAATACCTTCCAATTGATGAAGGAACAGATATTTGGGTAAGGACAATAAGTTCTTCCACCGATATAGTTCGATGCGATATGTCTGAAAGCATTATCAAAGCGGGGTTTGATATTAGAAGTAATACCGAGTGGCTGACGGCTTTTTATGAAAAACTTGCATTAGATGTTTTGTGATGTGCAAATAATTGGGGGTTTTATGGGTAAGAAGATGCTGATTCTGGTTCCCACGTTGCGGTTGGGCGGAGCCGAGAGAACTGCTGTCAACACCGCGAACATTATGCGGAAGAGTTGGGAAATTCATTTTTCAGTATTTGATGGAAGTGAGGCAGTATACTCGCCAGAGTGCCCCGTGGATAATTTGAATCTTCCTGTTCGCGTTGGGAAAATAGCGAAATTCCTACAGGTTTTAAGACGGTGTCGCAATGTCAAAAGAATAAAAAACAAAGAAAAAATCGAGGCATGTATTTCATTTGGACCGACCGCAAATCTAGTCAATGTTTTAAGCGGTGGATCAGGAAAAAGAATCACAAACCTGCGAGGGTATGCATCGGCGAGTGGATCATTTTTATACAAATACCAGTATCGCCGTAGTGATATGATCCTCTGTTGTTCGCGTGAAATCAAGCGACGTATTGACAGTCAATTTCCCAATTTAGCTGATAAAACATTCGTCTTATACAATCCCTACGACTTGGAGACCATCTGGGAAAAAGGCAAAGAAGCGGTTGAGGATGTTGATTTTTCAAGGCGAACGATTGTTACACACGGTCGTTTAAACGCGATCAAAAACCATTATCGCCTCATTAAGGCTTTTAGTTTGGTGCGCCAAGAGCATGCGGATGTTCAACTTCTGATTGTGGGGGAAGGCGAGATGCGCGAAGAATTGCGACAGTTGATCGATGCTTTCGGCCTTCATGATGATGTAAAGCTGATAGGTTTTCGTTGCAACCCTTATCAGTATCTCGCTAGATCAACGCTGTACGTGTTGTCGTCTTTTTCAGAGGGCTTTCCAAACGCTTTGGTAGAAGGGATGTGCTTTTTGCCGGTCGTATCAGTCGACTGCCCTAGCGGTCCGTGCGAGATTTTGCGAAACGACTCGGATCTGACGCACATCAAAGGTGTCGAAGATGCCGACTATGGCGTGCTGGTGGGTCCAGCCACATCCAGAACGATGACGAAAGAAGTCACAGAGGATGACAGATTATTGGCGCAGGCAATCAATTCACTCCTATGTGACGAGGGGAGACTGGCGGAATTTCGACGGAAGGCACAGCAACGTGCTTCAGAGTTTTCTATTGAACGATACGAAAGAAAATTGACGGAACTTCTTGAAAAAAACTAAAATGAAACATATTGTTTTTCTGAACTACTCCATACAAAACGGCGGAGCCGAACGGGTGATTTCCGCACTTGCCAACGATTTTGTGTCACGTGGTGACAAGGTCACGATCGTTTTACTCGAAGAGAAAAAAGAGCCAGGATACATGTTGGACGAGCGAGTGAAACTTGTCTTTTTGGGACTAACCAAAGTGTCGAAAAACAGGCTACAGAGTTTGGTCAATATGATTCGAGAGATCCGTGTGTTCAAGAGATGTTTCGGCATGATTAAACCAGATGTCATCATTTCCTTCCAGTGTAAAAATGCGGTTTTGGCGAAAATCGCATCGAGAAAAACACGGGTTATTGGATCGGAACGTAGCAATCCTAATCGTTCGTCTGATAGAGTGGATCGTTGGTTGAGAAAAATGTCGGTGATTGCCGACGGGTTCATTTTCCAGACACAGGGGGCCAGAGCGTTTTATCCGAAAAAAACCGCTGAGAAGGCCGCGGTTATTCCAAATGGTGTGTTTCTGCAACTTCCTCAGACGCTACCATCCTATGACTCACGCCGCAAGGTGATTGTCACAACAGGGCGTCTAATTAAAAGCAAACGATACGATTTAATTGTTGATGCGTTTGCAATGCTAAGAGAGATTGCACCGGATTATAGGCTCCACATCTTTGGGATAGGTAACGAAGAGCATAAGATTGCCGAAAGAATCAAAGGGGCAGGACTGGAAGGGGCCGCGTTTTTGTTGGGACTGACCAAGAACGTAATGGAAGAATTGCTGACCGATCGGATTTTCGTTATGGCGAGTGATTATGAGGGAATGCCAAACGGGTTGATTGAAGCAATGGCATGCGGATGTGCATGCATATCGACTAATTGCGATTTTGGCCCTTCGGAATTGATTGAGAACGAAGAGAACGGATTGCTCGTTCCTGCAGGAAATTCAAAAGAATTGGCAGAGGCGCTGATTAAAGTCGTGTCCGACGAAAAATATGCGTCTTATATTGCGCAAAATGCCATGCGAATATCCCAGCAACTGTCGCTTCAAACGATAGCGGATCGATATTACACCTACATTTGTGGTAGTTATATGGGGGACCGATGAAGAAAAAATACATCATCCGACTAGACGACATCTCACCGTATATGAATTATCAAAACTTTGCGAGGGCCCGGAATCTTTTCGTTCAATATGGAGTTCAACCGCTGATTGGAATCATTCCTGCGAATCACGACTTGAAATTGATGGCGGCTTCCGATCACGGCATATCAGAAGAAGCATTTTGGAAGGAAATGAAGTATTTACAAAAAGAGAAAGGATGGTCCATCGCTCAACATGGTTACGATCACGTTTACGTGACTCAAGATAGTGGAATATTCAGTGTTAGTGAAAAATCTGAATTTGCCGGGTTGCCATACGATAAGCAACTCGAGAAAATACAAAGTGGGAAAGCGATTTTGGAGAGAAACGGTCTGACAGTTGACTGTTTTATGGCGCCTTCTCATTCCTTGGATCGTCTTACTCTTCGTGCGTTGAGGGAATGCGACATTTCTGTGGTGACAGATGGACAACGGTATTATCCATATCAGAAACATGGTGTTGTCTTCGTGCCGCAACTTCATTCATGGATAAATCGAAGAGGGTTTGGATACGATACTGTTTGTTTTCACATCAATAGTTGGACTGATAGAAATTTTGATTCGCTTGAGAAGAAAATCAAAGAAATCGGTGAGCAGTTGACTTCCTTTGGTGCGGTTATGGAGGATATGAGATTTTCCATGAAGAGATGGAGAATAAAAAACTTTTTTACCGCATGGATAGTGGAATCCGAATTATATTTGAGGAAATTGAAGCGAAAAAAGAACGATTGAAGCAACGGTTACTGCGACAAGAGGAATATGTGCATTCTGCAGCAAAACACCCAATTACTAACAGACACATTCTTCCAAAAAGATGCTGATGAAGCTAGATGATAATAATGCTGTGTTCCATGGGCGTGGTCTCATAGGAAGTGGGCACAAATCCAGATATCGACGATATCGACGATGACCCAGTTGTAAACAAGCGATATTGCTCTTTGGATCGTGCCGTAGTTATGTTGAAGCATACGGGCGAGGTTATGATTCACATGATTTCTCTCGGATGGAATTCGCAAAGGGGGGGCGGTTTCTTTTGCACACTTTTATCAAATCCTTTTGTATCTGGCGCTCTCAAAAATCGACATTTCAAAGCAAAATATAGTAACATCTATTGGGAGCGAGAACCGACGCAAGTCGAAAGTGCTCTAGACACAAATAGACGGGACAGGCAAAGTGTTTTAATGTGGTGAAAGGATGTAACGGAAATGGGAGTGTTATGGAGTAAACGGAGAATTAAAGAGAGATTTCTGGGTGCTAATAACACAATCGTCAAAACGATTGGGAAACGATTGTACTCCATTTTTTTGTGTGTTGTAAACAGTAGAATCAATGCAATAATTCGATATAAACCATTTATGTCAGATAGGAAATACATCGAAAAGGTGTACAAAAAACGGTTCGGCGTGATGCCGGATTTGGACAACCCAAAGAATTTTAACGAAAAAAACAATTGGCGCAAGTTATATGACAGGCAATCAATTTACACTTCTATGGCAGACAAGTATAAAATCAAAGAAGTGGTGAGGGAGCGATGCGGTGTCGAGTATACGTTTCCTCTTCTGGGTGTGTGGGATAAACCTAAGAAGATTGATTTTCACCCTTTACCAGAGAAGTTCGTTTTAAAGGCAAATCATGCAGGCGGAGTTATAGTTTGCCGTGATAAAAGCAAATTTGACACAAAGAGAGCTATTAAGGAACTATCGCATGTTCAAAAAAGCAACTACTATTGGGGAAGCCGAGAATGGCCATACAAAGATATTGAAAGGAAGATCATTGCAGAATCCTATATGGGTGAAAATCTAACAGATTATAAGAATTACTGTTTCAATGGAAAACTCATGTACACTTTTGTATGGTCAAATCATTCTCGAGAAGATGGGCGAAAACCGATGGCGTATTTCTGTGGTGCATACAATAGGGACTGGGAAAAAACCGAAATCGAGATTGATTATCCGACAATCGATGAGCAATATGAAAAGCCGGAATGTTACGATGAGATGGTGAATATCGCAGAGAAGATGGCTAAAGGAATCCCATTTGTTCGTGTTGACTGCTACTGCATCAATGGAAAACCGTACATAGGAGAAATGACGTTTTTCCCATGGAGTGGGTTTATGAAGTTTAGAGATGAGAAATGGAACAACTCTTTTGGGGAACTGGAAGATTTATCCAGTCTCAAATTTGGAGAGTAATATGTAATCATGGAGACATTGAACACGTTAAAAGAGAACAAAACAATAAACACATTCGCGAAAGAGAATTTCTGTGTACTGTGTTATGTGGGCATTGTTTTGCTTGTTATACTGAGGGATGTTGTAGGCATATCTGTACCGAAAGTTGCGATCATAGCATTGGCAACCATGATTTGTTTGATCTCCAATATAGACGGTCTTTTTTGTCTCGCTTCCTTTATTGCTCCACTGCATACAGGGGTTCCTGGTAACTATATCATTGGTCTCATCTTTCTAACGTATTTGTTTAAGAAAAGGCGGTTTGTTTTATCTGGCCCATGTATTATATGCATTGGACTAGTTATTGTTCTCGAATTGTTTTCGGTGTTTCGCGGGTACTTTGATTTCGTAGATTTTGCGATTTTTCTTTGTTACTTCTTGTTTTTCACGATGTCTCTGATGGACAAAGAACAAATTCTTCCAGGAAAAAAAATGTTGATATATTTTTCCATCGGTATGATTACTGCTGTTATTACTCTTTTCGGACAGTTGTTGAGAAACAGTTCATTAGAAGCTATTCTTAATCTAGGAACTCGTTTAGGCGGGAATATGACGGGAAATGATGCGGCAATGGCAGTCTCGTTCAATTCAAACGACCTGAGCTTTTTGTCCGCCATGCTAGCAGCAACAGGTTTATTCCTCCTAAAGAGTAAACGGAAAGTCGTTTGGATTGGTTTGATCATTGTTGGTATCTTGTTAACGGTGATGACACAATCGCGTTCTGGCATTCTAATGTTACTTTTGATTTTTGTCGGCTATTTTATTTTCACCTCCCGTAACGCTTGGAAACGTCTCTGGAGTGTTGTTTTGTGTGTTCTTGTGCTCGCCGCTTTGATCTGGATTGTTTCTGTGATTCTCCCGACATACTGGAACAGCTTTGTCATGAGAATGGAGGATGCTGATATTTCCGGAGGCCGTCTATCCATCGCTAGTTTCTATTTTAGCGAGATGATCGATCATTGGGATCGATTCTTCTTTGGGGTTGGTATTCAAAACTATGTTGTCAAATATGGATATTTCCAGAGTTCACATATGATGCTACAAGAGATAATCATAGCATGGGGAATTGTTGGATTGTTTTGCTTTATTTACATTTTCTACGCAATGACGGAAAAAGCCTTACGTCAATGTGCTACAAAAAGGGAAATGTACAGCGTTCCCTTATATGCGTTATTGGTTGTATTTCAAACAGGGCAGGGTTTCTCGACACGTCAGCATTATTTGTATATTATGGTGGCGTTGGCGTTTTTGTACTTGGGCTCTGGGAGGGACAGTTTCAACGGGCAAAGATTAGTCAAACAGCCTTTTGGCATGTTGACGAAAGGAAAGGAGAAACCGATTCAGTGAGGACCGACCGAAGATCCAATACTATCCGTAATTTCCTCTACGGTGCTGGCTCGCACGTGCTGGATATACTTCTTTCTTTTGCAACTAGGACCATTTTCATCAAACTTTTGGCATCTGATTATTTAGGTGTCAACGGATTGTTTTCCAACATTCTGTCAATTCTTTCGCTAGCGGAATTGGGTGCAGGCGGTGCATTTCTATCCATGCTATATAAACCGTTGGCAGAACATAACGAAACAATGGTCGCATCAATCATGCGTGTCTATCGTCGGACCTATCTGGCTATAGCTTGTTTTGTTGGTGTTGTTGGTGCAGCATTAACCCCTTTTCTACCGTATTTAGTCAAGGAAAACACTATTGAAAATATCGAAACCATTTATTTGCTATACATTGCAAATATGGTCATCACATATCTTTGTGCTGACCGCCTTGATTTGATTCGTGCCGATCAAAAGTCTTATATCATTACAGTTATTTCTCAGATTTTTATAATCCTGCAATACGCGTTACAGATTGGGTTATTGTTACTGACGCACAGCTTTCTGGTTTATCTACTTGTTCAGATCGGATGTGCTATTGCGCGGCGAGTTGTTACCGTGATTGTCGCTAGAAAGTTGTATCCATATCTTAGAAAGCCGGGAATACTCAGTCACGATGATAAAAAAAGTGTTTTCGAACGGATTCGAGGGGGGATATGTGGACAATTCGGCTATGTGATCGCGACGGGAACTGATAGCATTGTGATTTCAAGATTTTTGGGATTGGCCACGGTGGGGATTTATTCCAATTACCTTCTGATTATTGGAGTAATACAGAAGATTACTACAATTTTCTTTGCATCAATGAGGGCGAGTATCGGCAATCGGGCTGTTACGTCCACACCAGAGCAGAACTACAAATTGTTCAAAAAACAATATTTTTTCAACTGGATACTGATTGGTTTCTGCAGCATTTGTCTTATAGTCTTGATGAATCCTTTCATCAATCTGTGGATTGGAGAAGCATATTTGCTGGACATGCCTTTGGTGATTCTCGCTGTGTTGATTTTCGCCATGTCGAAGTACGGGATTCGTTCACCCGTCTTTACATTTCGTAACACTTTCGGCTTGTTTTTCAACGATCGGTATTTCTCCCTTCTGGAAGGATTCGCCAATTTGGGGCTCTCCTTGGCGCTTGTGAACTACATCGGGCTGGCTGGTGTGTTCCTTGGCACGGTCATTTCTTCCATGATTACGTTTACATCCGGTTCCGTCTTGATTTATAAAAAGGTATTTGAAAAACCCTATTGGTATTTTCTGCGAGATACAGCAATCTACATTGCCGTATTCACAGGAATTGGTGCGGCAACGTACTTTCTTTCTCATTTGATTCCGGCGTCCAACTGGCTACTCTTTGCGCTCCAGACGATCACATGCGGAGTTGTGGCGGCCGGGCTGCTCACCTTGTGTTTCTATCGAACGGAAGAGTTTCGGTACGTTGTGGGTTTCATCGCCGACTTCTTTAAACGTTTAAGAAGACAACACAGATTACAGTAAACGGCCGGGCGAGAATTCCAGCAGGAGGACCGGATATGCACACGAAACAGTACAAGTACATTATTACGTTAGGACGAGAAGGCTCCTTCTCGAAAGCAGCGGATGTTCTGGGGATTTCGCAACCTTCTCTGTCACAATACATTAAGAAAATTGAACGCGAGATAGGGCTTCCATTGTTTGAGCGTACAAATGGGAACATTCGAGTCACTGATGCCGGACGTGCATGTATTGAGGCAGGACAGAAAATTTTAGGCATCGAGCGTCAGTTGGAGTTGTCATTTACTGATTTATCAGCTTGCAAGACCGGTTCGCTGATTATTGGTGCAGCGCCTTATCGGGCTGCCGCTATGATGCCGCTGATTGCCAAGCGTTTTCAGTTGGCCCATCCCGGAATATATCTGATTGTTCGGGAGGGAACCACTACGGAACTTTTGGAGAATCTGGAACACGGTGTGTATGATTTAGCACTGACATTGTTGCCGGTGGACAAGAGACTTTTTAAGTATGAAAAAATCGAGGAAGAAGAACTGCTTTTGGCCGTCCCTGGAGATTGTCCTCTCTTTCCGGCGATGAATGATTCGGGTAGCCGGTATCCAGCGGTGGATGCATCCGTCTTAAGCGGGCAGAAACTTGTGATGCTCACGGACACCCAGATCATGCAGCAATTACTCAATGATTTGATTGTTGACCGGGAGTTAAGGGTCCGTCCTGCTGCTGTGGTAAAATCACTCGAAGCACAGATCGAGATGGTCAAGGCCGGTGTTGGAATGGCACTTGTTCCCAGTGGGATCGAACGTTTCTGTGAAAAAGACTCAGTCCGTTTCTACTCCTTTGCCGAATCGTTACCAAAACGGGAAATAGCTATCGTTTGGCGACGGAACAGTCCGCTGTCAGCGGTTGCGGAGGAATTAAAGCAGGTGATTCATTTAATCCCATGGTGACTGGCCGGTAATAGAGTTGCTGAATCTAGTTGACCTTTTGTTGCTAATGTGATATAATCAAATGACTATAAACTCTATATGCTTTTGATATATTCCTGCGGCCATTTCAGGCTTCCAGCGATTTGAATCATTCGAAAAGAAGAAGTTTGAAACGGCAGACGGTGTATATAATCTATTCAAAGAGGAGGAAACCCCAACATGCCAGCAGCATTAATCTATCTGGCGATCATGCTTGCGGTGATTATCGTCTGGTTCCTGTTGCTGAAACGTCCGGTCTATGAGGCCGTTCTAATCAGCTTCATCGTCCTATTGACAGTCACCGGGACTTGGGGCAATGTCTTAGGCTACATTGACACAGGTCTCAAAACGTCGCTGTTGTACTCAATGACGGCTTTCTGCGCAATGTCCATCCTGCTAACGAAGACAAAAGTCATAGACAGCGCGATCGCAGTCATCCTTGCCTTGCTTGGCAGAGTCACCGGAGGTGCGGGCTACGTTTCAGTCGTGGCGAGTTCTTTCATGGGCGCTCTGTCAGGCTCCGGCCCAGGCAACGTTATGGCGACCGGTTCCATTACGATCCCTGCCATGAAAAAATCCGGATTTCCAGCTGAGTTGGCAGCCAATATTGAGTCCAATGCATCCTATCTCGGCAACATGATCCCTCCATCCGGAAACATTACTGCCGCTCTTGGCGCGTTGACTGGCATGGCGGCATACGGCGAAGGATATATCAGTCAGGCGGAGTTCTGGATCGTTCTGTGGGGGTGCAGTCTCTGGTTCATTCTCCAGCGTCTTGTCATGGTGTTCATTTTCTGTAAGCGCTACAAAGTCGCACCAATGTCCAAGGATGAACTGCCCAGCCTGAAGGAGACCTTCAAAAAAGGATGGCAGGGTCTGCTGCTCCCTCTCATCATTCTGGTTCCGTTCATTTTGGACTACTTCTTCAAGTCTACCTTCTTCACCGATCGGCTCGGGAAAGACGGCGCGAAGTTCATGAGTTCTTCCCTGCTCATCTTCATCGGGGGTCTTGCCTCTATCTATGCTGTCCTAATTGCGAAGGATAAAAAGCAGGTTACACCGCATTCCATCGCCAAGATGTTCGCCGACGGTATCAAGTCCATCGCGCCTGCCATCGGCGTATGCGTGATCGGTTACATGATCGGTGCCATGTTCACGGATCTTGGCGTTACCGATGAGATGCTTGTGTTTATGGAAGGCCTGAACATGGGACGGTTCGGCATTGTCATCTTTGTTTGCTTGATCACCTGTCTCTTGGGCATGGTCATCCCGGGAAGTTCTCTCGTCGTCATTTTCGGCCCCGTATTCATCACGATTCTCGCCTCGAAGGGCGTAAACCCGGTGCTTGTGGCCGCCATGCTGCCCTGTATCTGCGGCGTTATGTGCGGCATTACGCCTCCGCTCGGCCTCGGCATGTATGCAGGTATGAGCCTGGCGGAATCCGACTTCAGTAAAACGTTCAAGAACAATCTCTGGTGGGTTGGTGCTCAGTTCGTAATGGAGGTCATCGTTCTGATGGGACTCCTGCCGATTCTGGGCCTGCCTTACCCCGGACTGTAAGGAGGGTGCCACGATGAAAGAAGGATATAAGAAATTCGTTAACGTTTTGAAAATGATCTTCGGCTACGGAATCATGATCGTCCTCTTTGCTGGCGGACTGACGTTTTTCGGCTATGTGGCAGCTCTGATTATCGGCGGAGATACCGCCACAGCAATCTGCACATGGATCTACAAGTCTTTCGTGCCTATCATGATATATGTGTCCACCATCTTGATTCTCTTCGGGCTTCTGACGATGTACCTTGCCGGCGAAAAGGCACTGGTACCCAACAGAAAGCACGCGAAAGAAGAAGGGGAAAAGTAATCGTGTGATTTCTCTGCCGTTCCGGAATATGACTCCGGAACGGCAGAGGTCTTCTATTGAAGATTGACGCAGAGCAAGTATTTGGTTGTGCCTGCATAGTCCCACCATAACTTAGACGATTCTGTCATTATGACTGTTGTGTTGGGGGAAACCCCTACACGGATATAGATTGAGACAAACGAATGGAAAGAGAACGAAAGTGAACAGATCGATTGAGTATTTGAATGCAATCCGAAGCGTTTGGGTGACACCTGTCCCGGAAGAGGTGACGGCACGGGCCAGACGGAGTCTTCTCGACTATCTGGCTGTGACTTGTGCCGGAGCGGCATTTCAGAAGGCAAAACTTGGCCGATATGAGGCTTTTGCCGAACCGGAAGCGGGCCGGTACAGAGCCATTGGAACCGGCCGGGATCTGGCGCTCGGTGAGGCTGTGTTTTTGAATGGTCTGAACGGACATGCACTGGATTTCGACGACGGCACGAACTCAGGGATCATCCATCTGGGATCGCCGATTTTTTCCCTGCTTCTCCCGTTATGCCAACGGAACGGACTCGGTGCGCTGGCTTTGCTGAAAGCGGCCGTCCTTGGCTATGAAGCGTCCTATACCATGGCCGTATCCATCCAGCCGGGGCATAAGGCATTGGGATACCATGCGACTGGCACCTGTGGTACGCTGGGTGCGACGCTCGCCGCCTCCTACCTGCTCGGATTCACCGAAGAGGAACGGTTTGCTGCCTTCTCCGCAGCCTGTGCCGCAGCAAGCGGGATGCTGATGGTGCTGGATGACGGGAGCGAACTGAAACCATATAATGTTGCCAAGACGGCGCTCCTTTCCCTGACGGCTCTGCGGATGGGAAAGGCAGGATTTGCTGGCCCGACCGATCCCCTGGGAGGACGCGGATTCCTCAAGATGATGACTGGCCGGGAAGATGTGGACATAAAACCGGTTTTTCTGACCGGCACCTACGCGATACAGAAATCCTATACGAAGCCGTACGCGTCCTGCCGCTATACACATCCTGCCGTGGAGGCCGCTATCCATCTGCGCCGGATGGTTCGATTGGAAGAGATCGACCGGATCGATATCAGGACATATCGCCTGGCTGTTTCCGGCCACGAGCACACGGAGATCCCCGGACCGTACAGCGCCAAAATGAGCATTCCCTATGCCGTTTCCGCCGGCCTGACCTATGGTAAAGCCGGGTTGCAGGAGTTTTCAGAAGAAGCAGTTCGGGATCCGGATATACTTCAATTGACAAAAAAAGTACACGTGGAAGCGGACGAAGCGCTCAGCGAAGCGTTTCCAGCCAGGCAGAGTGCTGTTGTCACAATTCGGACAAAGGAACGGGAATGGACGGAGCAGATCGATTACCCGAAAGGCGAGCCGGAAAATCCGTTGACGGATACGGAATTTAAAGACAGATATGACGGCTTGATGGACTTTGCCGGCGTCGATCCGTCGACAGCAGACGCTGTGTTCAGGGCGGTTAACGAAGAAGATGCGCCGGTCGAGAAACTGGTCGCAGATTTGTGAGGGGCAAGCATATGAAGCAAAGACCCGTTGAATTGATCCTCGGTACGATGACTTTTGGCGAGTCGGTCTTCCGTCCGGAAGCCGACGAAATAGTTGGAGCTTTTCTGGATGCCGGATACTGGGAACTGGATACGGCTTACGTATATAACGACGGGACCTGTGAGCGGATGCTGGGGGATCTTCTTTCGGAACTGGGCAGACCTGTCCGGATCGCCACGAAGGTGAACCCGCGCATTAGCGGCCGGCTTGACGCGGACGCAGCATACAAACAGGTGAATGAGTCGCTGGAGAGGATGAAACGTCCCTCGGTTGACACGGTCTTTCTGCATTTTCCGGATCCGGCGACACCGGTGGAATCGGTCCTGTCCGCGATGGCTGACCTTCATGATCAAAGAAAATTCGCCGAACTCGGTCTGTCCAATTTTCCGGCCTGGATGGTGGCGGATGTCTGGCACATCTGCGAGAAAAACGGGTGGGTCAGACCTTCAGTCTACGAGGGGATCTATAATCCTCTGACGAGACGGGCAGAGAATGAACTGAATGCCTGCCTTGACCATTTCGGCATTCGTTTCTCCGCCTACAATCCGTTGTGCGGCGGCCTTTTGACGGGTCGGTACGCTGCTTTTGAGGAAGCGCCTTCTGATGGTCGTTTCACCCATCGACCGAATTATCAGAACCGTTACTGGAAAAAGAGTTTTTTCGATGCGGTGGAAATGATCAAAGCGGCGTCAACCCGGTTCGGTATCACCAGCACGGAGGCGACCTACCGCTGGCTGGCTTATCACTCCATGCTGAGAGCTGATCGGGGTGATGCCATCCTGATCGGTGCTTCCAAAATGAGTCATTTGCAGGACAACTTGAAAGCGGTGACGGCCGGTCCGCTGCCGGAAGAACTGATCGAAGTTTTTGAGGACGCCTGGAAAGTAGCGAGAGCCGACAGCCCGGACTATTTTACTCTCTACAGAGGGAACGGAGCCGTGGGAGGTGGGAACAGGTAATGCTGGATCAGGAAAAAGTATTTCGGACGCTAGCTGACTCCGGCATCACCTTCTTCACCGGGGTCCCGGACAGTTATCTGAACGGATTCTGTTCGTTTGCGCTGAATCACTGTGGCAACCGGAACATCATTGCTGCCAACGAAGGAAACGCGATCGGGATAGCAGCCGGACACTATTTTGCCACCCGGGAGATTCCGCTGGTATATATGCAGAACAGCGGAGAAGGAATCGCCGTCAACCCGTTGGTCAGCCTAGCCGACCGGGAGGTATATGCCGTTCCCATGCTGTTGCTCATCGGATGGCGCGGACAGGGTGATTCTGAACCGGACCATCCCCAGCACAAACGGCAGGGGGAGATCACGCCGGGTTTGCTGGAGCTTCTGCAGATTCCATATACGGTCTTGAAAGATTCCATTGAATCCTTTGCAGAGACGGTGAAGACAGCCGTTCGATTCTGTCGGGAGAATCGCTCTCCTTACGGCCTGATCGCGCCGAAAGGAGTTATGGCCGCATCGGAAAAATCGAATGAGACGGACGACCGGTACCCGATGAGCCGGGAAGAGGCCATTGAAGCCATTTTGAACGAAATGCCTGCAGATACCGTATACTCCGTCACGACGGGACGGGCAACGAGAGAATTGTTTTTCTTAAGAGAAAAAAGAAACGAAACTAAGGCCCGGGACTATCTGAACGTGGGCTCCATGGGGCACGCCAGTTCCGTCGCTCTCGGGATTGCCATGGCGAGACCAGGCCGTCCAGTCGTAGTTCTGGACGGGGATGGCGCTGCCATCATGCACATGGGCGCATTAACTATGGTTTCAAAGGTAACCGCACCGAATTTCCTGCACGTAGTGCTGAACAACGGGGCTCACGAGTCCGTGGGCGGTCAACCGTCCGCCGGGCACCAGATTGATTTTACGACAATCGCAGAGGGGTGCGGATATCAGACGGTCGGTCACCCGGTGACGACAAGAGAGGAGCTGATCGAGGCGATCCGTTCGCTCCGAAATTGCTGCAAAGCTTCTCTCATCGATTGCCGCATCCACAAAGGGATGAGCCGTAAACTTCCTCCGATCCGGTTTGATCACCGTGAAGCCATCGACGCGCTGATACAGGATTTGAATGCCTCGGATTAGAACTAGAACAGACACAGGAAAACGGAAACCCGCAGAAAGGATAATGCAAATGAACAGTATGGAGAAAACAAGAGAATTTCTGAAATCAGTCGGTCTGCCCGTGGGGGACGCATACGATCTTCCGACTTCGAACAAGAGATTTCCGGACGGCGGGCAATACCGTTTCGAAGTTCCCGGCATTCAGGGGCCCAAGGTGATGAAGGCGCTTCTGGAAGCGATTGACGGGTACGGGCTGTATCTTCACCGAGTCACCCAGACGCAGGGGATCATGCGTCTGACGGATGAAGAGGTTGGAAAAATGGTAGAACTGGCTCACCAGTATCAAACGGATCTGATCCTCGCCATTGGTCCACGGGCAACGACGGACACGTCCGCTTCCGTTCACACGGAGGAGGGGGTCCGCATGGGATACCGGCTTCGCGGGCAGGAGCAGATCGTTCGTGCCATTGAGGATGTCAAACGGGCCGCCAGACTTGGGTGTCGTGGTTTTCTGGTCTATGATGAGGGATGCCTCTGGATTTTGAACGAAATGCGGAAAGTTGGGGAGATTCCGGAAGATTGCCGATTCAAGGTCTCCGCTCATGCCGGTCACGGGAACCCCTGCTCCGCAAGGCTGCTGGAGCAGATCGGCGCCAATTCGATCAATCCTGTCCGGGATATCCAGCTCCAAATGCTTGCATCCATGCGTCAGGCGGTGGACTGCCCCATCGACATCCATACAGAAAACCCGAAATCCACGGGCGGCTTTATCCGCCATTACGAAGTACCGGAAATGATCCGCGTTGCGGCGCCGCTCTACTTGAAGACCGGAGGCTCTGTCGCAGCGACACATTCATGGGACAGCACCGAAGACGATGCCAGGAAACGTGCCAAGCAGTGCGCGCTCGTCAAGCGGATGATCGACGAGTATTACCCGGAAGCGGTATGGTCTCCAAGAGGCAGTCTGGTCTGACATTGCATTGGAAAAGGAAGGGATCAACAAATGAGACATCATCAGTATAATCCGGATTTCAAATTTGTAGTGGATCCGGAGTCGTTCAACAAATACACGGACCGGGAACTGCTTCAGTACTGTCTCGGCGCCACTATGTATATGCCAGGTTTCAAGGATTTTGCCCCCAAGATTCTTTCCCATGCGATGCCCGGCCTGACCAGCATGGTGCTTTGCTGCGAGGATGCTTGTCCGGAAGAGAAGGTGCGCGAGGCGGAGGAGAACATTTACCGTCTGCTCGATACCGTGACGGAGGCGGTCGAGGAAGGGCGCCTGGATGCGGATCTGGTCCCGCTGATATTTGTCCGGATCCGCAATCTGGAACAGTTCAAACGTTTTGGGGACAGCCTGACCAAACATCAAGTCCGAAGCCTATGCGGGATCAACTTCCCGAAATTCAATGCCGAAAACGGGTATGAGTATTATGCCTATCTGCGGGACTTGAACAACCGTTTTGAAGAGATCATTTACGGGATGCCGATCATTGAGGATCCGGAAGTGGCCTATAAAGAAACGAGGATGACCGAGCTGATGGGGATCAAGCGTATCCTCGACAAATACAGGGATCTGGTTCTCCAGGTACGTGTCGGCGGAACGGATTTCTCCTCCGTTTTCGGAGTGCGTCGCGGCGTTGGTTATTCGATATATGACATCATGACGGTCCGGGAGTGTCTTTGCGATATCGTAAACGTGTTCGGCCGGAACAACGATTATGTCATATCCGGCCCGGTCTGGGAGTACTTCCGGGCGCCGAAGGAACTGATGTTCGAGGAGCTCCCGCATCATGACATCGAGGACTATCTCATCACCCGCCAGCCCCTGGTGAACAATGAGGTGGACGGGCTTCTGAGGGAAGTGATTCTGGACAAAGCGAACGGTTTTGTTGGACGCACGGTCATTCATCCTACCCACGTGAAATTCGTCAATGCCATGATGGCGGTGACGAAGGAGGAATATGACGATGCCTGCCAGATTCTCGGTACAGAGGGTGGGGTGGTCAAAGGTTCTGGAGGGAACAAGATGAATGAGATTCGTCCGCACACCAACTGGGCCAGAAAGATGTACTATCGTGCCCGTGCGTACGGAGTGATCAAGAATGAAAGCGGCCACGTGAAGCTGTTTGCTGTAAACGACTGAGCACGTGAATAAACATATTCGAAGCGGAGCAAAAGAATGATTCAACTGATGACGCCGATTTCGGAAGAAACCGTATCCTCTCTTTCAGTGGGGGATACCGTCGAGATCAGCGGTTATATCTTATGCGGCCGGGATGCCGTTCTGCCCAAGATTGTGAAAATGATAGAGGATGAAACGATTGAGACGCTGGGCGTCGACCTCCGCGGCCAGGTCATTTTCCACACGGCGGTCAGCCCCGCTGGTGTGGGCCCCACTTCCTCTAACAAACTGGAGATTGAAAGATCCATCGAACCGTTGTCCGCGGCAGGCGTAAAATTGCATCTAGGGAAGGGTGCACTGCATAAGGAAACGGTGGAAGCGCTTGATCGATACAACGCGGTTTACGCAGTGATTCCGCCGGTGACCGCGCTTCTGAATGCAAAAACCGCTGAGAAAAGGGTCATTGCGTTCTCGGAACTGGGGATGGAAGCACTCCATCTCATCCGAATCGACCGGTATCCCGCAATCATCGGCGCGGCCCATGGAAGGAGCATCTATGACAAATAATGTGACAGAGCTCGTGCGCGAAACAGTCGTAAAGGCCGGATCAACCTTCCGGGCAGATAAAAAGGAAGCATACAAGAGGGCGATCGTTGCGGAAGAGAATGAACAGGCGAACTGGGTGCTTCGGACGGTTCTGGAGAACGCAGAAGCGGCGGAAGAAAACCGGGGCCCCCTTTGCGATGATACCGGCATTCCACATCTGGTGTTGGAAGTCGGTCCCGACCGGGCGGTGACCGGAAAGATGCTGGGCGAGATTCGGGCGGGTGTCAGAGAAGGATTGCGTGCTCTTCCTGGGCGGCCAATGGGGATCCTCGGCGACGAACGGCACAGGCTCGACCAAAGTGGCGGTCTTGACCCGGATCCCGCTGGAGTGGAACCTTCTCCGATTCTTCTGCGGCAGTGCGAGGAGAATGTTATCAGGCTTCATATTTTGATGTTCGGAGGTGGCCCCGCCATTCGCGCGAAGACCTATCGGATCTTCCACCAGCACAGTGTTGAAACTGTGCTGGAAGAGATCGTGAACTGGGCTGCGGAGGCAGTATCGCAACTCGGCTGTTCTCCCTGTACTTTGGCAGTGGGAGTTGGCCGGAGTCACTACGAGGCGGCGTCCCTGATGCTTCAGGCTCAGACCGACGGCAGATATGACAAACAAAGTGAAATGGAACAAGAGATCACCCGTCGGGTAAACGAGAGGAACATAGGACCCCTTGGACTGGGCGGAAAGACGAGCGTGCTGGCGACGTTTCTGAAAATCGGCCCTCAACGCGCATCCGGTGTAAGAATCGTCTGTCTCCGCCCTGCCTGCTGCTTTGAGCCGCGGATCGCAACAGCGGAATGGTAATGAAAGAGACACAGTAAGGAAGAACACGTGTATGGGGAGCATTCAGGACAAAAGGACATTGTTTGAAGTAACCCCTGTACCCAAGGCGCTGGCCACCATGGCAGCGCCGACTGTCGTAAGTCAGCTCATCAACTTGGTATATAACCTTGTCGATACGTTCTTTATCGGACGGGTCGGTAATCCCTACATGACGGCAGCTACCACTTTGGTCTGGACGCTGATCATGCTGAGCACGGCGCTGGCGAATTTGTATGGCGTAGGAGGAGGCAGTCTAATTGCCCGCCTGCTGGGTGCAAAACGAGATGAGGAAGCTAGGAACGCAAGCGCTTTCACGGTTTTCTGTGCCATCGGGACCGCCTGTGGCTATTCCCTGGTACTCGGTGTCTCGTTGAAACCGTTGCTCTCGCTCCTTGGCGCATCCGCTGAGACGATCGGATATGCTTCTCAATACACGATGGTCGTCCTGGTGGCGGGAAATCTTCCAATGCTCCTGGCAGCAGTCCTTGCTCATTTGATCCGTAATGCCGGATATGCAAATAAGGCGAGCATCGGACTGAGCGGAGGGGGTCTTTTGAATATTGTGCTGGACCCGCTTTTGATGTTCGTTGTCCTGCCACAGGGGTGGGAAGTGACAGGTGCCGCGTTGGCAACGCTGATCTCCAATATCGCTTCCTGCCTTTACCTCCTTGTGGCATACCGGCGCGCCGGGCGAACTGCGCCGCTCAGCATGAGCTGGTCAAACGCAAGAAAAACGAGCCTTGAAAGTAGAAAGAAGGTCTTTTCCGTTGGTGTCCCGTCGGCTGTACTGACGGCATTGTTTGATTTGGCCAATGTCTGTGCGAACAGGTTGGCTGCGATCCATGGCGACTCAGTTCTGGCCGGTCTGGGTATCGTGATGAAAGTAGAGCGGATACCGACCGCGGTGAATCTCGGAATTTGTCATGGAGCATTGCCTATCGTTGCATACAATTTCGCCTCCAAAAACCAAGACCGGATGAAAAAAACCATTCGGACAGCTCGTCTTTGGGGGCTTTTCATCAGCGCGGCAGCGATTCTTCTTTTCCTGCCTTTTGCTGAACAGATCGTAGGCCTGTTTATGAAAACAGGAATCAAAGCGGTGGCACTGGAGACGGTTGCAACTGCGACGTTTTTCCTTCGATTCCGCTGCCTGGCTTCCCCGATGCAATTTATCAATTATCATACTTCCTATTCGTTGCAGGCGATGGGAAACGGACGGGCCACAGTGATACACGCCGTGGTACGGGAACTGTTGCTTTATATACCGCTCATGATTTTGCTGGATCACTTTTTCGGGCAGACCGGACTCGCTTTGGCCTTGCTGATGGGAGAATCCTGCGGTGCAGTGTTCGCGATTCTGGTGCTGCGACGTGAAATGATAAAGGCGGGAAAGACGGAGCAGGGTGGAGACCGATAGCGAATGAATTCTCATTAAGACGGTTTTTGGTGGACCGTCTTTTTAGTGCTTGCGGCAGAAGAGTTATTATGCTATACTTGTGTGTGGAACATCTTTGGTTGTGTGGAATCAACCAGGTGTTGCTTTAAGCCAGAGCCGTGTTCGGAAAAGCGACCGCATGATAAAGAATAACTGGAATGAAGATCGTAGTATTGTACGGTGAATACGTCGCACAAAACTGAACACCTCGGCCGGACGGATTGAACAGTTGCGACGCTGAAAACTGAACAGCGTCATCGCTCAAAACTGAACAGTCAGTACGGCGGCTTTCCTATGAGCGTGAAGTCTCCATCTGCTATGGGATGGGCGGGATGAATACGTTCAGTATGAAGCAGCGAAAGTGTTCAATATAAAACGGCCGAGGTGTTCAACCTCGCCGCTGTACTCATAATTATGGTGTTTTTTCAGGGCTTGAATCGTTTTCCTGTTGTGGGAGGGGAAATGCTTAACAATTTGCGTGTGACGGATGCAGCATCAAAAAAAGCTGGAAACCGAGTTTACCGGTCTTTTTGCAAAAAGTATGGGAGAGAGCCGTCAAACCTCACTTTCACCCCGTACCGTATTTGTCCTGTCGGCGCACATTCTGATCACCAGCTTGGGAAAATCACCGGTTTTGCCATCAATAAAGGGATTCATATTGCATATGGCCCAAAACAAAACGGAGTGGTTGAGATTTCATCCCTGCAGTTTCCCAAACGTGCACAGTGGCATGTGACGAGCACGCCGCCTGTCAAGGAAAACGATTGGGCAGATCATCTTCGTGGGGCAACGATTGCGCTGGCGAAACGCAGTCCACTTCGTATAGGGCTTAGCGCCATTATTGATGGTGAATTGCCCATCGGCGGACTTTCATCAAGCGCCGCTGTTATCATTACTTTTCTTAATGCACTATGCCAGCTTAACAACATCCGTTTGACAGAAAAACAATTGATTGAAATCTCACAGGAAGCGGAAAACAGTTATGTTGGAGTGGCTTGTGGCAAACTGGATCAGTCGTGTGAGATATACTGCCGCAAAGATCATTTGTTGTATCTCGATATACAAGATGATTCGTATGAATTGATTCCAACGAACCCGAAAATGCCGGAATACGAATTCGCTATTTTCTTCAGCGGACTTGAACGGAGCCTTGCTTCGAGCAAATTCAATATGAGGGTTGATGAATGCCGGTCCGCGGCATACTGCCTGAAGGCGTTTTCCGGAATGGAGTACAGCAAATTCGAAGAAACCAACCTTCGTGAAGTCCCGTATGAGATATATCTCAAATACAAGGAGAGACTGCCTGAGAACTTTGCCAAACGCGCGGAGCACTGGTACTCGGAGTTCCAAAGGGTTGAAAAGGCAAAGGAGGCGTGGCGTACAGGAGACCTTGTATCGTTTGGTCGACTATGTTTCGAGAGTGGAAAGTCATCGATCGTCAACTGGGAGACTGGTTCGCTGGAACTCATCAAGTTATATGAGATCATGACGCAAACCGAAGGCATCTACGGAGGGCGTTTTTCAGGGGCCGGATTCAAAGGGTGCTGTATGGCGATCATCGACCCGAAATATGAAGAGTCAGTCTTACAAAAGGTTGAAACTGAGTATTTGAAAGCATTCCCTGCGATGAGAGGGAAATACAGCGCGCATGTCTGTCACACTGCCGACGGAGTGAAACTGCCCTAAAGTATCTTTTTTCTGGCTGCCGATTGTGTTGCCAGATTGTATCTAGTCAACGAAAAACAGCCAAATTGCTCTTGGTTGTTTAAAGAAGATCATATAACTGGAAATCTCGAGAGTCACGAACAGATTCAATGAGAGTACACAGGTTTCGTGAGATCAGTGATATCAGATAACGGATTCTCTGGCGAAAGGAGTAACTCGGACATGAAGAAAGTCATGCTGGTTTTCGGGACACGTCCCGAGGCTATCAAAATGTGTCCGCTCGTCAACGAACTGAAGACGAGAAAGTCGCTCCAGACGGTCGTCTGTGTGACCGGACAGCACCGGCAGATGCTGGATCAGGTCCTCGAAACGTTCGGCGTGGTGCCGAATTACGACCTTTCCGTAATGAGAGATAAGCAGACGCTGTTCGATATCACAGTGAGCATTCTATCCGGTATCCGGCCCGTCTTGGAGCAGGAGAGACCGGATGTCGTACTTGTGCACGGTGACACTTCCACCGCATTCGTGACGGCGCTGGCCTGTTTCTATCTTCAGATCCCGGTGGGACATGTGGAGGCGGGGCTCCGGACCTATGATCTGACTGCTCCATACCCGGAAGAATTCAACCGGCAGGCCGTGAGCATCGTCAGTCGATACAACTTTGCTCCGACGAAGTTGGCAGCAGATAATCTTCGGCGTGAAGGGAAGAAGTCTGGTACGATCATAGTTACAGGCAACACGGTGATCGACGCCATGCAGCATACGGTCAAGCCGGACTATACCCACCCTGAAATCGACTGGGTCGGAGATAACAAACTCATTTTCATCACGGCGCACCGCCGCGAGAATCTTGGCGAGCCGATGCACCGCATGTTTCGCGCGATACGCCGTGTACTGGAAGAGCATCCGGACTGCCGCGCCGTATACCCGATCCATATGAACCCGGCCGTTAGGCAGGCCGCGCAAGAGGAATTGAGCGGCTGCGACCGGATCCATCTCATCGAGCCGGTCGAAGTCGTCGACTGCCATAATTTCGAGGCACGCTGCTATCTTTGCCTGACCGACTCCGGCGGCATTCAGGAAGAATGCCCTTCCTACGGCAAGCCGGTCCTGGTCATGCGCGATACCACGGAACGTCCGGAAGGCGTTGCCGCCGGGACGCTCCGCCTGGTCGGAACGAATGAAGAAGTCATATATAAAGCGTTTAAGGAACTGCTGGAAGACCCGGCTGCGTACGAAAAGATGTCCCGCGCCTGCAATCCATACGGCGACGGACATGCCTGCCGCCGCATTGCCGACGTTCTGGAATTCGGGACCTGCGATCCGTGGAAGGCCGATTGACCGGCCTTTACAATTCTTCTTATCTATGTTATCATGTTTCTGCTCCCCAAACGTCTTCCGCAGGTCTACCTGACGGACGACAGTAAGGGCACAGACCACAGAAAGGCAACAGAAACTCCATGAATATCGTTGTGTTGTGCGGCGGTCTCTCGAACGAACGGGAGGTCTCCATCTGCAGTGGCACCTGCGTCACGAACGCGCTTCGCGAAAAGGGCCATAAGGCGATCCTCGTCGATCTGTTTCTCGGCGTGGCGGAGTCCTTCTCCGATCCGGTCGAGTTGTTCGAACGGCCTTGGCACGAGTCGGAGCATTCGATCTCCGAGATCGAGCCAGACCTCGAAAAGGTGAAAGCCCAGCGCGCCGCCGGCATCGAAGGCCTTATCGGTCCGCATGTTCTTGAAGTATGCCGCGCCGCCGACATCACGTTTTTCGCTCTGCACGGACAGGACGGGGAGAACGGCAAACTGCAGGCCGCGTTCGATATCCAGGGGATCCAGTATACGGGCTCCGGTTACCTCGGCAGCGCCGCCGCCATGAACAAATATCTGACGAAACGTCTCCTGCTCGCCGCCGGGATCGGAACGGCCGAAGGGATCATCCTCGAACGGAGTGAAACGGAGCTCCGGAACGTCGGTTTTCCCTGCGTGGTAAAACCCTGCTCCGGGGGATCGAGCGTGGGAACGTCCATCGTCCATACCGAGGAAACGTACCGTGACGCCGTCGGGGAAGCGTTCCGTTTCGAGGACAAGGTTCTCGTGGAAAAGTACGTCAAGGGACGGGAGATGACCGTCGGCGTCATGGCCGGACGCGCCATGCCCGTCATCGAGATCATCCCGAAGGACGGTTTCTACGACTATAAGAACAAGTATCAGGGGGGACGGACGATCGAGCTCTGTCCCGCCCCGATCTCGGAGGAAGAAACGGAAAAGCTCCAGAAGACGGCCGAAGCCGTCTTTGAGGCGCTGCTCATCGACGTGTACTGCCGGGTCGACATGATCTTGGGAGACGACGGCAGAATCTACTGTCTCGAGGCGAATACGCTGCCGGGCATGACGCCCATCAGCCTGATCCCGCAGATGGCCGCCGCCGAAGGCATGGACTATGGCACGCTGTGCGAGAAGATCATCGAGGAATCGAAGAAGAAATACACCGAATGAACGAAACGAAGATCAGCGAGGTGCGCGATATGCAGAAAAGGCGTCCGATCGGCGTCTTCGACTCCGGAGTCGGGGGACTGACGGCGATGAGGGAACTGATCCGTCTTCTTCCAGGAGAAGACGTGGTTTATTTCGGTGATACAGCCAGGGTACCATATGGCCCCAGAAACCGCGAGACGATTTTGGAATTTGCTGTCCAGGATCTGAAATTTCTTTTGTCGCAGAATGTCCGTGCTGTGTTGGTTGCCTGCGGAACAGTGAGTTCTGTGGCGCTCGATAAACTGAGAAAAATGACAGACATCCCAATCATTGGGGTGATTGAACCTGCTGCTTTAAAAGCGCTACAAATATCAACAAAAAAACGAATCGCTGTGCTGGCAACCCAGGCAACTATTGCGAGTCGGGCGTACCCGCAAGCGTTACTACGACTGAGCAAAACCCCCGAGAAACTTGAGATTTTTGAGGAGGCTTGCCCGCTGTTTGTCCCGGTAGTGGAGAACGGGTATGTTGAGAAAGACCATCCTATCGTCAAGGCGGTAATTGAAGAATACATCAAACCGGTCCGTGAATTCGGGGCCGATACGGTCATACTAGGCTGTACGCATTATCCACTCCTTTCGGAAGCAATTCGAAGTTACGACCCGGAACTGACGCTTGTGGAGTCTGGGAAAGAAGCTGTCTCCGCTTTGGCTGAATTGCTGCCGAACATAGATCTCCATGCTGATGGGGGTGAACGGACCTATTATGTTTCAGAAAACACCGATTCCTTTCGGTTCGTCTGCGAACTTTTTGTTGGAGAAGACATCTCTGGAAAGATTAGAACGGCTTCGCCTGAATATTTCACTTGATAATATAGCGTAGGATTAGTTAATCACTCGTGGGGAAATCAAAACGAAAGAAGCGTCCCCGAAACGAAAAGAGCCATCAGGTCTTTAGGACACGCCCAGAAGTATTCAAAAATGTGTTCCCTTGTCGATGAACCGAAGGTAGAGTTGGGAATCGAGACCACCATCTGCGTGACAAGTTTGCATTGCAAGACGTTCGACCAGGCACCTGACACGCTTGGCTTTACGCCGGATTACAATTTCTCCATCGAGAAAGAAAACAGACTTTGTTCAACAGCACAACCGACATCCTTGAGATGATTATGAGCACACTGGAAACGGAAAGGTTAGACGTAGTCCTAGGCACGGAGATTCTTCTACCGCCTATTACACAGCGCCAGCTCGCTTCCACTTCCTGTCCCGGTCGAACATCGAGAAGCATGATTTCACATTTGCAATTCTTCTACCTCTAGCATGAACAGAATTATCACTTATGGGGCACATGGTGATTACGTTACGTTGAATTGAACACAATGCCCATTCCGATATGCTCTTTTTGCATTAATGGCTTTAGCAAGTGCTTTAGTATAAAAAAGTACAGTAATAAGCAATGTGCTACATCCGAAACTAGTACTGCAGAAACTGAGGTGCCAAATGATAAAGGACTATTTGAAAAAAACAGATGACATTAACGAGATTATTGCTATTGGGAAACGTCTTGTTGAGGACATTACCATCAATAGGGACGGAACGCATAATCTTTTGTACACCCCCTTGATGATTAGAAAAATAGATGAAGCCATAAAACATTATGCACATACGATTAGCCAAGAATTGTTGGAGAAATATCGCTATCGTTTTATATATGATTACTGGATTTACGGTTGTACGGCAGAAGAAGAATTTTATCTTCATCTTAAGGACAAGAACGATGCGGAAAAATGTGAGTATATGGTTGGGCAGATTCGTGGTGTGTACGTCCAGCATTTAAATTGGAACGCTGGTTCCGATCGTATGGAGAAGTTAGAGGATAAATACCGCCTTTATCAGACTCTCAAGCCTTATTACAAACGGGAAATCATTGAGGTTGGGAGCATAGACGATATCGATGAATTCACATCGTTTTGTAAGAGACATGAGTCATTTGTCGTAAAACCGTCCAACTACGCATTTGGTATTGGCGTTCATAAGTTTTCCATGGGAGAATTCAAAGGCGATTATAGAATGGCTTTGGAAAGCATTTTGAAAGAAGGGCAAGCGATTCATGAATACCATCCATCTAAGGTGAGTAGGATGGTTCTCGAAGAGTTAATTGATCAGGATGAGACCTTGGCGGTTCTTCACAGAGAATCCGTGAATGCAGTTAGGGCAACCGCTGTGCGAGGAAAGGATGGGAGAATCCACATTTATCACCCATGGATTAAAGTGGGTATGGGAGGTGCATTTGTTGCGTCGGCGGCATTAACCGGATTTGATGCTGAAATTGATCCCGAAACTGGAATGGTTGTTTCAGATGGTTATCAGGAAAATGGGAACGTTTATACTGTACATCCTGATTCTGGTATAACGATAAAAGGATTTCAAATACCCAAGTGGCAGGAGCTCGTTTCTTTGGTTAATGAAATCATGAATATCATACCTGAATATGGTTATGTTGGTTGGGATCTTGTTCTAACTCCCGATGGGTGGTGCGTTATGGAGGGCAACTATTCAGGAGAGTTCATGTTCCAGCTTATCAATGGGCGTGGATATAAAAAGGAATTTGAAGACTTGATTGGCTGGAAACTTGACAAAGAGTATTGGTGGGAAGAAATGGAATTGTTTAAACACAACTAAGATGGGTGGACAAGGATTGCGCCTCTTTCCTTATGTGCTATAAACTCACGGAAAGAATAATCAAATGATCATCTAAAAAACAGTATAGAAATAATGTCATGGATGAATAATCGATTTAACCACCTCTGACAAATCCAAGTTTGAGTAGGAGTTCTCATATTGATATGGTCCTCCTTGGCAAGACCACAAAAAGGGGACCGCAGGATTTGAGGACCGCTTTCGTGCATGTGGTGCTCGGGATAATCGGGCAACCTCAAGACACTTTCGAATGGAATCTGCCACAAGATGACAAGATGATGAAAGACTCAAAAGGTTCTGGCAAAGATATCAATAACTCTCACAAGAAAAGCCGCACGACTAGTCATTGCAATGTTGAACAGTTATCCACCTTTTAATCCTGGACAGATAAAAAACGGAAAGTGATGTGGCGGCAGCATAACCTGTCTGATTTGTATAGGGTTAGGATGAACGATTTCGCAACCCTTGACAAATCTCCACCCTATGCGCAGAGGTAATTACGAGGGCTTAAGCTTACCAAAACCCATTTTGGTTATTGTGGAGTAGGATAATTCAGCAAGTTGGTTCAAACCACTTGGCATTTTACAGGAGACCAGTTATGTTTGAGAACGGAAAGATCTACATGGGCAAGACCGACCCCGCCGGTGAGAAAGTCTATATGCACCTGTCCCAGTCCAACCGGCACGGGCTGATCGCCGGCGCGTCCGGCACTGGCAAGACCATTACCATGAAGGTGATGGCCGAGTCCTTTTCCGACGCCGGCGTTCCCGTCTTTCTCTGCGACGTGAAAGGCGACGTTTCCGGCCTCGCCGAACCGGGTGAGGACTCGTCCGGAATGCAGAAACGGATCGACAAGTTCGAACTTCGCGACACGTTCTCCTTCCGTTCCTACCCGGTCACCTTCTGGGATATCTACGGCCGGGGCGGCCATCCGATCCGCACCACCGTTTCCGACATGGGCGCCGAGATCCTCTCGCGCATCCTCGGGCTGACGGACGTGCAGACGGGCGTGCTCAATACGATCTTCAGGATCGCGGACGAGCACGGACTGGCGATCATCGATTTGAAGGACCTCCACGCCGTGATCCGCTATGTGACGGACCACCGGGCCGAGTATTCCCAGCAGTACGGCAATATGGCGCCGCAGTCCCTCGCCTCCATCACGAGAGCGCTCATCCCGCTCGAGGATCAGGGTGGCGACCGCTTTTTCGGCGAGCCGATGCTCGACGTACGCGACTGGATCCGCACGGATCTCAACGGCAAGGGCATGATCAACGTGCTCCACGCCGTCGAGACGATCCGCTATCCGAAACTGTACGCTGCCTTCCTGCTCTGGATGATGGCCGAGCTGTTCGAGAATCTACCGGAAGTCGGCGACCCTGAGAAACCGACGATCGTCTTCTTCTTCGACGAAGCGCATCTTCTCTTCACCGACGCGCCGAAGGCACTCGTGCAGAAGATCGAGCAGACGGTGAAACTGATCCGCTCGAAAGGCGTCGGCATCTATTTCGTCACGCAGTCCCCGTCCGACGTGCCGGATACCGTTCTGGCCCAATGCTCGAACCGGGTGCAGCACGCGCTCCGCGCGTACACGCCCGCCGAGCAGAAGGCCGTGCGCACGGCCGCCCAGACCTTCCGGACCAATCCCGCCTTCAGGACGGAAGACGTCATCATGGAGCTCGGGACCGGCGAGGCGCTCACGTCCTTCCTGGACGAAAAGGGCATTCCCCAGATCGTCCAGAAGACGGCGATCATCTGCCCGCAGTCGCTGATGGCGCCCTGCGCGCCCGAGACGAAGGAGCGCGTGATGCTCCAATCCCCGTTCGGATACAAATATAACGAAGCGATCGACAGCGAGAGCGCGTATGAACTGCTTGAGAAGCAGGCTGCGCGTCAGGCCGAACTCGACGAGATCGAGCGGCAGAAGGCCGAGCTCGAGGCCGAGCGCAAAAAACTCGAGGCAGAGAAGGAAAAGGCCGCGAAGGAAGCCGAAAAGGCCGCCCAGAAAGCCGCCGAGAAGAAGGAAAAGGAAGAAGCCAAGAAGAAGGCCGCCGACCAAAGACGGAAAGACCGAATCAAGTCGAAGCTGGAGACACAGATGATCTCCACCGGGGGTCAGCTGCTCCGGAAAGGTCTCTTCGGGATCCTGTTCAGAAAATAACGGAATAGAGCAAGACGGTCCGGGGATCCCCTCCGGGCCGTTTTTCCATGCCATTGAGCAGGCCGTGACAAAAGATTGTCAATGACAAATCCGTGTCACGTCTTGCAACGGGGAGAAAGACCGTGTAGAATAAAATTGATGAAATATATATAGCGCTCCCGCCGTCCCGGCCGGAGCCACAGGAGGTACCAGGATGTTCTGCCCGAACTGCGGAAAACAGATCAAGGACGGAGCCAGATTCTGCACGGGATGCGGTCAGCCGGTCAAAGCGCCCACCCAGCCCTCGCCCGTTCAGCAGGAGGCTGCTTCGAATCAGACGGTCCGGACGACGCCTCAGACGACGCCGGTCCAGCCACAGGGCGTACCATATCAGGCGCCCGTGCAGACGGCCGCGCCTGCCCAGCCGCAGGGCGTGCCCTATCAAGGGACTCCGGTACAGAATCCGGCGCCCGCGCAGCAGCAAGGCGTGCCATATAAAGGAACGCCGGTCCAGAATACGGCCCCTGCCCAGCAGGGCGTACCATATAAAGGGACGCCGATTCAGAACACGGTTCCTGCGCAGCAACAGGGCGTGCCGTACAAAGGGACCCCAGTCCAGAACACGGTTCCTGCGCAGCAACAGGGCGTGCCGTATAAAGGAACGCCGGTTCAGAGCACAGAGCTCGCACAGCAGAAAGGCGTGCCCTACAAGGGAACGCCCGTTCAGCCTGTGACCCCGGTCCAGCCTGCGTCCGCGCCCAAGGCCGCGACGCCGGCACAGCCGGCAGGTGCCCCGATTCAGGCGGCTCCGGCCAAACAGCCGAAGAAGGCGCAGCAGGGCGTTCCGTACAAGGGAACGCCGATCCAGAACACGACGCCGGCCCCGCAGCAGGGCGTGCCCTACAAGGGGACTCCCGTTCAGCCTGCATCCGCGCCCAAGACCGCGGCGCCGGCACAGCCGGCTCAGGCGGCGCAGCAGGGACAGCCGATCCAGTATAAACCGGCTCCCGCCGCGCCGAGGATCGCTTCCGACGCCGCCTCCAGGTCGGCCGGCGAGGTGGCTCTCCGCGCCGTCGGCGGCAGCG
>JAEEGL015790507.1_pt1 | contig 50589 bp, 48 predicted proteins | sample 9134231 | NCBI WGS metagenome assembly JAEEGL01 (sample SAMN16246548, study PRJNA631951) | gut metagenome | biome: gut microbiome; feature: rumen; material: fiber-attached | host: Bos | place: Iran: Karaj | collected 2018-10 | reverse complement strand
GAGTAATATGTTTGTTTAAAGAATCCGATTTATATTGTGTCAAAACCTTGATTTTGAAAAATCCTGAATTTATAAAATTATTAAGGACAAAATCTATTATTCTGTATCTGCCTCCAAACGAAACCGCAGGTTTTGCCCGATCTTGTGTGAGAGGAAACAGGCGTTTCCCTTCTCCGCCGGCAAGTATCATTACCAATGTGTCATCTACAGACATAAATAATCCTCCAATTTTTAATTTTCAATAAGTTTTTCTACATCAATATTTGTTTTTAATTTTAGTGCATAAATATTTGCATTATTTAAAAGTGCAAGCTTTACCGCGTCTTTTTCTGTTGTTACAATGATTCCGTCAATATCTTTAATATCATTTTCCGCATACAAATGATGGTCATCAAATGTAATCTTTTCTTTTATATTATAATCCATTTCCAAAAAATTATAAAACTGTTCGGGCTGACCTATGGCAGAAATTGCCGTAACATTTTCTTTTTTTTGTAAATGTTCACCTGACATAATATTATACGCATAATCAGGCTCAACTTTACATAAAAGAACTTCTTTTTTTGTTTTTTGTTTAAGTTCTTCCGCAAAGAGTTCGGCATTTTTATGTTCCGTATTTTTACTCATAACAACAATTTTACTTGCTCTCTTTATATTATTTGCCCCTTCCCGTAAAGGTCCTGCAGGCAGAACACAATTATTGCCGAATTTCTTTTCCGAATCAATAAGCACAATGTCCTTATCTCTAAAGAGTTTTCTGTGCTGAAATCCGTCGTCAAGAATAATTTTTGTTACACCAAGGTTTTCTGTTGCGTATTTGCAGGCTTTGTATCTGTCAGCACAGGTTAAAACAGCACACATGTTAAGGTTTACCGCCAGCCAGTAAGGCTCATCCCCGGCCATTTCCGCATTGTAATACAAATTTATCCCGTCTGAAACTACATTTACATCTTTATTGTTTAATTTCCCACCGTAGCCTCTTGAAACGATTGCGGGCTTTTCGCCCTTATTTACAAAATACTTTGCAATTTCAGCAACGACAGGAGTTTTTCCGACTCCGCCGGTGGTTAAATTTCCGACTGATATAACATCAGCATTTACCCGCTTGGGTTTTAAGATATTTTCATCATATAAAAAATTTTTTAAGAACACTGCAATAAAATAAAACAACGAGCAAAATCTAAGGATATAAAATAATAAATTTTTATCCTTACCATAATGCAATTTTGTTATTTTTGATTTTATGTTCACAGTTGTTCCTGTAATATATTCTATAATACTAGACTTCGACCATACTTTTGAATTGTTCAAAATCTTCTATTGTGTCAATCCCGACGGGAACATTGTCCACAACAGAAACTCTGATTTTCATTCCGTTCTGCAGGGCTCTTAATTGCTCAAGGCTTTCCGCCATTTCGCAAGGAGTTTGAGCGAGTTTAGTCATCTTAAACAGGGCTTCTTTTTTGTACCCGTATATTCCTAAGTGCCCGTAAAACTTTGATTTCCCGACATTACGTTCGTAAGGTATTTTTGAGCGTGAAAAATACATTGCATAGCCGTTTATATCAAATACGCACTTTACAAGATTCGGGTTATTTATTTCATTTTCATCTTTTATCTCACGAACGAGAGTGGAAATATCGGCATTATCGTCCTCTACGACTCCCTTTCTCACAAGTTCAATGTTATCCGGTTCTATTAAGGGTTCATCCCCTTGCACGTTTATTATATAAGAAATTTCAGGGTGTCTCGATGCAACTTCGGCGATTCTGTCACTTCCGCTTTTATGCTCAGTTGATGTCATTTCAACTTCTGCACCGAAATCTTTGCAAACATTAAAAATCCGCTCATCATCAGTTGCGACAATAACTCTATCTATACCTTTACATTTACCCCCTTTTTCCCAAACCCATTGAATAATAGGTTTTCCGCAAGCCTTTAATAATGGTTTTCCCTCTAATCTTGAAGAACCGTATCTCGCCGGTATTATTATTGCAGTTTCTTTTTTCATTTTAATTATTTCACCTATTTTGTAGCGTTAATAAATACTGCATTTGTTTTCAGGCTTATTTCTCTGCCTGTTAAATATTTTTGTACATCATACATATATTTGTTAACGGTTGTTTCGTCAAAATATTTTAAATATCTTTCTTTTGTGGTCGGCTGTCCCGGAGAAGGCGGATTGTTGAACCATTGTTCAACCATACCATCCTGAACAACATAATTGGATTTTACTTCCTGAACCTGAACATCCGGAATTGAAAATCCGGCAATTTGTAAATTTGTTCGTAAAGTTTTTTCATCAAAGTTGCAAAGTGAGTCCAGAGGATTCTCCATAATTTCATTTTCAACACGTTTAAAATCTTCGTATTTGTTAATATAAATCGGGTCAAGAATTTCCCAGTAACGTGTATTTGAACGAATTATCGGTTCAAACGCACAGAACTTTCCGCCCGGTTTAAGTATTCTGTAGATTTCACTGATAGCCGGCTGCTTGTTTACTATATGTACAAGTACCGAACGCATTACGGCTTTATGCACTGCGCTGTCAGGGAGAGCTATATGCTCACATGGGCATAATAACATTTGATATCCATGTGTAACACATGATTTGTCCAAAATTCTCTGACAATCCGTTAAGCAATCCTGAAATTTGTCTGAAAATATCACGTTACCCTGACATTCTTGCAGTTCCAATATTTTGAAAGCCAATAAACCGGTTCCTGTACCGATATCAATAACTGTTTCATGTGGTTGAATTTCAGCAAAAACAAGTATTACATCTCTTACTGCCTCGAGCCATTTTGTTGTTTGCTCAATCATTTCAGGTGTTTGTCCCGCAAAACGATTTTCCTTAAGCCACTGTGTCCAATTTTCGCAAATCTCGCTCATATTCCCTCCATCACTAGGATTGCACATACAATTATACAATAATTTTAATTATTTTGTAAATAATCAGACCGTTATTTGACATAGAAAAAATCCACTGCAAGCGGGTGCTGAAAGTCGTCAATCGAAAATATCTGCATTACATATCGCCCTGTTTCATGCAGGGTAAAATAGTTTGTGTGATAGTATTTTTCATCTTTCATAAGTCTGTAATCTTTTGTTCTGACAACTTCATTTCCTCCCCAAGGAGCTTTATCCGTCATTTTAAATATCTGAACCCGAATAAATTTATTCTTCATTTTTTTAGGTGCAATAAAGAGATAATATACCCTTTGTCCCGCTTTAAAGACCATTTCATCCGAAAGGGCATTTTCTTTTGTAATTGGTTGTGTATTAAAAAGTAATATACCTTTTTTTTGATAGGAAAAAACATTCCCCGATAAACTTAATACCAAAATTATCGTCAATAAAGTTAAAAAGCGTTTCATTATTTAGATTCCAGCCTTTTAATTTTTTGCTCAAGTACGTTTAATATTCCTTCATCTGTTTCCAAGCCGGAATAAAGGTAATAATATTCAATAGCTTTATCTTTCATCCCCTTTTGCTCATATGCCATACCTATTGAATAGTACGCATAAGGATAATCCGGAGAAAGCTGTATTACTTTTTCAAAACATTTTATGCAGTTATCGTAATCTTTCATTCCTGCATAAACTAAACCTTTATTAAAATACGAATCCGAGTCATTTGGTTCAAGGGTAATTACTTTATCATAATAACTTAAAGCCTTATCATAGCTCCCTGTGTTCTTGTATATATTAGCTATTTTTTTCATTATATTTTTATCAGACGGTTTGTAAATAACGGCTTTTGTATAGTAATCTATGGCAGAACCAAAATCCTGTTTTGCATAAGCCTCATCTCCTTTTTTTATCATAGATTCATAATTTAGAGATTCTTCTGAAGATACAACAGGTGAAACTATATTTATTTCAGGAGAAGTTATTGATTGTTCAATTGTTTTAATAACGGAATTTTGTGTATCTTCATTTTCAGGACTGTGCAAATCAGCTATAGCTTCCGTAAAATTGCTAAGCTTATTTCTATATTCGGTATTTCCCGGAGCAAGTGAAATGGCTTTTCTGTAATTTTCAAGAGCTACATCCGAACAACCCAGTTTTTCATTTGCCATTGCATAACCAAAGTATGCGGATGCTTCATTTGGATTTAATTCAATTGCATCTTCAAAATACAAGCTTGCTTGTCCGTAATCATTTTTTTCATATAAACTGTAACCATACGCTATTGATGCCGCAACAAGATTTTGTTCTATTCTGTCATTCGGTTTTTTCTCCAAAATATCTTTGTATAATTCAATTGCAGAAATATAATTGTTCATAGCATGAAGAGTAAGCGCTTTGTTTGCAAGCAATTCCAGATTATCCGGCTCTGATTTGAGCGCATAATTATAATATTTAAGAGCATTCATATAATCTTTTTTTGAATGATAGCATAAGGCCAGTTCTTTTTTGGTTTGGATATCAGAAGAATTTATACTATAGGATTTTTCCAAATTCTCTAATGCCAAATCAATATTATTTATGTTTTTATAGACAATTCCCAGGTTTTTGTATGCACCTGCATCATTCGGAAAAGCTTTCAAATATGTTTTATATTGTTCAATTGCTTCATCCGGTCTGTTCAGATTGCCTAAAAGATTTGCATAATCATATCTCAATGCTGTCAAATCCGGATTAATGTCAAAAGTGCGGTGAAAATATTTTAAAGATTTTTCATTGTCTCCGAGATTTTGGTATGTGAGAGCAAGTTTAGCATTAATGTTCTCACTATCCTCGTTTCCGACCAGCGCTTTTTCAAACATTGAAGCAGCCACTTGATATTGTTTTGTTTCAAACAGTGCTATTCCATACTTCTCAAATTCTGTAAAAGCTGACGGATATTTCTTATAAATATTTGCATAAATTTCGCATGCCTTATCATATTTCTTTGTGAGAGCATAAACATCTGCAAGATTTTCACTTGCATCTTTATTGTTTGGATAAGCATTCAAAAAAGTTGTATAATTCTCTACTGCATTATCATAGTTCTTTCTGAAGTACTCAATATTAGCTATATTTAAGTAATTGTATTTATATTCGGGATAAATTGTTTGGGCTTGTTTGAATGAATTGTATGCATTATCATAATCTCCCAGTGTTTGAAGAATATTTCCCATACTTATATATATAAATGCATCATTAGGTCTGAGTTTTACAGCTTTTTTATATGCGGAAAGAGCTTCTTCATAGTTTCCGATATCGGCATATAATCCTGCTATTTTTGTAAAAAGCATTGCATCTTCACCATTAATGCTAAGAGCTTGCTGAATAATGTTGATAGCAGTTTTATAGTCATTCTTGTATTCATATTGGCATGCTTGTTGATACAAATCATGAGCTTCTTTTGTTAACTTTGCATCAGCATTGAGCATACTCAACATGAATATTAAAAACAATGATACATAAAATTTCTTACCCATTGTAATAGCCCTCATGAATATTTTAACAAAAAAAAATTACAATATAAAGTTTTAATTTTCTGTATTTTCTGATACTAAAAAGTTTACAAAATTTAACAAAACTACACAAAAATAATAAAATTAGGCAATTTTTATTTAGTTTTTGACTTAATATAAATAGTCAGGTTTGTGAAGGTAGAATATTTGTGAAAATGATTAATCAAAATATAGAAAATGTTCTGTTTAACCCGTATAAAACAGGGTTTAGGGCTGATATTCCAAAAAATAATTATGCCGAAATCGTGCCCGAAAATAGTCCTACAACTGTTGATGAAAGAGATATAGAGCTTCCTGACATGTACTATATGCCAGAAAACTACAAAAAAGATAAGGGCGTTCTGGATACAATTAAAAAGTTTGATTTGTTCGGGATAATTAAAGCTTGGACGGAGCATCCGCTTTTGATGGTCGGAACTTGCACCGGTATGTCCTTAGCGATAGATGCTTTTGATAAATCATGCAGTAAAGAATACGAAAAAAGTATTGTCGGTAAGGCGGCAAAATTAGGAGATAACATTGAACAATCAAATGTAATAAAAAATGAAACTTCACAAAAAGTCTTAAAAGGAATAAAAAAAGCCTGGAATAAAACCAAAAACTTTGCAATGAAAAACGATGTAATCAATGCAATGTTTACCACTCCGTCTCAACCTGAGTGGGCAAATCCAAAAGATGAACTTAAGCATACAAACTATCGTATCGTTAACAAATTTAAAGAGCTTGTCAGTTTGATGGATATGATGCCGGCAGAAAAAGGAACCGGCGAAACTGTAAGAAAATCTTTTGCAATAAAAGATTTAGCTTTAGACAAAAATGAAATTGAAGAATTGAAAAAAATATACAATGTTGAAAAGTTATCGGAAGCTCCGAAAGAAGAAGTCCCGTATAGAGTAATTCTTAAAAGAATCGGAAAATCAGAACAGGAAATTTCGGATATTTTGTCAGGAAGTAATGTTTCGGAAAGTGTTGCGGAAGAATTGTTTAAAAAATCCGGTTTAACCAGAGAAGAAATGTATGCAATAATGCATGATGACAGTGGTGAAACTATTGAACTGGTTAAAAAAGCATCCAAAAATTTAAGAGGAACTAAAATTAATCACGGTAAAATTGTTTTGCCGGGTTCAAGACAACCTTTTGCAAATGTTGAAGGATTTGAGAATATTTATAACCGAGCCTATAGTTTGACTGATGGGGCAAAAACTAAAACAGGCCGGTTTATGTCCAAATTGGTTCAAAAAATCCACAGAGCATTTACCTGGGGAAACCAAAAAACAGGCGTCATGCTTCTTGTTGCTCCAATGTTTATGGAAGTAATTTTAAATACTCATAAAGCTGAGAAAGATGAAAAAATCGGAACCGCTGTATCAGGTTCATTTAATGCAGTAAGTTGGGTATTTACATTCCCGATTGCACTCCGAATGATATACGCTTTCGGTGGAATTCAGTATGCGGGTATGGGTAAAGAAAAAGTCGAAACATACAGAAAACTGGTAAATGAATTTAATGAAAAAGTAAGTACAAATGCATTTAAGGATATAAATGAATACAGAACCGCTAAAAAAGCGCTAAAGAAACAATTGAAAAATCTAAGAAGTGTAAAAAATCAAAACTTACTAACCGAAACATTACGCGGTATAAGCAAATTTTCCAAAGCGGATTTATTAAAAATAGAAAGCTTTAAAGGAGGTTCTGCAAGTGCTAATTTCCTAAGAAAACTTCCTAATTTAATAAAAGATTATGTTATTTATGCACCGGGAAGAATATTAATATTTATGCTTGTCGGAGTAAGTTTGGTTGATAAAGTCATTAATAAAATTTTAAGTAAAATATTTGGTACGGCATATGATGGTATGAAAGATGAAGAAATGAAAGATGCAAAAGAAAAGCAGGAAGAATATACAATAAATAATTTAAGAACCAGACTTGTTGAAATTGAAAAAGATAAACTCTATCCGTCAAAATCCGTTGATTTAAAGAATGCTGTTAATAACAAATCTATAAAACAACGTACTCCCGAATCTATGATTGAACTCGCCATGCTCAATGAGAAAAATGAAAATAACAAAATTTCTGAAAATGCAGGTTCAGAGAATATTGAAACAGAATATGCAGCTGAAATTCAGAATGATAATACTCAAGGCGAGTCTATTGTGGCAGATAATACAACTGATATTACAAATAACGAATTACAACAGGAAAATAATGAACAGCAGATAGCGATTAAACCGGGAAATGAGGAACCGCTTGTTCCGGAAGTTATTGAACAGGGAAATCAACTACCGGCATCAGTTAATGAAACAGAACCCAATGTTACAGAACCGATTGCTGAAAATTTGGCAGAGCCGAAAAATATTATACCGACACTTGCTAATGATATAAAACCCGAAAATACGGAACCGATTGCCGCAAATGTAATCGAACCTGAATATCAGGGTATAATGCCACTTCCTACAAATAAAAAATCTGAAGAATTACCGCTTGTTCCGACAAAAAACGTAAAAAATTATGATAAGTATACATATATTCCGTCATCAGAAAATATTTTAAGCAAAGAAACTCCTGCTATGGCGACAAACAAATATATACCTTCACAAGTCGGAATAAAGATAAATAAGTTTTTTGATAATTCCGCAGTTGAAGCGGCTATCAGACGTTCAAACTTGGCGGAACAACGTGCATTAAAAATATTGGCAGGAAACTTTGATAATATCGGATAAATTATGATCCGACTAAAGCCTTGTTGAACAGCTGTTTATAATAGTCCATATTAATATTTAAATTTTCTCCTACAGAGAATAACATTGTTACAAGTTCTCTATCTTCATTGCAAGACATGTTTTGAATCAAGTCATTCAAGTTACAAACGATTTTGGCAAAGAAATCATTTTGTGCTTCTGCAATATCGACTTTTATTTCAAGCTTATCTATGCAATCAAGAAGTTCTAATGTTGCATCAATCTGCTGAATGTCGAGTGCATAAGCCAGTCTGCTTACATTTTGTGCTATTTTTTTGCTGAATATCTTTGCCGTTGGTGTTTTATCAATTTCAATACCAATTCTCTTTGCTTCAAAGTTTATATCCGAAGCTTGCTGAATAATGTCATTATCAATAAAACCTCTGGAATCCGTAAATAATTCATTAAACTGCTTAGTTAATACATATTGTGCAGAAATTTTAAATTCTTTCGGTATATCAAGACCAAGAGCCTGCATTTGGTATATTGAGCCTTTACCCTCGTTATACATAGTTTCATAGGTATTTGCAAAATTCTGTAACTTGCCTTTGAGCATTGTTTGAAGTATTTTTCTTCTTTCTTCAATAAATATATCTTTCAGAGTAAAATACTCTTTCCCGAAATTATCATCAATTGTTCTAATAATTTCTGTTAAAGGCGATACTAAATATGTTCTTATAAGTTCTTTTCTGGTTTCCAAAAATCCGTCATAGTATTCCTTTATGGCACAATGGAAATCTCCGCCGGAGAATTGTAAAAGTGCAAATACCAAATTTGATTTTTCATAGGTTACTTTTGATTTAACTTCAATATTTCCTATAACAAGTTGTGAATTTCCTTTAACAACTCTTTTATAGGAAAGTCTTTTTATTCTGTAGCAGTAAACATCCTCTTCTTCATCAATGTCAGTATAGAGTGAAGAAATTGCCCATAGGCTTACTATTTGTTTAGGGGTAACAACAGACGGCTTTACAAATTTTTCATATACGTTTTTCCCTGTACCGTATTCAGCCAGATTACTTTGTGCTTCATCAAGTATTTCCATAAATCTTTCTTCTAAATCTTTTTTTACAAAAGATTTACACAACTGCATTACTCTTGCGGCATACTTCATTATCTGCACTGTTTCAATTCCGGAAATTTCCGAGAAAAACCATCCGCAGCTTGTATACATAAGCATTGCATGTCTTTCGATTTCCAAAAGCTCCATAGCTCTGATTTTATCTTCCGAGGTCAAATCAGGCATAAAATATTCGTCCTGAAATGCTTTGACTCCTGATTCAGTTCGATCAAGAATAACATTAATATAATTATTTCTTGTTAATTCAGGATTTAGGAAATATTTTTTACCGTATTTATTAAATATTTGGATAGTTTCATCTCTCAAGTAGTCGAGAGCATTTCTTAATGGCCTACGCCATTTTTGATTCCATCCCGGATGTCCGCCGGTAGAGCAACCGCAGTCTTCACACCATCTGCCCACTCCGTGGAAACAACTCCATGAAGAAACAGGTTTTATTTCAACTTCCCAATCGCTTGCATATTTTTCCAGGTATTCGGCATAATTTGTAACTATAAACCCTGAATCTTTGACTTTGAGCTTCATAGCGTATGAAAGTGCCATGTCCCCAAACTTCGTATGATGTCCATAACTTTCCCCGTCGGTTGCGATATTAATTAACTGCGGATAATTTCTCAATGTTGAAATTCCGTCTTCAAGTCTGCTTGTAAACTTATCTCCGTCTCTCAAAAGTTCGTCAAAAGCAACGGATTTTGATATTGCTCCGTCATAGAAGAACAAATATATGTATTTCCCGGGTGCTGATTTAATATAATATTTGTATGAGCGAGCGGGGTCAATATTTCCCCAGCTTACATCCTGCCAGTTTTCTTCGCCTTGTTTTCTGATTTTTTGTGCTTGGTATGGAGAAAGCACTGTAAATTTAATGCCGTTTTCTGCCAATACTCGCAAGGTATCATCATCCGCAGCTGTTTCTGCCAACCACATTCCTTCAGGTTCACGGCCAAATCTGTATTCAAAATCTTTTATCCCCCATTTAACCTGAGTTTGTTTATCTCTTTCATTTGCAAGCGGCATAATCATATGGTTATAAACCTGAGCTATTGCGTTTCCGTGACCGCAATGCAGTTTTCGACTGTTTATATCCGCTTTAATTATTCTTTCATAAGCCATTGGTGCATATTCTTCCATCCAGGATAATAATGTAGGACCAAAATTAAAACTTATATACTCATAATTGTTCACAACATCAAGAATATGATTGTTTGAATCTACTATCTTGGAAACCGAATTCGGATTATAACATTCATTATTTATTCTTTCATTCCAATCATGAAATGGTAATGCACTATCCTGTTGTTCAATTGCTTCTAACCATGGGTTTTCTCTGGGCGGTTGGTAAAAATGACCATGTACGGTTAAAAAGACTTTACATTTATCATTATCAGAAACATCCATTATTTTTTATCAGCTCCGTCTTTTTTATCAGTTTCGTCTTTATCATCAATTTTCTTTGTTACGATTATATTTTCAACATCAATCCATGCATCTCCCAACGCATCAGAAAATACTGTACCGGTTATTTTTATTTCATCATTAGTTTTTAAATTAATATTCTTCTCCGCAAGTTCTCTTTTTAAAAACAATTTCATTTCAGATAGCGGAATATCATAAGTAGTATCATCACGTTTTATCAAAAATGATATATAATTTTCCGAAGACCTTAATGCCGGCTTATAATCCAAACCCAATGTCGAAAATTTATCGAATTTTGCATTCATTATAATTTTTTTATTTAAATAAGTTTTTGGCGAATTTACTACATTCAAAGGCTTTACGGTATTTTCCTCAACAGAAACATTTGTTTGAACTTGAGCCGGCTCGGCAGTTACTTTGTCATTACATATATTGCTTCCCGTAAGTATAATCGTGCATAAAAGAAAAATTATGCTAAACCTGATATATTTTTTCTTAATCATAAATTTACCCTCTTCATCTTTCTACATTGTAACATGTTTTAAGTTTAATGCAAAAATTTTGTTTGATAATAACGTTAGTTTCTGGTATATTATATGATATGAAAGATTTTAATACCATAAACAAGGAGAGAGAGGGCAGGATTAATCTTTCTCAATATAAAGATTTAATAGAAACTGTATCGAAGATAGAGTATAAAAGATTCTCTAATCTTGGCTTGATTGATTTGTCAGAAGTTATTAATTTGGCTACATATACTGCTTATTATATTGTTAATAGCGGTGAAAATAATAGCCTTTACAACGAAGCCTACCTGACAAAAGCTATAAAATGGGCAATAAGAAACGAAATGCGCAGAAGATACAGATGGTATGTAATGAAAAATAATGAATCTCTTGAGCAAGAGAAAGTTAAAGATGCAGTCTACAGAACCATCCTTTCGATTGATGAAATGGCTGAGGCCGATAATCCTACAATAATTAAAGATTTGTCCAGAACTCCGGAAGAAAAAGCGGAGATTGTAGATTTAAAATCAAGAATTGTTGAAATAATGCAAGATTTGACTCCAAGAGAGCGGGATTTGATAGAGGCTAAATATTTTTATGACAAAAAGCTAAAAGATATTTCTGTTGAGTTTAATATCTCGCAATCCAGAATTTCAAGAATTATACAGAACGGTTTGAATAAAATAAAAAAAGAGCTTTTAAAACAGGAAAATGTAGATGAAGACGATATTTGAAAAATCAACAGGGGTATGCGGAACATTATTTTACGAGGAAAATCCTAACTATACAGATATAAGTTTAAATATTGAAAAAGATTTATTAAGAAGTGACTGCATAGGATTGCCCGAACTCAGTGAACTGGACGTAATGCGTCACTATAAAGAACTGTCTGACAGAAATTTTTGTATTGAAAAAGGTTTTTATCCTTTAGGCTCTTGTACTATGAAATATAACCCTAAGGTAAATGAATTACTTGCAAATCTTGACGGATTTTCAAACTTACATCCGATGCAATCTGATGATGATGCACAAGGTGCTTTGGAATTGATGTATAATATGCAGGAAAAATTAAAATTGATAACAGGTATGGATGCCGTTACTTTGCAGCCTGCAGCCGGTGCTCATGGAGAGTTAACCGGAATGATGATTGTAAAAAAATACTTTGAAGTTCGTGGTGAAAAACAAAGAACAAAAGTTATTATTCCTGATTCCGCTCACGGTACAAATCCGGCAAGTGCAGGAATGTGCGGATTTGAAATAGTAGAAGTCAAATCAAATTCTAAAGGACAAATTGATATAAATGAATTAAAAGACCTATTGGATGATAATATTGCCGCAATAATGATGACAAACCCGAATACTTTAGGTCTATTTGAAGAAAATGTGCTTGAAATATCAAAATTGATGCACGATAATGGTTCTTTGCTATATTATGACGGTGCAAACTTCAATGCAATAATGGGTTGGACAAATCCTGCTCTTATGGGTTTTGATATTGTGCATATAAATTTACACAAGACGTTTTCAACTCCGCATGGAGGAGGCGGTCCGGGAGCAGGTCCTGTTTGCGTAAAAGAATATTTAAAAGAATTTTTACCTTCTCCTGTTGTTGAAAAAGACAATAGCGGAAAGTATCTGAGGAATTATAATATTAAACATTCGATAGGTAAAGTAAGGAGTTTCTTCGGAAATTTTGCGGTTTTGGTACGTGCCTATGCATACATTCTTATGATGGGTGATAACTTAAAATTGGCAAGTGCTGACGCTGTTTTGAATGCAAATTATATCAAGGAAAAGCTCAAAAGTGCTTATGACCTGCCTTATGATTATCCTTGTATGCACGAATTTGTTTTGTCAGGAGAAAAACAGCATCATCAGGGAGTTTCTACGATAGGCATAGCAAAACGATTAATGGATTACGGATACCATCCTCCGACAGTTTATTTTCCGTTGATTGTGCATGAAGCGATTATGATAGAACCTACAGAGTCAGAATCTAAGCAGGTTTTGGATGATTTTATTGATACTATGCTCAAAATTGCAAAGGAAATAGAAGATAATCCGTCGGAAGTATTAAAGTCACCTTTAAATACTCCGGTGAAAAAGATTGATGAGACGTTAGCCGCACGAAAACCAAATCTGGCTTTCTCGGCAGAATAATACATTTTATAAGGATTCAGCTATGACAAAATATATATTTATAACAGGCGGTGTCGTAAGTTCTTTGGGAAAAGGAATTATCGGAGCTTCACTTGGAAAATTATTAAGAGCAAGAGGATTTTCCGTAGCCATACAAAAATTTGACCCGTATATTAATGTTGACCCCGGAACAATGAGTCCGTTCCAGCACGGAGAAGTATTCGTAACTGATGACGGAGCTGAAACAGACCTTGATTTAGGACATTATGAACGCTTCATTGATACGGATTTTTCACAGCTAAGTAATGTAACCTCAGGAAGCGTATACCAGACCGTAATTCAAAAAGAAAGAAAAGGCGATTATTTAGGCGCAACCGTTCAGGTTATTCCTCATATTACAAATGAGATTAAATCCAGAATTATTAAGGCGCAAAAACATTTTAAACCAGATTTTCAGATAATAGAAATCGGAGGAACAATTGGTGATATTGAAAGTTTGCCGTTTATTGAATCAATACGTCAATTTAAAACCGAACTTGGAATCGGAAATGCAATAAACATCCACTGTACGCTTTTACCATATCTGCCGACATCAGGAGAATTAAAAACAAAACCTTCTCAGCACAGTGTTACGGTCCTAAGAAGTTACGGTTTACAACCTGAAATATTGGTTTGCAGAACTTCAAAACCAATACCGAAAACCGAAAAAGATAAACTTGCACTGTTTTGCTCGGTTTCCAAAGAAGCTGTTATTGAATGCAGAGATATGAAAAGTATTTATGAAGTTCCGCTTGCACTTGAAGAACAAAATTTCGCAAACGTTGTATTGAAACTTCTCCACACGGAAGAAAGAGAAGCTGATTTAACTAACTGGCGAAAACTTGTTGACAGAATTAATCATCCGGATAAAACGATTAAAATCGGTATAGCAGGCAAATATACAAGACTATCCGATGCCTATATTTCCGTCGTCGAATCCGTAAAACACGCAGGTTATGAACATAATGCAAAGGTAGAAATTAAATGGATAAATTCTGAAGACTGTGTTGACGGAGGTAAATGTGCGGAACTTTTGAGTGATGTTCAAGGTGTAATTGTCCCCGGAGGGTTTGGTATTCGAGGAATTGAGGGTAAACTTAATGTAATAAAGTACGTCAGAGAGCATAACATTCCATTCTTGGGAATTTGTTTGGGAATGCAGTGTGCAGTAACGGAATTTGCACGCAATGTCGCAGGAATGAAAGGTGCAAATTCAACTGAGTTTGATGAAAATGCACAATATCCCGTTGTTGATTTGATGCTGGAACAGAAAAATGTTAAAGGTTATGGCGGAACAATGAGACTTGGAGCTTATGACTGCCATATCAAGAAAAACACTAAGGCATTTGAGGCATACGGAACTACGAAGATTTCCGAACGTCACAGACACAGGTACGAAGTTAATACGGAATATATTGAACAGCTAAAAAAAGCAGGTTTGGTGTTCTCAGGAATGTCCCCAGATGGTATGCTTTCAGAAATAATAGAATTACCTGATTTGGATTGGTTTGTAGCCTGCCAATTTCACCCGGAATTTAAATCCAGACCTGAAAGACCTCATCCGTTGTTTAGGTGTTTGATTAATGCGGCGGTAAGAAAATAAGTACGCAAAGATTTTCCTGTTATTGCGATTTTCCGGTCATTGCATAAGCTGGATTCTTCGAGTATAGTCTTGGATTTGTTTCGGACGGTTGTCATCGCGATTACAAAAAAATCAAGCTATTACTGCATTTTACCATTAAATTGTAAAGAATTGTAACAATTTGTCTAAAAACATTAAAGTTTTTCAAATTTGTGCCGTTATATATCATGTATATATAAGAGGTGTGTCATGTCAAATTTTACAGTCAATGGGGTGTATGCGTACACGTCGGCAAATATCTATTCATACCTTGGTAGAGTTCCTATAAACGAGGCTAAGTTGAAGAGAGCTTTTGACGAATTCAACATTACGCCGACCGGCAGCACTGAGGACTTAAAAAAATTAGACAAGGCTATGTATGCTGAGTATTCGGAGCAAGTGCAGGAACAGATCGCAAACCAGAATAATGAGAGGGTTATTCCTTGGGCCGGTCTGTGTGCTCAAATTGGTGTTCGTGCAACAGGTGATTATGAGAAGGACTATGCAGCTTTTAACAGTGCGATTCAGTTGTTGAGTCAAAGTGCAATTGACGGTCAGGCTATGGCCTATTTTGCAGGGTTAAGAAGCGAAGCCTCCTCAGTGTTTAATCAGGGCTTACCTGATAAAGCTCAGCCCGTATCTTTTGAGGTCTATAAAGCTAATTTTCTGTAGCTGATCTCAATGGCACATTTTTTAGGAATTCTCCTTATGTTATAATTGCATAGGGAGAATTTCTTTATGAATATACTTGTAACAGGTGCAACAAGAGGAATAGGCAGAGCCGTTTGCGAATATATAGACGGAAATATTTATGCAACGGGCAGGGATGAAAAATTGTTATCAAAGTATGATAACTATTGTGTTTGCGATTTAACAAAACAGGATGAGATTGAGAAACTTGGAGATTATATTGTCTCAAATAAGATTGATGTGCTTGTAAATAATGCCGGCGGATATATATACTCCGCTATAGAAAATGTAAATTACTCTCAAATAGGGAATTTAATAAAGCTGAATCTTGAAGCACCGCTATATCTTATATCAAAAGCAGTTCCGTATATGAAAGAACAAGGTTTCGGAAGAATTATTAATATCGGTTCGATTAGTGGTGTTGTAGGAGAGGCAAATGCGAGTATTTATTCGGCATCAAAAGCAGGTTTGATGGGGGCGACTAAAGCCTTAGCACTTGAACTTGCGGAATACGGTATTACAGTAAATACAATTAATCCCGGCTGGGTTGATACGGATATGGGTAATATCTCTGCAGATATGGGTGATTTTACTAAGGAAGAATTGATAAGCTGTATTCCACAAAAACGTTTTGTATCAACTAAAGAAATTGCCGGTATGGTCAGATATTTAATTTCTGAGGACGCAAAAGGTGTAACGGGACAGTCTATTAATTTATGTGCCGGTTTAACCTGCGGATGTTAATATATGCAAAAATTATCACTTTTAAAACTATATTTGATATTTTTAAAAATCGGTGCAATATTACTTGGCGGCGGATACGTAATTTTGCCCATATTGACATCTGAGATATGTAACAAAAGAAATCTTATCGACAAATCTGAGTTGTTTGATTATTATGCTTTGTCACAGTCTTTACCGGGAATAGTTGCCGCTAATATATCAATGTTCACGGGATATAAATTATGCGGTAAATTCGGAGCAATTACTGCCATGCTTGGCGTAATTACGATACCATTTTTAACAATTATAATTTTAGCCTCATTATTTAACGCTTTAGCGGGGAATCAATATGTTAACGGTATATTTTGGGGAATAGGAATTGCGGTTACAGTATTAATTTTACTTACTGTCAGAGAAATATGGGAACACTCAAATACAGATATATTTTTCTATACAATATTTATTCTTGCGCTGTTATTAATTCTGTATTTCAAATTATCACCGGCAAGCACAATCGTTTTAAGTTCCCTAATCGGAGTATTAATCAGGGTTATTGAACGCAAAAGGAGAGAAAAATGATATATCTTCTGCTTGCGTATGAATTTTTAAAAATCGGAGTATTTTCTTTTGGAGGCGGGTTTGCAACCATCCCGTTTTTATATGATATTTCCGTAAAATACGGCTGGTATACGGTAAAAGAATTAACAAACATGACTGCGGTTGCATCAATGACTCCCGGACCTGTAGGTATTAATGTTGCGACTTATGCAGGAGTTAAAACAGCAGGAATACTTGGATCTATAGTTGCAACAATGTTTGAAGTTTTGCCGTCATTGATTTTGGTAATTCTGGTTTCAAAATTATTAAAAAAATTCAGTGACAATTTTTATGTAAAATCCGTAATAGAAGTATTAAAACCGATAGGCTGTGCATTATTGTTTTCAGTTGCCATCGGAATGATAAGACCTGAGATAAATGACATAAAATCAATAATTCTTCTTGTGATAATGCTCGTATTAAGTTGGAAAAGCAAGAAAGAGCCTTTGTTTTATATGTTAATAGGCGGTACAATAGGCTTAATTACTACTTTTATTTAAATTACTTGATTTTCGGTTACATTTATTGTAGTATCAACAAGGTGCGGATAAGCATTGTTGACAATTAAATAACAAAGCTTGACGAAAAGTTAAGGGTATATCGGGATGTAGCAGGTACCCTGCGAGAAACGATTAAGTATCGTTTTGAGTAGGGCAGGCGAATGGAGAACCGCAGGTTCGATGGAGCCGAATGATAGAAATACCAAGCTGCGCCTCAGGATTGACAATTAAATAACAAAGCTTGACGAAGAGTTAAGGGTATATCGGGATGTAGCAGGTACCCTGCGAAAAACGATTAAGTATCGTTTTGAGTAGGGCAGGCGAATGGAGAACCGAAGGTTCGATGGAGCCGAATGATAGAAATACCAAGCTGCGCCCCAGAATTGACAATTAAATAACAAAGCTTGACGAAAAGTTAAGAGTATATCGGGATGTAGCGCAGCTTGGTAGCGCACTTCGCTTGGGACGAAGGGGTCGCACGTTCGAATCGTGTCATCCCGACCATTTAATACAGTGACCTCCATATTATATTGGAGGTCTTTTTAATGAAAATATATAGGAGTATGTATGAAAAAATTTTTTGCCGGATTATTTATAATGTTTATATTTCATGGTTATGTGTCGGCATCATTATCGGAAGATTTGAAAATCCAAACACGAATAGATAATGTTGGCTACAACATATTAAATAAAAACAAAATAACGAAACGAATAGTTTTTGTATATGATAAAGCAGCAAAGAAGAGTATAATTTCAGCTGATAAAACTCTGACAAAGCGACAGATTGTTTTATATCAAGGACTTTATGAACATATCGAAACAGATGATGAGCTGGCAGCAATGTTATCGAGGGAAATATCCACCGCATTAAAATCGTACAACGGAGCGTTCGGAGGAGTTGTTGATTCAATTCAGGTTGCATTAAGTTCAAAAAAATTCGAGACGGTTGCGGATAAAAGGGCAGCGGATTTTATGGTAAATGCTGGCTACAATCCTCTTGCATTGATTGTTTATATAAATAAGACATGTCCGCAAATGAGGCAGGATAGATTTTCAAGACATAATTTGACATCAAAGAGACTTGCACGGATATATGAGTATATAACCTACAAATATCCGGAATACTTAAATAACAGCAGTTATACGGATAACAAATATTATCAAAACTTTTTGTTAACTTCATTGTCTAACAGGAAAAAATTAGAAGAAAAAATAAAATCAGGTTCAAAAAAGGAAATTGACTATGAATAAAATATTTGATTATATATTTCTTTTTTTGTTTTATGTTTTTTCAGTTGGAATGTCATATTCACTGGAATATGATTATACTTCTGCCGAATCTGTTCCGATAGAATTATCTCCTATGGTTGAATTGTCTACAAAGGAAGGAATTATTGAAGGAGAGAGAATAAATCTGCGAAATTTGCACGATATATACTATAACAATCAATGCATAATTAAAAAAGGCGAGATTGTTACTGCAAAAGTCGAAACATCAATCACAGCAGGAATGAACGGATTTCCTGCGGAAATTATTTTAAATAATTTTGAGATACCGGGAATAAAATCTTCAAAAATTTTAAGTGATTATTCAAAAGTCGGTCAAAACAGATGTTATTGGGTTTATCCTCTAAAATGGGCGTTGACACCGATTCCGCCAACGGGTTCATTAACCAATTTGATATTTGGCGGGCATGCCAAATTAAAAACAACCGATATCGTAAAAATATATTATTATCCGAAATGGAAGTAAGTGATATGGATGAAACAATTGTTAAAAATCTTTACATAAAAAAACCAATATGATAGAATCAAAATGTAGTTTAAGTATAATTTGGAGAGCTTGAATAAATGCTTATAGAAAAATATTTAGAAGTTGTAGTAAAACAAAGAGGCTCAGATTTACATATTTCTGCTGGATTGCCACCTGTAGTCCGTATAGACGGAAATCTGCAGAGAATGGATGTTCCGGCATTAAAACCCGAAGAGGTTGAGTTGTTGTTATTCCCTATGTTAAATAAGGAACAGCGTCGTAAATTGGAACAGGATTGGGAACTGGATTTTTCATACGGGATACAAGGCTTGAGCCGTTTCAGGGTAAATATATATAAAGACAGAGGGAATTATGCGGCAGCATTCCGTGTAATTTCGTCCAAGGTTCCGTCATTCAAGGAATTAGGGTTATCGGATACAGTTCGTAAAATGGCAGAAAAACCGAGAGGACTTATTCTTGTAACAGGTCCTACAGGTTCCGGTAAATCTACGACTTTGGCGGCAATGATTAATTATATTAACGAAACAAGATCTGAACATATATTGACAATTGAAGATCCGATAGAGTTTATACATCCGTCAAAACGTTCAATTATTCACCAGAGAGAACTCGGGCAGGATACAAGAAGTTTTGCTAACGCACTAAAAGCAGCACTTCGTGAAGATCCTGATATTATACTTGTAGGTGAGATGAGAGACTTGGATACTATAAGACTTGCTTTAACAGCGGCAGAAACAGGTCACTTGGTATTCGGTACGTTGCACACGTCATCAGCTTCTCAAACAATTGACCGTATCATTGACGTATTTCCGGAAGGACAACAACAACAGGTTCGTGTACAGTTATCAAACTCACTTGTTGCGGTATTTTCACAAACACTTTTACCGTTGCTTCAATCTGACGGAACTAAGCAAGGTCGTATTATGGCGCAGGAAGTTATGCTTGTAATTCCTGCTATTGCTAACTTGATTCGTGAAGCAAAAGCTGCACAAATATATTCAACAATGCAGACAAACTCAGGTTTCGGTATGCAGACTCTCGAAATGTCTCTGAGAGATTTGTATTTAAGAAAACAAATTACGTTAGAAGATGCACTTTCACGTTCGAGCCGTCCTGAAGAATTTAAACGTGCAATTCAACAGTCATAAAAGATTTAGCTATATTAAAAAAGCTCCCGATTGGGAGCTTTTTGTTTATTGATTCCTCGTGTTATTCTTCGTCGTTATTTTCTTGTGCCTTGCTTTCTATTTTATTTTTCTGTTTTACAAGGCTGTCCTTTGCATTAGTTAAATCATCTTGTTCTTCAGCTGTAATATTTTTTTTATCTTTTAGTTTTTCATCAATTTCATCAATGACTTCTTGTATTGCTTCAACAGTTGAATTATCATTATTAACTTCATTTACTTTCTTAATTATTTTTTCAACATCAGATTCTTCTTCATCTTCTTTTTTTGCTTTTTTAGAGCTATCTGTTTCAGATACCGGTGTGTAATTTGTGAATCCGCCGAATCCTCCAACATAATTCGGAACAGTTCCATAATTATTAAATGCTCCCATTCCTCCGAACATCGGCATACCCATAAAACCTCCGAGGAATCCGCTCAACATACTGAATGCAAAGTTTACCAAACCAAAACCAATTCCGGCACCAAAACCGCCCCAGAATGTTCCGCCGTTACCGCAATTTGTAGAATAATAACCATTTCCACAACCGCAGCTATTGAAATTGAAAATCAAGGTATCACCGTGCGAAGCGTTGTACCGTTGCATACGTTTCCAAGAATCATCTTTAAAATATGTATTGTTACCATAATATCTTTTTATGTAGTTGTATGACATGATTTTCCTCGTATTATGCCTTGTATATATATAAAGTATATTCGTTTTAAATAATTGCCTATTTTTTTTCATATCTTTACAAAAGTTTACATTCATTTTTTGTCAATCTAAAACATCTTCAACCAAACGGACGATTTAAAAATGTTGTTAAATTAATATAATCAAAATGTAGATTAGTTAGATATTTGCAGGGGAGAGAATATTTTGATTTACGACAGACGCTGGTACGATTCAAATGAGAATACGCAACGTGCATTGGAAATATTAAAAGATATGGATGAAAATCAGCGAAAATCTTTATCAAGAGATTTGACTGCGGTTGTTAAACAAATAAAAGAATTGCATAATGAAGAAGACAATGATGAAAATTCAGATGTCAGTCTTGGTATTGACAGGGTTTTGGGTTTGTATAAAATATCAAATTCACGCCGCTGGTATGATAAAGTCAGCGTATTGTCTTATGCGATGAAAACAATGTCAACTCTTCCCAAAGAAGATTTTTATAATGTAATGGAAGGAATAACGGTTTCTGCTAAGAATTGTTCTTGTTAACTTCTTCTTTTGTTACAGTAGGACTTATTCCTTTAAAAGCAAAAGGTTTTGCAAAATATAGGGCGCTTAACGTATTTAATGTCCAACCTGCAATAACCATTAAATTTTTGAAACGTTTACCAAAGTTTCTGTATCCTTTAATCAGATTTGATAATGCCAAAATAGCGGAACCGCTCATAATTAACAAATATGCTTTAAATATTCCTCTCGGGACGGCGACACAGTCACTAACATCTCTCGGATTTTTTACCGCATCAGTCAGTACATCAATAAACTCACGTTTGTGAGATGTATTTTGTTGTGATTCCTTAAAACTTAATTCCTGTATTTTGTTAATACGCATATAATTATAATAATGCATAAATTTTTTTTTGCATATATTAAAATAAGCCGCCTACACATAGACGGCCTATTCTTTATATTTATTCCCCCAAAATTATTTTTGCGCAATGGCAATAAGTTTTAATGCCTTTTCCTTGACTTCATCAGGCAAATTTTTGCTGTTTGCAATCATCGTTAACTTTTCTATTTCTTCCGCATAAAGTATATTGGTTTTTTTGAGTACACTTGCATAACGATAAATCAATTTGTTAGCGGAAGTTATTAAGTTTTGCATCGATTCATTGTATGTTTGTACTTTATTATCTTTTTCAGGTTCTACATTCTGCATTTTTTCATTGATAGTAGTGATAATGTCGTGAGTTAGCGGAATGCTTTGACTGTATGACATAAGTTCCTTGCCTGCCGGCATTGATTTGATTTTGTTTATTATTGAGTTTTCCATTTTCGGTGTGAATATAGGATTACTTGCAAAATCAGGGGTTGTTGGATTGCTTGAATGCGGATTAGCCGCAACTGATTTGGTTTCCGTTTTTGATACAAATTTGTACATACAAAAAACTCCTTTAAAAAATCTAACCTTTCTATATTATTAAAGTATATTATAAACTAAAAATTGCCTTTTTGTAAACTTTTGTAAAGATTTTATTAAAAACCCTAAAGTTTTCCGGAAAAATGCCGTAATACATGTTGGAAAATCAGGAAAAGGAGTACAGCATGTCAATCGAAGGCGTAAACGGCAAAAGCATTAAATCAGAAATTCAATCGATAGCAAAGAGTGGAGATGCCGGCTCGAGAAGCGGGAGAATTGATATTCTTAAGCAGATTTCAGAGTTGGGAAAAGAAATCCTTAATGCAATCAATACCAAGGACGAGACTCTTGTAGAGATGGAAGGCGGATATGAAGACCTTGTAAAAGAGATGAATGATTTGCAAAAAGAAATAGATGATGCAGAGGAACGGGTTGAGAGTTCAAATACTAAAATTGAACAAATTGATGAAAAGATTGCCGAATTGGAAGAAAAAGCCGAAAATGGTGAAGAATTGACAGACCAAGAAAAAAGAGAATTGGAATATTATCACAAATTGCGTGATGTAAAAACAGACAATGCCAAAGATGCAGACGGAAAAATAAAAGACCTTAACGGCAAATTGTCCGGATATAATCCTAAGTTGAAGTCATATAATGATTTATTGGATGACATAATGGGAACAATGGATGATTATGCAGATGCAGGAATTGAAATAAAAGACTCGGCAAAAACATTCGGCCGCTCGGGAATGGCTGAGAATCTGGAAAAGGATGGCGGTGCCATGAAACGTAACGAATCTTCGTGGATTAGTTTAGCCAGTATGTTTGGGATGAAAAATGACACTGAAGAACTGGTTGACCGTATGGGATATAGAGGTCTTGGCGACGGAGGCAAAAATGTAGACATGACCTACCATGATGATTTAGCCGGCGGATATGTGGCAGAATATGATGTTATGCAATACGGTATTGGCGGCGAACTGCGTGATTTAACCGCAAAAACATGGTCATACGGTAAAACTGTTAACACGGCAGCCAATGATATGGAAAAAAGGGCGGAAGACGTTAACAAGAAAAGAAAAGATACGGAAGAAACAGAATAACGTAAGATAGATTATAAAAAAAGGATGACTTTAAAAGTCATCCTTTTTTTTACATAAAATATTTTATTATAATCTACCTCTCCTTCGGAGAGGACAGAATTTCTTATGTTCGTCAGAACATTAGAAATTCTTGGAGAGGGTATTATTAATTTTTATTTTTAATCATATTTTTTCTTTGTTCCTTTTTTCTTCTTTCTTTTTATTGCAATGTAAAAGAAAGAAGAAAAAGCGAACCGAAAAAAGAAGAAAGAAAAACACGCAGTTTATATGGATAACCACAACGCACTTCGTGCGTGGGATTGAATGGATGTTGCCGGTGAACCGGCACTTTTACGAGTCCTATAGTTGCTGCGCAACACGGACTCGGTTACTTTCTTCCCTCTTCCATATTTACACCCGAGCATAACGGACTAATTTATGTTTACCTCTGCGAGTGTGTCACTTTAGTGACAATAGCGAGCAAAAGAGATTCGGCGGAGCCGAAAAACAAGAAATGCTCGAGCGATAGCAAAGAGCATAGAAAACAATTGCATGTTTTTCTCTTTCTTTGGGTACATTTCTTTCTCTTTTGATTGCAAAAAAGAGAAAGAAATGTACAAATATAAAAAATAAAAATATAAATTAAAAAAATTGTAGTATTGATAAAATATTTTATATAAAAAAAGAGGGCAGTTAAAAACTGTCCTCTTCTTTTTAATTAAATATTAAAACTATCTCAATTTTACTGTTACAGATTTAGCTTTTTGAGTATATTCCAATTTATCTTCTCTTGATAACCAGCCTAAACCCATTTCAGCAAAATTGTCAGCCAAACTCAAATCTTTTTTCATTTTGCTAATAGAAACTTCGCCTTTTGTATTAAGGTAGTTATAAATCTGTCCAGCTGATTCAATAATTTGTTCATGAATACCCATTTTTGTTGCAGTTTTTGCCATACTAATTTCTCCTATTTATGTGTCTCTTCGTATATTAAAATACCAACTCATTTTATATAAAAATTATTCTTTTTGCAAGTATTTGAAATCATATTTATGATAAAATACTCCGTAAAGTGTATGTTATTAAATTTTATTAAAGTCGAATTAAGGGAAAAGGTACTGGTTGAAAAATACCGACAATTGGTCAATTCCGGTGTGAGTCCGTCGGAAATACTTGTTATTGTCCAAAATTCAACACAAAAAAAGAATTTTAAAAACAAAGTTATTAAAACTCTAAATGTGAATGCCCTTGAAAAATTAAATATACACTCATTTTATTCTCTTGTTTATAACACCCTTGCAGATAACTGGTGTTTTATTGAAAATCTGATTCCGGCCGGAAGTAATTCAAAGTCTTTCATCCTGCCAAATCTTGTCGGACTCGAAGTTTCACAATTTCTTCTCAAAGATATTTTGAAATCTAATGAGGTTAAAGGATACAATTCCAAGCAATCTTTATTACATCAAATTTTCAGAAGATATTCCTTAATCGTTCAAAACAACCTCACAAATGAACAAGTCCGAGAACGTTCAAATATACTGAAAGAACCGTTCGGAGAAGATGCGGAACAAATCATAAAAAAACTGCTATATGCAACACTCAAAAGCAGAAGTTTAGACTACTTGAGGCAAGCTCTAATCTTTAACCACGTTTATAAAAATACAAATTATTTTAAAAATATAAAATACCTTCTCATTGATGATGCAGATGAAATGACACCAATTTGTTTTGATTTTATAACATACCTTAAACCCCAACTTAAAGATTGGATAATTTGTTTTGATAGTCTGGGTTCAAGCAGATGCGGATATTTGAGTGCTGATACGTCAATAGAATACAAACTGAAGAAATTGTTTAACGAAGAAGTTCAAAATGACAGTGAAGTATTTGAACAAGGAGAAATGATTTTTAGAAATGTACTCGAAAATAAACACGAAACTCTTAAAAATTTTGAATTGATATCTCTGTCAAAACGTGCTGATATATTAGATTTTACAATTTCAAAAATAAAAGAACTCTTTCAGAAAAATGTTAAACCTAAAGATATAACTATAATTACTCCGATTCAAGATGATATGCTGAAATTTACACTTAAAGAAAATTTAAGAACTTGCGGATTGTTATTTTTATCCGGAAGCGAAAAACTTATTGACAATTCTTTTGTAAAAGCATCTTTGAATATATTGAAACTCATGCAAGGCGAAAAAATTACGGAATTTGAACTAAGGGTAATACTCTCCGATTATGCAGGAATTCCGCTGAAATACTGCAGAAAGATATTAACGGAATATGACAAAAAAAACATTCTGCCTGATATTGAATTAGAATTTTACAATGATACATACCGAAATTTTTATAACACTTTTTATGAAATAAAAAACAAAAATATAAAATTATCATCAAAAATATATGAAATGTATTCGAGAGTGGTAAATAATATCCCCGAAAACAAAATTAACAAATTTAATTTCTTTATAAAACAGTTTAGAGACTTTGAAAATGTTTTAGGTGAAAATATGTCGGTCGAACGAATCAAAGACATAATTACACAATTTGAAAGTTCTATCATTGCGGAGAATCCGAATTCAACCCTGGAAATTAATGATACGGATTTGGTTATAGCAACTCCCCAAAAAATAATTGATAACAAAATATCTTCGAAATATCAATTCTGGATTGATGTTTCCAATTCCGATTGGGTTAAAACCGATACAGGACCTTTATATAATGCTTGGGTTATGCAGGCTGATTGGAACAAAGATAAATATACACTCGAAGATGACATATTTCTTTCATCGCAAAAAACCGCAAGAATCTTGAGAAAACTTCTTTTACTGTCAAAAGATTATGTTTGGGCCTGCGCAAGTTTATTTGATACACAAGGAGTTGAAAATATCGGCGGAATTGAAAATTATTTGATTTCCCAAAAAAAAGAATTAGAGAATTGCCCTGTCTTTTATATTTCACCAAGAGACGACCAAAAGCCTGTTTTGGAATACCAAAAGGGCTCTATGGCGATTTCTGCGGTACCGGGTGCAGGAAAAACAACTATTCTGCTTGCACTAATTACAAAAATCATGAATGACGGTATCGCACCGGAAAACATTTTTGTATTAACTTATATGGACTCTGCCGCAAGAAATTTCAGAGAACGTATAAAAAATATGTCTCCCAATAGCACTCAACTCCCTAATATAAGTACAATTCACGGACTAGCATTAAGAATTCTCAAAGAAAATTCCAATTATTCAAGACTAAATTTACCCCCGGATTTTGACATTTGCGATGATACTCAGAGGTTGAGAATTATTAAAAGCATTAGCGGAAAAAATACTAAAAAAGATATTGAAGAATTCGATAGAGCAATTTCCGTTATGAAACTTCAAGAGGGTAATATTAATACTCCTTCCTCCGACAAAAAAATTGAAAAATTTAAGACTTTTTATAAGGAATATCAAAAAGAACTGGCGGAAGAAAATCTTATTGATTATGATGACATATTGCTGATGTCCGTAAAACTACTTGAAAAAAATTCGGATGTTTTAGAATACTACCAAAACATCTGCAAATACGTTATAGAAGACGAGGCTCAAGATTCATCCGAAATTCAACAAAGATTAATCGGACTTTTAAGCGGAAAACATAAAAATCTCATAAGATGCGGTGATATTAATCAGGCAATTACAACAACTTTTTCAAATGCAGACGTGAAAGGGTTCAGAAACTTTATAAAAAATGCTGATAAAAGTGTGGAAATGGATCATTCACAAAGATGCACTAAAGACGTTATGGAGTTTGCAAATAAAATCGTGGTTAACGGCAGAGAGATATTACCTAATGCTTTTTATAACATTATGATGAAAGAAGTTGAAGGGAAAAATCCTGTTTCTCAAAATGCAGTAAACACAAAGATTTTTGAAAAATCTTTTGAAGAAAAAAATTATATTTTAAAAGAAATTAAAAATATTTTAACAAATGATAAAGACGCTACGATTGGAATTCTTTTAAGGAATAATTATCAGGTTGTAAATTGGACAAGTTTTATCAATGATTCCGGATTCAAAACCATTACAAGAAGTGAATCTTTGGGACAAAAGTCTGTATTTAATACCATCTTTGCAATTTTGAAATTTATAAAAAATCCGTTTGATAATGAGCAATTGGCAGATACATATGAAATATTATCCGAAGCGGGTTTTTACAAACCAAGATTGCAAACAGAAATAAGAAATTCGGAAACACCATTTATAACAAAAAGTGAAGACGAAATAGAATCGAATGAACTTGCACAATTCTTATGGGATATGGAATACTGGCTTTCTTTTTCAACAATTCCTGTTGAAGAATTTGTAATAAAAACTGGACTTTATTATTACAGCTCCGATATAGAGAAATCAAATGTATATTTGATTTCTACTCTTGTCCGAAGACTTAATACCAATAATGATTTCAACCTTTTACTTGAAAGACTTGATACCATATCTAAACGTCCTACTTTAAGCGGGTTCAAGTTCTTTTCAGATGAAGAAGATGAAACTATGGCAAAAGGAAAAGTTCAGATTATGACAATGCACAAGTCAAAAGGAGATGAATTTGATTATGTATTTATTCCGGAACTGTCGGAAAAATCTTTGCCTGTTGACGTAAATATGATGAAGCTCAAAGATTCGACATTGTTTATGGAAGAAGTGCGTGGTTTTAATCCGAAATACAATAAAAAAACCGAACTTGAATTAAAAGAATTTTCTGCCGAAGAAGATTTGAGATTGTTCTATGTTGCAATTACGCGTGCAAAGAAAAAACTTTTTATCACAACCTCTCAGAGAATCAAAACCTTTAGCGGAGGCGAGAAAGAAGAACCGCCGAGCGTTTTGTTTGATTTTCACGTTATACAAAAGGCGGAACCCTTCGGGTTTTACTCTCAGCATGATGTAGCAACTCCCAGTGCCTTAGTATCTTAGCACCGTTTATGCATTAAACACAGATTCACTTTACGAAAGAGATTCTTCACTTCGCTCAGAATAATAAGAAATGCCTTAATTATTGAACAACGTAACAATAACAGGTTGTCTGTCAGTAGAAGAATGAGAGAATATTTTACCCAAACCAAAAATTAACGGTCTGTCATTAAAATATTCCTTGTCTTGTTCATAATACGTTGACGGGCTAATATATATTCTTTCACCGAATCTTCCGGTACCTTCTTCTACATACAGTTTTATATTAATTCTGTTATGAAAAGCTCTTTGTACAATATTAACAAAGTTGTCCAACATTTCGTGGCATTGTTCCTCCAAAGTCAAATCGGAATCAATAAAATTAGCAAATCTGTCAATTAACCTTATAGCAGCGTGAAGTGTAAAATATTCGCCAAACCTTTCATCAGCATTAATAGCATCCGCAACTTCTTCCGCATCTTCGGGCGTAAGATTTTCACAAGCTGATTCACCAATCAAACTCCTTATTTCATTTTCCACCGCATTATCGGTAACTTTATAAGCAGTTTCTTTTCTTGTCATCCAACTTACTTTTTCCGTATCTTTTTTGTTTTTAAATACTGCACTTTCAAATCTTCTCTGCATATTTTTGAAAATAGTATATTCATCCTGATTATATGCTGCAGGATCATAATAACTGTACACATCAGACTTTGGGTTTATAAGTACAACATATTCTCCGCTTGCATGCAATTGAGACAGATTCATGTCGGAATCGCTTACTTCTACATGGCAAGTCCCCAACGGGTCAACTGCAGATTGTGCAGGAGCTGAACTCGGAGTTATTCTTGTCTGTTTTTTATCATCAACCTGCGATGACTGCTCATCTTTTTGTTCAACATCCTTCGGAGCCGATATTTGTCCTTTTACTCCGGATTCATTTTTTTGTTCAGTATTTTCGAAAGCTGCCATCTGCACTTGCGCTGAATTCGACGTTCCATCTTCTTTTTGAGTATCGGAAGTTTTATTATCGGAATGATTTTCTTCCTGTTTTTTTACGGTTTTTACACTCTTTTTTTTACTTGTTTTTTGTGCTTGAGTTTTTGTTTCGGCATTTTCTAAACCATAAAGTTTATAATATTTATCTATCACCGCCTCAGGTTCTTTTTTATTTTCAGTCAATTCTTTTGCAAGCATCATTGCTAATTTACTGTTATCCGTTTTTTTACCGTCAATAATATACACATCTTTTTCCAGTGATTTTGCACAAATAGCAGTTAACTTTGCACAGTATTCCTTATTTACTCTTAATTTCTCAGCTATAGCTTTCAATTGTTTTTGTCCGTCAGACAATCTGCCGGCATTCTTTTTCGGGAATTTTATATGCCTGCATCTGTGAATATGATTTTGCACAGGGTTTTCTGCTTGTGCATCAGTTTTTGCTTCAGACGAATCAGACGATAATTCAGGTTTAGCCAACGGATTTTCCGCCATAAGAGCGGCATTTTTCTGCTTTAATTCCGTATTCTCTTGTGCTAAACGTGCATTTTCTTTCCTCAAATCTTGGATTTCCTGTTCACTTGTATTCGGATTTATTTCCTCATCCTTATTTTCTTGCTGAATATTCAACTTAAAAGTTATACCGCTATTTCCAGCATTGTCATCAGTCTTAACTTTATCAATTAAACCTTTTCCTCCGGCTATTCCCAATAGAGCCAAGAATGCTTCTGCAGTAAATGCAGCATATTGTCGCATACATTCCGGATCTTTTATAGCTTTCTGTGCTAATTCAACAATAGATACCTTATTTCTGAAGCTCGGAGAACTCTGAGTTGTCGTTCTTGTAAATGTATCCTGATGGGTTTCAAACATCTTATATTGAACCTTCGGGCTATTGTTTTCAGTGTTTTGTAAAAAAGTTACAGGTAAAATCTTCATAATACAATTCCTTTTTAATTACACAAGATATAAGTTCCGTAAATATCAAATTTTGCGTTATTTTTAGCAATTTGTTACATAAATTAACATAATAAGAAAAATCCTGGATTCTGATTTAAATTGTAAACTTTTGTAAACTTTTTTCCAAAAAGTGAAATTTGAAAATTTTTATATACTTTATATATATGTAAGATGTAAGCCAACCAACAGGAGACAAACCATGTCTACAAATGTAAATACAAATGTTTTAAAAAACTTTATTTTGGACAAAATGAATGGTGCTGCTTTAGCAAAGTTTGAGGCCAGAGAACTAGATGTCAAAGATGAAAAGTTTGCAGCAGCAGATGTTGACGAAAACGGCGAATTAGAAATTGATGAGATATTGGAAGACAAAGATTTGTATGCACATTTTGCAACAATGTATGTCGAAGAGGAAGACAACAAAGCGAATGCTAAAGATAAAGAGCAAGAAAAAGAAGAACAGAGAAGAATTTCCGGAAGTCAAGGCGGAAAAGCGACGTAACTCAAGTTTAAAAGTCTGAGAGAGAGAGAGAGTGCGAAAGTACGTATATCCAGGAGGATTAACGAGAGAACACACGAGGAAAAAAAACGAAACCAAGGAGGTTTCGTTTTTTCATTTTAAAATACATTTTGTTACACTATAAACTTATCATTTTCTAATTTAACTAATTTAACAACTTGCAACGTATTATGTTCTCCGGCTTCTAATAAAACGTTAATATAATTTCTTGTTAAACCCTTATATAATCCTGTTTGTCTATCTTTGTGTTTTTCTATTAAAACTTCCTGCTCGGTATTTACGTTCGATTTTAGAAAAATTTTATGTTTTTCAGCAGAAATCTTCTTAATTATTTCTGCTCTTTCTTCCTTAACTTTATCCGGTAAATGTCCTTCCATTTTTTCTGCAATAGTCCCTTTTCTTATAGAATACGGAAATGTGTGAATTTGACTCAATTTGGATTTCTTTAAATTTTCAACCGTTGCTTGAAATTCATCTTCGGTCTCACCGACAAACCCTGCAATAATATCACTTCCCAAAAACGGTTTGTCGAATCTTGAAACGATATCTTCAATTTGGTCAAGGTAATATTCGACCGTATAATGCCTGTTCATACGCTTCAGTGTCGCATTACAGGCAGATTGCAAAGACAGATGAAAATGCGGACAAAATTTTTCACTTGTTTGAAGAAAATCTAAAAGTTCAGGTGTAATTTCGTGCGGATTTAGAGAACCTAATCTGTATCTCGGGATTTTTGTTTCTTTTTCTATTTTTTGCAAGAGTTTAAGTAAACCGCCTTCATACAAACCGATATGAATTCCTGTCAAAACAACCTCTTTATATCCATGCTCCGTGTATTTGTTAATCTCATTTATTACAAATTCAGGACTTGCACTTCTTGATTTTCCTCTGCCAAACGGAATTACGCAATACGAACACCTATTGTCGCATCCGTCCTGGATTTTTAAACTAATACGAGTTTTGGTAGTGTCTTCTAGAGTAACCTCGCAAAATTTATTTACCCCCATCAAGTCCTTAACTGCAAAGTGGTTATCGTTTTGCAAATATTTTGCCATTTCAAACTTGTCTTCATTTCCGAAAACGTAATCAATAAATTCTTCTTTTAGGTTTACCCCTTCTATCTGAGCAATACAGCCTGTTAAAACAGTTTTCAAGCCGAGAGAATGAGCGTGACGCAAAAGATACATCGCCTCATTGTCGCTTTTATGGGTGACTGAACAGGAATTTAGTATATAAAAATCGGCATCTTTTTCCGCAAAAACCTGTTCAAAGCCCGCTTTTACAAGATTTTGCGCAACAATCTGCCCCTCGAATTGATTCGACTTACATCCCATAGATTTTAGATAGAATTTGTTCATAGATTAATTCTAATATAAAATACTGACAGAATAAAATGTTATACCGAAATCAAATACCATGTAACAAGAGTCAGATATACGGCCAAGCCTATTACGTCTATAGTTGTTGCAATCACAGGGCCTGATGCAACGGCGGGGTCAAATTTCAATTTTTTCAGTATCAAAGGCGTACAAGTTCCTATCATAGTTGCAATAGTCATATTCAGAGTCATTGCAAGTCCGACTATCATACCCAGTTGTGCATGATGCTGCCAACCCCAAGTTACTAAAGAAACCAAAAGTCCGAATATACATCCGATACTTAATCCTGTAACAGATTCTCTCCAAATATAATGCCAGCCTGACTTAAGAGTTATCTGGCCCGTTGACATACCACGAACCATAAGAGTAATACTTTGTGTGCCGATATTACCTCCCAAGCCTGCAAGCAACGGCATAAAAGCAGCTATAACTGGCAGTGCGGAAAAAGTTTGGTCATATTTACTGGTAATAGAAACCGCCAAAAACTCTCCTATCAATGTAATAAATAACCAAGGAGTACGTGCTTTTATCGCATGCCCGATACTTCCCGTTAAAACGTCGTCGTCATCATCATCTCCTAAATCCGTAACGATACCTGAAGATGTAAGGATTTCATCAGTCGTTTCTTCTTCTACAACGTCCTGTACGTCATCCCAAGTAACAATTCCCTTTAAATGATCATATAAATCAACTACAGGAAGTGCATTAAACTGGTATTTCATAAAGATATCGGCTATATGACCCTGATAATCGTCAACGTGGACTTTTACAACATCTTTTATCATAATATCTGAAATACTTAAATCTACGGGAGACGTAAGCAAAGTTCGTAAAGAAACAACACCCAAAAGATGACTGTGCTTATCAACAACATAAACATAATACAATTCCATACTCTCTTTTTCAGCTTTTATACGGATTGTATCAAGAGCATCTTTAACGCTCATATTCACACCAACGGTCAAAACAAGCGGGTTCATGATACCGCCTGCGGTATCATCGTTGTATGTTAACAATTCACGCAATTCGGATGAGAACTTTTCAGGCAAGTTATCCAAATATGCCTGACTTTCATCATCTTCCATATCACCAAGAACGTCAGCAGCTTCATCGTGAGGAAGTTTTGAAATCAATCTTGATGCAAGTTCTTCATCAATATCACCAAGAATTTCAACCTGCAGTTGCGGGGTTAAATACTCGATAACCTCTGCTGCTTTTTCTTCATCAAGTTTGGTAAAACAAGCCAAACGTTCTTCCGGTTTTAATTCCTGAAAAATATCGGCAATATCTGCAGAATGGTATGCAGCAAGCTCTTCTCTTAGCTGCTGCTCCGTATCTGTATCTATTAATTCCTGTATTCTGTCTATCGTATTTTCCAAATTCTGCATTTTTATTACCTGAATTTTCAATTTTAAACTTAGTGCCTTATTGCACTAGTGCCCTAGCATCTTTTACCCCTATCTGTAATTAGTAAACTGGAGCGGATAATCGTATTTGTCCTCGTTTTTACGCAAGAGTTGAATTACTTCTTGTAAATCATCTTTGCTTTTGCCTGAAACTCTTACTTGTTCGCCTTGAATTGAAGCCTGTACTTTAAGTTTTGAATCTTTAATATCAGCAACAATTTTCTTAGCAAGCTCTTGAGTTAAGCCTTTCCTCAAATTAAACACTTGTCTGACATTCCCGCCTAAAGCATTTTCCATTGTTTGAGCATCAAGAATCTTTATACTCAAGCCCCGTTTTACAAGTTTTGTTTGGAGAATATCATATATATTTCTCAATTTCATTTCGTCATTTGTAGTAATTGTAATGTTTTTATCGGCTTCCAAATCTATTTGAGAATTGGAATTCTTCAAATCAAAACGAGATGTTAAATCCCTTTTAACCTGATCTACCGCATTAACAAGCTCCTGCTTGTCAAATTCAGAAACAACATCAAAGCTGCAATCTTTTGCCATATTCGTACTCCTGTCTTGTCAACAGTAATATTTTAGCACGAATACATGAAATTTAGCTATACAGTTTCTTTATCATTCTGCCAAACCATGTTTTGTCCTGAAATCTTTCATCCGGCTGCGGAATTGTATCGACAGGAAATTCCGAAATTCTGGGACGTTCAAAAAAGTCTTCATAACCGCATCCGTATTTTGCTTTCATATTGGCATATACGTTACCTGAAGAATTTCCCGAACCGTAGTCCATTCCCATTCCCATTCCGCTTCCGTAAAAATTCATTGGCATTACCATAAAATTCACCTTTATTTAAATACTACACATATATATAAAGTATTTTTGTCTCCAAAAATTGCCTTTTGTGTAAAGAAATGTTACGAAAAAAAAATAAATAAATAACTGCAAGAGAAATTACAATGGTTACTAACACAGACTTTTCTCTGCAATAAATTCACAATTCCGTTATACTAACGTACTATAGGTACATATGCCGGTTTAAGTCCGAATATTTCGTATATAAGTATCCAAATATTATGCATAATAATCCAATTTTTGTTGTTTTTGAATATTTTCAGCCTGAAGTTTTATTGACTTTGCTTTTGAAGCAACTCTATAATCCTGAGTCGACGGATCAGACGGAGCAAGAGCAGATTTTATAACAATATCCGCATGCTGTATCGTTTTTTGCGGGTTAGTTTTATCAAGAGTCGGCATTTGGATTGACACATGACCGCCAACGGGGATTCCGTTTGAATCTTTTTCTATCACAATAGCACCCGCATAAGAACCTGCAGCATTTTTGTGTGCAAGCTCATGAGCGTATATTTCATTATACCTCTGTTGAATAGCTTGTTGTTCCAAATTTCTGAACATAGAAACGGTTTTACAATCCATCTTATGTCCCCACTCCTTTGTACTGCTTTTATATTATACATTTTTTTCAGTGTTTTGCAATACACATGTTAACTATTGTTAACTTTTTTTTCTTACACAGTTGAAAAACCTTTAAGTTCGTCTTAAACTGAATGCAAAAAGAGGTGTGTAATATGAAAATCAACCCCATTAATGCAGAAACATCAACCGCCAGCCGAAATTCAAGCCTTGGATTCAGATCATACGAACCGGCAAAAGCAAGAGAAATTGCACAGAGACTGGAAAGAACTTACGGCGTAAAATGTAATTTTGATACTAACGGCTATCTTGCGGATTGTGTTGAAAAGACAACAAAAGTGTTCAATGATTTGGTCGGAAGAAAAAGTTTACCGGCAAGAGTTTTATATGAGCAATGCAGAGGGGATATCAAAGCATACTATGAATCGGCAAACAACAGTATCTGCTTTAATAAGGATTGCGGTTCAACAATGTACGGCGATAAGTATACCCACAGAGATGCAATGGCGGAAGAAGAAAGCTGGCTGCTTCCTGATTGGGCATCTTCGAGGCATCCCGCACATGTTTTTGCTCACGAATTTTCTCACTGTGCTCACTGGCATCATCTTGAAGAGAAAAACGGCAACTACAATGCAAAAAGAGTTTGGGAAGGCTTAGTCGGAACAAGGATTCCGAGTGCGATAGGAAGATTAATCGCAAGATATAAAATAAGCAACTATGCGGTTGGTACAAAGAGCAGTTGTGATATGTGCGAATTTTTAGCCGAACGTATGGCTCAAGATGTATGCAGAGGCTTATCTGATGAAAGCTGGAGAGTTTTAGGCGGCATTGATATAGACTACGATGATATTTTTAGCAGAAAATGGGACTACAGATACACAAATGCGCAATCCTACCTTGATTATTTTACACAACAGGTTTGGAACGGGGATATCAGAGGCGCAGAACAGGTCGGCAGAGATGTGGAAGCCTATTTGGCTGAAATTGAAGCTCAGCCTGTAGCACAAGCAGTTGGACGATTAGAAGCTTCAACTCAGGGAACAATGTTGGAAAGAGTAGGTAAAGCTGTATCAAGATTCAGTGAAGCCCTTACCGAACGGCTGGACAAAAGAAATGCCCTGCCAGTACGTAAATCATGACAACGAATAAAACCGGCTATAGTTTTGCCCATATTTCGCTTAAAGCTCTAAATTCTTGTGCAATTGATGGATTATCAATAATTTCTGCTATTGCGTCTTTATTTACATCTGTAAGTTTATATCCGAATTTTTCTGTTCCGTCACCTCCGGCTTTGTGCGAAAGTTCATGAAGTGCTGTTTCAAAGACATCTGAAAATTTGCTTTTGTTCAAATATTCTCTGTCAATCCAGAATCCTTTAACCTTATGGAAGTCATTATCAATTATAGCTTCGGCTCCGACATGGCTATGCTGCCTTATTGAATTTTCAACTGCACTTTTTGCATCAAAAATATGGATGTGGGTATCAAGTTCTTCTGCCGTAAAATGTTCTTTTGTAAGCACTTTTAGCCTATCTAATGCTTTTCTTAATATTATTATCTTCTTTTCTTCAATTTTAGTAGGCTGTAAAGGTTTATGTTGCTGGGCTTTATTAACAATATTGACCATGCTTTTCATACCTATATTATCGTAATTATGCGGAAATATTTTATATCCGTGTTCCATTAGTTCTTCTTCAACTTTTCTGTCAGATATCGAACTCGGTTGTGCAATGTTGTTATCCGGAAATTTAACAATCACCCTTGGCCACTGTGTGTTCAATTTTCTCAAATTATCAAACCCAAGTGTGCTTAAATTGCTATATTGTTTTATTTCCATAACAGGTTCTAATGTTTTTAATATTTGTTTTGATTCTTCTACTGTAGTATTGTCAATTAACCATTCGGAAATATGGCCCCAACTGTAAGAATCGATTGTTCCTCTGTCACGTGACATGTCATATATATTAGTTGGAATTTTTTGTTTTATAAATACTACGGCATCTTTAAACCCATCATAATCGCCATCATATTCAAATCTTTGACCTGAAATATAAAATCCGCCTTTGCTCCCTTTAGGTAGTAACTTGAATCCGAACAAATCATTTTCAAAATCAGGACATTCAAAATGCTTGTTGGAAGAATGGTAGAAACGATTTATTGATTCTCTGAGTGAAGTAAGCAACCCCTCGTTTGCAGTTTCAAATTCTATAAAATTACCGTCATAAAATTCAACAGGGTTGATATTATAGTGCATCAAATCTGAATCTAAACGGGTATCTTTCCTTATTGAGCTTACAACTTCCCAATTCCCTGAACCTATTTTGACATTAGCACCCTCCTGTTGTTTTAAGAGCTTTAATGTAGCCATTTTTAAGCCCTCACCATAATTTCCGGCAGCCTGACTTATTTCATGGCTTGTAGATTCACCCATAATTATTGCATGCTTAAAATCATATATAGATTTGCCTTCTATCCTGACTTTAAATTTACCCTCACCTATCGGTATAAATTTCATTCTAACTCCGTCTAAAGTTTGTCCGTGACCGTCAAAGAAGTTTTGGAGTAAATCTCTTGCAACTTTATCATCATTCCAAACAACAGATTCGGCATATTTTTCGGATATATTGGATGTAATTTCAAACGGTTTATCAATTGTTCTTAAATCTGCTTTTCTGATTTTCATTGAACCTTTAGGCAGTTCAAAATCAAAGCTTCCGTCTGTATAATCTCTTTTGGGTATTTTGAGTTCAACCATACCTACTCTGTTTTGAGTTCCTGTTTTTATATCCGCATAGACACAATTATATTGTTCCGGTTTAAATCTTGGCGGAACTTCTTTAAAATATGGATTCATCGGGTCATAACCCAACTTTACACTTTTAAGTTCTGTTTCTGTTTTTATCCAAATTGCTTTGTTTACATCCTGTGCTCCGTATATTTCGCAAATTGTACCTTTTGACTGGGCAACTTCTTCCTCTAAATTTTTAATTTTTGTATTTGCTTCTTTCATTTCCCTTGCGTGCACCGTTTCTTGAATATCCCAAAAGCTTTTTTTATTTTCCAAAGTTTGCACTTTTTGTTCAAGGCCATAGACCTTATTATGAGTATCTATATATTTTTTATAGTATTCCTCTTCATAGGCAGCTGTACATTTCAGTTTTTCCTGTGTAAGTTTAAGTTCTTTTTTTAATAATTTTGCATTTTTCAATTGTTTCCTGAATATCAATCCCGCACCAATAGCCATCACTGTGACAACACCGCCAACAACGCCCCAAAACTCTGCATTTGAATATCCTGTTGAGGATTCGGATTGAACAGACGGAATATTCGAACTAACTCCCGCAAGTGTATCTGCCAGAACATTTGTCACATCTTGATTCCGATTCAGTACTTTAGCTGAATCAGACTTAATATATGAATCTTTTAAGTTGATTGGGGTGATTGCCATGCCTTTTCCTCTTAAAAATCCTCTTATTTATTAAAAGTATTTTTCTGATTAAAAATTGACTTTTTTCAGGCAAAACAAATTAAATATTTACAAATTTTTACAAATAAATTAAAATTTATGTTTACATATCCTTACAAAATAGCAAAAAAAATATTTATGAGTTATAATAACATGCTACTGGGCAAATAACTCGGCAAATAAATTTAATAAAGTAAAAGACTTGGGATTATACAATACAATATAAGTATGTTGTTTAAAGGAGATTATATATGTCAGAAATGACTATGGGAAAAACTGTCACTGATTCAGGATTCATTGGAGGTAAATGGCAGACCGAGATTAATGTAAGAGATTTTATACAAAGAAATTACACGCCGTATGAAGGAAATGCCGATTTTTTGGCTGCACCAACCGAAAACACAAAAAAATTGTGGAATAAATGTTGCGAACTTTTTGAAAAAGAAAGAAAAAACGGCGGAGTTCTTGATATGGATACAAAAATTGTATCCACAATAACTTCTCACGGTGCGGGATATATAGACAAATCGTTAGAAAAAATTGTGGGTTTGCAAACTGATAAACCGCTTAAACGTGCCCTTCAGCCATTTGGCGGGATAAGAATGGCGGAAACTTCCTGCAAATCGTACGGATATGAGGTAGACCCCGAAGTTACCGAAATATTTACCAAATACCGCAAAACTCACAATCAAGGTGTGTTTGATGTTTATACACCTGAAATGCGTGCTGCAAGGCATGCCGGTATTTTAACAGGACTTCCCGATGCATACGGAAGAGGAAGAATTATAGGTGACTACAGAAGAATCGCCCTCTACGGTATCGATAGGCTTATTGAGGATAAAATTGAACAGCATGCATCCGTTCATGGTGCAATGACACCTGAAAAAATACAACTTAAAGAAGAACTTGCCGAACAAATTCGAGCTTTGGAAGAAATGAAAGAGCTTGGCAGAATCTACGGTTGTGATATTTCCAAACCTGCACAAAATGCTCAAGAAGCAGTTCAATGGCTTTATTTTGGCTATCTTTCCGCAGTAAAAGAACAAAACGGTGCGGCAATGAGTATCGGAAGAACCTCAACTTTCTTGGATATTTTCATTGAACGTGATTTAAGACGCGGTATTATTACTGAATCCGAGGCACAAGAACTTATTGACCACTTTGTAATGAAATTGCGTCTTGTTAAATTCGCAAGAACACCGGAATATAATTCTCTGTTTTCCGGTGATCCTACATGGGTAACGGAATCTATAGGAGGTATGGGAGTTGACGGACGAACTCTGGTAACAAAGAACTCTTTCAGATATCTTCATACTTTGGAAAACTTAGGAACTGCTCCGGAGCCTAATTTGACGGTTCTCTGGTCTACAAGACTCCCGCAAAACTTTAAACAATACGCGGCTCATATATCTATCACAACATCATCAATTCAGTATGAAAATGACGATATGATGAGGCAAATTCACGGTGATGATTATGCAATTGCTTGCTGTGTTTCTTCAATGGTTGTCGGAAAAGAAATGCAATTTTTCGGAGCAAGAGCAAATCTTGCAAAATGTTTGTTATATGCAATAAACGGCGGAGTGGATGAAAAACTTAAAGAACAAGTGGGACCAAAATACAGACCGATAACCTCCGAATACCTTGATTATGATGAGGTTATGGAAAGATATGAAAGCATGCTTGATTGGCTTTCTTGGCTTTATGTAAATACGTTAAATGTCATTCATTATATGCATGACAAATACTGTTATGAGCGTTCCCAAATGGCGCTTCATGACAGAGATGTAAAAAGATATTTCGCAACAGGAATTGCTGGCCTGTCCGTTGTAGCAGATTCATTATCAGCTATTAAATATGCAAAAGTTAAGACAATTCGTGATGAAAATGGTATTGTTGTTGATTATGAAGTTGAAGGTGATTATCCGAAGTACGGTAATAATGATGACAGAGTTGATTCAATTGCCGTTGACATTGTACATAAATTTATGAATATGATTAGAACCCATAACACTTATAGAAATTCAATACCGACAATGTCAATTTTGACAATTACGTCAAATGTCGTTTACGGAAAGAAAACCGGAAATACACCTGACGGAAGAAAAGCGGGAGTTCCGCTTGCTCCCGGGGCTAATCCTATGCACGGCAGAGATTCAAACGGTGCTGTTGCATCTTTGGCATCTGTTGCAAAACTTCCTTTCGGGGATGCTCAAGACGGAATTTCAAATACATTCTCTATCATTCCGAATGCACTCGGTAAAGATGAAGTATTTATAGGTGATATGGATTTGGATATTCAGCTTGATTGCGGCTGCTGCGAAGGCGGAATAAATGAAAAAGGAGATTATACAAACAGCTACATGACTCCTTTGATTAAGAAAAGCATGAAAGAAAAAGTTGAAGAAACGACTTACAGCAAGGGATAAATATATTATCGGACTATTGTTGGGCTTAGATGTCCAACTTGTAATGAGGGATACAAAAAATGACAACACAACAAGAAGAAAATTTAATTAACCTGTTGGACGGATATGTTGAAAAAGGCGGACATCATTTGAATGTGAATGTTTTTAACAGAGAAACTCTGATTGATGCCCAAGCACATCCTGAAAAATACCCGCAATTAACCGTTAGGGTTTCCGGTTATGCCGTTAATTTTGTTAAATTAACAAAAGAGCAGCAGGATGATGTAATATCCAGGACTTTTCATTCGTCTTTGGGAAAATAATTTTAGCATGATAAAATATTAAATATAAAATGTGTACTTTTTTAAATTGAGAGGAAATTTATTATGGCAAAGTATGTATGTTCGGTATGCGGTTATACCGTAGAGGGTGAAGCACCTGAAAAGTGTCCGGTTTGCGGTGCTGTTAAAGAAGTTTTCACGAAAATGGAAGAAGGGGAAAAGAAATATACGACAGAGCACGTAATTGGTGCTGCTAAGGATGTTGACCCTATTATTTTGGAAGGTTTGAGAGCAAACTTTACCGGAGAATGCACAGAAGTCGGAATGTACCTTGCAATGTCAAGACAAGCTGACAGAGAAGGTTATCCTGAAATTGCAGAAGCATATAGAAGATATGCTTTTGAAGAAGCTGACCATGCGGCAAGATTTGCTGAACTTTTAGGCGAAGTTGTTACAAATTCAACTAAAAAGAATCTAGAACTGAGAGCTGAAGCTGAATTTGGCGCTTGTGACGGAAAGATGCAACTTGCAAAACGTGCAAAAGAATTAGGGCTTGATGCTGTTCATGATACTGTTCATGAAATGGCAAAAGACGAAGCTCGCCACGGCAGAGGATTTGACGGATTGCTTGCAAGATATTTTGCATAATATAAAAACAATTGTTTAAAACCCTAAGACCGCTTATTTGGTTTTAGGGTTTTATTTTAGCTTAAATCTATTTCTTATATTAAATATGCTTTTCAATATTTGTAATAATAGATGATTTTGGCATCAGACCGACCATGCGCTCTGCGGGAGTTCCGTTTTTAAATACCATTAATGTCGGAAGTCCGCTTACTTGATATTTTTTTGCCGTTTCTATATTTTCATCAGTATTAAGTTTAAAAAATTTAACATTTGAAGAAAGTTCTTGCTCAACTTCTTCTAAAATTGGTCCCATTTTTCTGCAAGGACCACACCAATCAGCAAAAAAATCCACTACAGCAATACCGTTATAGTTTACTATTTCTTCATCAAAATTTATTGTATTAACTTCTGCAACCATATATTTTCTCCTTATCGATACAATATTACCATATATTTTATGTTTATGCTATTATATAGTAGGGGAGAGAGTAATTAGAATTTGGTTACGACAAGGGGATAGGTTATGCCGAGAAAAAAAGAAATAGAAATTGTTTTAGATACAGAAACTACGGGACTGGATTTTACAAGAGAGAAGATGGTTGAGTTTGCTGCAGTAAGGCTTGAAAACGGAAAAGTCGTTGATGAGTATCAAACTTTAATCAACCCTCAACAGCACATTAGAAAATCATCTATTGCAATTCACGGAATTACTCCGGAAATGGTTGAAGATGCACCATTAGAATCGGATGTAATGCCTAAAATCCTTGAGTTTATAGGAGATTATCCTATAGTTGCACATAACGCAATATTTGATTACTCTTTTTTGAACGAAGCAAAAATCAGATTTAACGGGGAACGTCTTGAAAATCCGAGAATAGACACTCAGGCAATGTTTAGAGAAATATCTCCGGAATTAGAATCCCACGGACTTGATGCATTGACGGAAAGATTTCATGTGGAGCTTAAAAACCATCACAGAGCAATGGCTGATGCTATGGGACTTGCATTAGCTTATCCTAAGCTTAAAAAACTCTATCTGCAAAGACTTGATTGGGAAAAGAAACAATTGGGTAACATTGATTACCTCTTTGACAGATATTTAAGAATTCAGCAAAGTATTGCTGCAATGCAAGCCGAATTACAGGATTTAAAGTCCGTTTTCAAACTACATTTTGAACTTGGAGGTGAACCGCTTGAAGCAGAAACCGGAGAAATAATGGTTTACCAATCAAAACAATCTTTCGGATATGAATTCAGCGATGTAAAAGATGTATTGGAAAGCGTGGGAGCTCTGGAAAAAGCCGTAAAATTGAATAACGGATTTATTGACAGATTGTGTAACGGTTTAAGTTTATCAGAAGAATATAAACAAATTATACGTGATGCAAGGCAGGAAATTTCTGAAACTAGAAATATTCAGGTTATAAAACCATGCAACAGATAGCACACAAAAAAGATATTCCGTCAGAATTAACCGTAAAAATTGAAAAGCTTTCAAATCTCGGTTACGGAATAGCAAGGCTGGACGGTTATGTTTTTTTTGTTGAGAATGCCTGTCCCGGTGATATTGCAGAAATAAGAGTAACAAAGAAGAATAAGAACTACGCAAATGGAGTTATAACCAAAATCCTTGAACCGTCACCTTATCGTTGTGAGCCGTTTTGCCCTATGCAAAAAGTCTGCGGAGCATGCCAGCTCCAATTTATTGACTACGATTTTCAGATTAAGCAAAAAAAAGAAATAGTGATTGATGCAATGCGGGGCATAAATACCAAAATCAAAGATGTTATTCCGAGCCCGAAAATTAAGGAATACAGAAGAAAAATTCAATATCCTGTTTCGGAAACAAAGGATTCTAAAAGAATTTTGGCAGGATATTATAAAACAAATTCACACGAAATCGTAAATATTAAATACTGTCCGATTCAACCGCACTATGTTGATGAAATTATTGATTTTATCAGGAATGCCGCCAAAGAATATAATATAAGCGGATATAATGAAAAAAAACATTCAGGAGATTTGAGACATATTGTAGTTCGCTCTTCCGAATATTCGGATAAAAATTTAGTTATATTGGTTATAAATTCGGTTAAAGTTTTAGGTAAAGTAAAAATTTTGGCAAATGCAATATATGAAAATTTTGAAAATGTTTCAGGTGTTGGGATTAACTTAAATCCTTTGAAAACAAACTTAATTATGGGAGAGAAAACGGAAATTATTGCAGGCGAAAGTTATATAGAAGAAAAACTCTGCGATAAAATATTCAAAGTCGGTGCGGAAACCTTTTTTCAGGTAAATCCTTCGAGTGCGGACAATATTTTTGAATATGTAAAAAAATATATCTCCGAAAACTTTGAAAATCCTTTAATCCTGGATGCTTATGCGGGAATTACTGCATTCGGGATTTGTCTCTCCGATATCGCAAAAAAAGTCGTGAGTGTGGAAGAAAACAAAGCATCCGTCGATTTGGCTTCAAAAATTATTAAAGAAAACGGAATAAAAAATGTTGAATTACACAATATGGATGCAGGGAAATTCTTTGAAAAAGAGCTGAATACAAAAGGAAGGAATTTTGACATAACCATACTTGATCCGCCCAGAAAGGGATGCAGTCAGGAAAGTTTAGATTATGCACTAAAGCTTACAAAAAATAAAATCATTTATGTTTCGTGCAACCCGTCCACCCTTGCAAGAGATTTAAAGTATCTTATTAATAAAGGTTGCAGTGTAAATTATATTCAACCGTTTGATATGTTTCCGCATACTTACCATATCGAAAATGTCGCTATTATAAATATCAACTAAGGTACAGGGTCATAACCGCCTTCATTAAGCGGATGACATCTGCAAATGCGTTTAATTCCGAGCCAAGAACCCTTGAAAAACCCGTATTTTATGATTGCTTGTTTCATATATTCAGAACAAGTGGGATAAAATCTGCATCTTGACGGAGTTAGAGAAGAAATCTTTTGATAGATTGCAATTAAAAACAATGCTAATTTTTTCAAAATATATGCCCTATTTTAATTCTGACCATATTGTAGGATTCTGAGAATTACAGTCAACAATTTCTATAATCCTGTATTGAGGGTAATCCGCAGTAGTTATATATTTGACACCGTTTACATCAGCTTCGCTGTTCATACTGAAACCTGAAATAACGGCTTTGACATTTTTATGTTTATCCAGCATTTTTAGATAATCATCAGCTTTATAAGTTCTGAATGCCTCTCTGTCATCTGGCGGATTCAACGGGAAATGCTGTAATATTACGACATTTTTCTTTGTATTTTTTGTCAATTCTTCATCCACATAAGAAATAACTTCATCTCTATAATAGCCGAAAGGTGTCGGAATAAATTCTTTTGCACCATCCGCAACTATAAATAACATACCTTTTTTTGTGAATGTATAATTTGGAGATTTCAAATTCTTATTTGTTTTATTCTTAACAATTTTCATATATTCGACTTTTGAAAGTCCTTTTTTCTTGTTCAAATCTTTATGACCAAGTGCAATATAATATGTAGTATGGAGTTTATTTGCAGTTTTCAGAAAAGATTTCAAATATTTCTCATCTGATTTGGCAATATTATTCCCTGTAAAAATTACAAAACTTATGCCTTTCTCTTTGTTTATTTCCTTTATTTTATCTTTAAATTTCTGAACGGATTCCTGCGAATTGGGCGAATATCTCAAATTATCAATTTGTATAAATTTAATATCCGCAGCAAATATCCGTAAAGACGAAAATAAAAATACAAAGCAAAAACATAATAATTTTTTCATAACATTCTCCCTGATATTACAAGATGATTTTAACACAAAAACACTGGAAAATTTTCAAAAATGCGTTATAATGTACATGCAATGTATAATACGGAGTCAAAAGCAATGTCTTTTAACTTCAACAGCAATAACATCAGCCAATTCAAAGCTCATTCGGCTTACAAAGACGGAAGCGGTATGGGTGGCGGCGGAATGTACTTCCAACAAAAACGAAAGCGCAAAGATGAAGAAGAAAAAGACATCTTCAGTGCACAAGAGAAAAAAGACGGCGGAGAAGTCTTTGATGAAACGGAACTCAGAGAAGAAGACATTCCAAGAGATACCCTTTTTAACAAATTTGTAAACTGGTTCAGACCTACAGACTAGGTTGATGCTTTATTACGTTTATCCTCAAGTTGTTTTTGTATACATATTTGAGAAATATAATCTCTATCACGATCTGATATTTCGGAATATACAAAAGACAGCTTATATCCGTCTTCCAATTTTTCACTTCTAATATAGCGTATTTTTGCCGAAACAAGTTTTTCTTTTACCATCATTTCTATCTCGGCATCTTCTTCCGAAAAAACATGCACAGGAAGAATTATACTAACCCCGTTTGCCGATATATCCGAAGTCATTGCATTAAATGTTGCCGGCTGACCGTTATTATTAACATAATATACACAATTGTATAACGCAGGAATTCTGAAATACTCCCGATTCTGCTGATATTCAATACCGGAAGGAGTTTCCAAAACCAAGAATATATAAGGAGCTTCGCAAGAATAAGATTTGAGTTTGGTTTGAGTTCTGTAAAGCCCGTCCTCGCAAACCATACTTAATGTTATCTGCTGCGGAACATTTATATCAAAATCTTTTTCAAATTTCAAACAGACTACAATTTCTCTTTCGTCCATTCTTTTAATCGCCGCTTTGACTGAAAGCGGATTTCCTTCTAAATTCGCCAGCAAAATCTTTACATACTTAATCTTATCAATACTTAAATTAAACTTCATATTTGCGCCTCTGACCAATTTTATCATATATTGAATCTTTACACAAATTATAGCGACTGCTCTCTTGCTTGAAAATTTTAATATAATAAAATAATTGAACAATTTTTTAAATTAATCGTTGTATAATCGGTATGTGGAATAATAATAATATGAAAAAGTATATTTTAATAATCTTAATAGTATTCCTTTCAGTTTCACAGTTGGCTGTTGAGGCATTCCCGCCTCCGCAGCCGACACAGGTAAACTATATTATGCCGGTTCCGACTGTCACGGGGGGAGGAATAAATAATGGGACAAATAGTCATCATTGCGACATAAATACGCACCACGGAGGACATTCCGGACACCCGCAAGCATACAATCAAATAATTATTCAATCAGGAAACACTGTATACACAACTACTTCCCCCAGATACCCGAAACAAAGTTATGTATACAAAGATTTTGCCGGACAACCAAAATATCCGAACAGAAACTATTATATTCCGTCATATTGCATGCATGACAACTACATATATTACGGCAACGGCTATAATCCGTTTTGCAGTCAATACAGACGATACGGAAACGGTATGTATATTAATTTCTAAGTGAATTAATATCTCTTAGTTACCCAAATCAAATGATAACCGAATTGTGTCTTAACAGGATTTGAAACCTCACCGATTTCGCCGTTAAATACCGCATCTTCAAACGGTTTAACCATTTGTCCTTTGCCAAAACATCCCAAATCACCGCCTTGACGACCTGAAGGACATTGAGAATAAATCCTTGCATAATATTTGAAATCATCAAAATTTTTAATTTGGCTTTTTAGTTTTATTGCAGCTTCTTCAGTCGGAACAAGGATATGGCTCGCACAAGCGGTTGAATCCTCTTTAGCGTTTGCACTCAAACAAACCGTTAACAAAACCAAAGTACTTAATAATTTTTTCATTTTACACCTCATTTTTATTTTAATTGTAATCATTTAAGCGATTTAGCTATAAGCATATTGCAAACAAAGAATTTGTAAGTAGCCATAGTTGTCATTAACAAAGTATTTATAATTAACATAGCCAACGGATTAAGTTTGTACAGCATAAAATAATTTGCCGTTCCGTATATTGTCATTATTAATACAAACATCAAAATATTACATCCGACAGCAAGAAAATATTGTTTTTTATGATTCCAAATTTTTGAAAACAATTCTTTTATTTTGAAGAAATTTAAATAACTCGGATTTTCCGTATACATATAAACATACCCGAATTCCGTCAATATCCAATAAATTAAATAGGTTGCCGATACCAAAAGAAAAAGTATAGCACATGTATTTATAATAATTTTATTGTATGTAGCAAAAGAAAGTCCTGTCATTATTCCTAAAACAGCCAGTAAAATCTGCCAGCATAAATGAAAAAGTACAAATGCACATATATACTTAAAACCTGTTTTTAAGTTGTTTTTAAGGTTCATATAAGGAATAACACTGTTGTCCGGAATTTCCTGAAAAACTTTTATATTTGCTATTCTGTAACCTGAAACAATTATATATGAAATCAAACATCCTATTGCCATAGGAAGCCAAAAAACAAACGGTAAAATAAATTCACTGTTTCGATTTTGTACAAGATAAAAATGACTTCCGTAAGTAAAAATACAAATAAAAACGAATACCGTTAAAAACTTTACTATCCATTTGTTATCTTTAAATAAATATGTAAAACACTCTCTCATCTTCTACTCCTTTACAAATCCCATATTTTTTGCGGCTTGCTTTTTCCTTGCAAGCTCTTTATCTCTTATTTGTTTGTATTCCATAACATATTTTTTCTGTTTTTCATCTTTAACCAATGACAATGCCTTTTGAAAATCTGCAAGCTCGGCATCTCTGTTGCCTAATGCTCTATTAATGCAGGCACGTCTGGCATAGTCATAGGCACTACCTTTGATATCTTTGTTAATAATTTTAAGGGCTTCACTATATCTTTCTTGGATAAGTAAATACACTGATTCCGTAGAATACAACTTTAATTCATCTGCAATTTTAGCAGAGACATCCGTTTTCCCTCCTACATCATATATAAGCATTGCTATTAGCCAACATTGTTTGTATTTGTAACTTTTTATATACTTATATGCTTTGTTATAATACTCAATTGCTTTAAAACCCTGCTTGCTTGCACCATAAGTAGCTGCAATCTTGCAGAAATATGCACCTTTCTGCCACGGAATCAATGAAGTATTTGCAGCAGCTTTCAAATGCTTTATGGTTTTTTCATAATTATTGTTAAATTTATAATTTTGCGGATTTGTATTCACCGCAACACTAAATGGCAACTCGGAACGACATAACCAAGCTTTCCAATAAAACCCCACCGGCACTATTTGCCAAATTAATAACGCAGAAATAATTATTCCCGCAATTTTGGCTTTCTTTTTTAATTTAACAAGCGAAACAATGAGCAATACAATACCAATCAACAAAAAGAGTAAACACCAAATTGTCCACTCAAGCCCTGTTCCGTACATTGCAAAAAACAAATCTCTCATCTTCTTATCTCCAATTATTCAACTAACTTTTTAGCCTGTTTCCAGAGTTTGTCGTACTCTTCGTAAGAATATTCTTCCAGCGGTTTTTCGGCAATTTCTTCCATTTTTCTGAATCGTTTTGTAAATTTTTTATTAGCTCTCAAAAGTGCTTGTTCGGCATCTATTTTATACCAGCGGGCTAAATTAACCGTTGCAAAAAAGATGTCGCCCATTTCATCTTCCATTTTGTCTTTGTCTCCCGACAAAACGGCTTCTTCAAACTCTTTGTATTCGGATTTTATACAATTCTTCAAACTTTCAACCGAATCCCATTCAAATCCGACTTTTACCACTCTTTTGCTGATTTTCTGTGCGGACATCAAAGCCGATTGAGATTTACTTATTCCGTCAAGAACGGATTTTCTGTCAATTTTTTCTTCTTTTTTTAATTTATCCCAATTGTTAAGAATTTCATCCGTAGAATTAACCTTTTGGTTTCCGAAAACGTGCGGATGGCGGTGAATGAGCTTATCCGAAAGCTCTTTAGCTACATCTTCTATATCAAATTCGCCGTTGTCTTTAGCTATTTGAGAATGTAAAACCACTTGCAAAAGAACATCTCCGAGTTCTTCTCTCAGGTTTTTAATATCTCCGTCATCAATTGCATCAACGGCTTCATAGGCTTCTTCAAGCATATTGGGACGCAAAGTCTTATGGGTTTGTTCTCTGTCCCACTGACAACCGTTCTCACTCCGCAAAACTGCAACTATATCAACTAGTCTTTCCAACTCCGAATACTTCATAAAACAATTATACCACTAAATTTTGTTATAATTTAGTTTTGCAAAAAGATGGCAACCAAAATGGCATCCTTATTACATAAAATATTTTATTAATACCTACCTCTCCTCCGGAGAGGATGTCCCGCAGGGACAGGAGAGGGTTTTATTAATAATTTATTTTTTAAATTTCATTTTTATATGTACTTTCTCTTTTCTTTTACGTTGCAATTAACAGAAAAGAGAAAGTACGAAAGAGAAAAGAAAAACACGCAGTTAAATGGACAACCACAACGCACTTCGTGCGTGAGATTGAATGGATATTGCGGGCTTAGCCCGCACTCTTATGCTCGCTATTGTGACTTCGTCACACGCTCGCAGTTGCTACCCACCCAAACCCTCCCTAATTAGGGAGGGAGCAGTTGTCCAAACTTGTTTGGCTGCAACT
>JAEEGL011600675.1_pt1 | contig 50612 bp, 50 predicted proteins | sample 9134231 | NCBI WGS metagenome assembly JAEEGL01 (sample SAMN16246548, study PRJNA631951) | gut metagenome | biome: gut microbiome; feature: rumen; material: fiber-attached | host: Bos | place: Iran: Karaj | collected 2018-10 | reverse complement strand
TACTTGCTAGTGTAATAGATAAAATCAAAGATAAAGAAGTATATACATATGATGCTAAAAAGCATTATGTAATCTTAAATAAACTAGGATTAGATATTAACTTTAAATTTGATTTAATGATAGTATCATATTTATTAGAAGAAAACATTAAAGATGATATTTCATATTTGATGCTTAATCACGGATTAGATATAACTTTATATGATGATATGAGGAAGAAAAAATTTGATGTAAATCTAGATGAAATAGCATCTTCAAAGGCTAGATTTATCTATGATATAAAAGATGAATACATAGATAAACTTACTAAAGAAGAAATGTTAAGCTTATATAATGATATAGAGCTTCCCTTAGCTAAAGTATTATCTTCTATGGAAATAGATGGTGTTAAAGTAAACAAAGATACTCTAGAAGAAATGAAAAAAGATATTAAAGAAAGAATAGATTCTTTAACTAATGAGATATATCTTTTAGCTGGAGAAGAATTTAATATCAATAGTCCTCGTCAATTAGGAGTAATACTATTTGAAAAACTAGGATTATCTCATGGAAAAGGCAATAAAACAGGGTATAAGACAGATGCAGCTAGTTTACAAAAAATAGTAGATGAACATCCTATAATAGATAAAATACTCCTTTATAGGAATTTAAATAAGTTGTATACAACTTATTTAGAGGGATTAGAACCATATATTAAAGAAGATGGTAAGATTCATACTATTTATAAACAAACGTTAACTAGAACCGGAAGACTATCATCAGTAGAACCAAATTTACAAAATATTCCAACTAGACAAGAAGAAGGAAAGAAAATTAGGAAGGCTTTTGTTCCATCTAATGATATATTTGTAAGCATAGATTATTCTCAAATAGAACTAAGACTTCTAGCCCATATAGCAGATGCCAAAGAACTACAACAAGCTTTTATAGATGGAGTAGATATCCATACTAAAGTAGCAGCTGATATAAATGGTAAAGATATTAAAGATGTTACTAAAAAAGAAAGAAGTTATGCAAAAGCGGTTATATTTGGAATTATTTATGGTATAAGTGGATTTGGTTTAGGAGAAAACTTACATATTACTCCAAAAGAAGCTAAAGCTTTTATTGATAAATACTATGAATTATATCCAAGTGTTAAAAACTATATGGATGAAATAATTAGAAAAGCTCATGAGGATAATGTGGTAAGAACCATGTTTAATCGAAAAAGAACAATTGATGAGCTTAAAAATAAAAACTATATGATAAGACAAGCAGGAGAAAGAATAGCGCTTAATACTCCAATTCAAGGAACTTGTGCTGATATCTTAAAACTTGCTATGGTTAAAATAGATAAAAAGTTAAAAGAAGAAAACCTAGAAAGTAAGATGATATTACAAATACATGATGAATTAGTGTTCGATTGTAAAAAAGAAGAACAAGAAAAAGTAATAAGTATTGCTAAAGATATCATGGAAAATGTCATTAAGCTTAATGTTCCACTAAAAGCAGAAAGCTCTTGTGGAACTGATTGGTATGAGGCTAAATAATGCCAGAGATTGCAGAAGTAGAAACTGTAAGAAGAACTCTTCTTACCAAAATATTGAATAAAAAAATAAAAAATGTTGATATTTTATATAAAAACATTATTAGTTCTAAATCTCTTGATATGAGTAATCTAGTAGGTGAATCTTTTATAGATATTGATAGAGTAGGTAAATGGCTTATCTTTAAAACTAATAAGTATGGTTTACTATCGCACCTTAGAATGGAAGGTAAGTTCTTTATCAGAGATAGTAAAGAAAATATAGAAAAACATGAACATGTTATTATCACTTTTGAAGATAATACTGATCTAAGGTATCATGATACTCGCAAGTTTGGCAGAATGATTCTATGTGATAAAAAAGATATTTATAATTTAGAAGAAATAAAAAAACAAGGATATGAACCAAATAGTAAGGGACTTACTAAAGAATACTTGTTTGATAAAATTCATAAATTAAATCTACCTATTAAAACAATATTACTTGATCAAACAATTATAAGTGGACTTGGAAATATTTATGCTAATGAAGTATTATTTGAAGCAAGAGTAAATCCTTTTAAAAAAGGAAAAGATCTATCTTTAAAAGAATGCGATAGTATTATAAAAGCAACAAATAATATTATTCCTAAAGCTATAGAAATGGGTGGAACAACTATTAAAAGTTATACTTCAAGTCTAGGAGTAACCGGAAGATTTCAACAAAACTTAAAAGTACATAAAAAAGAAAAAGAAAATTGTCCTTCCTGTGGAAGTGTTATTTTAAAAGAGAAAATAAATGGTCGAAGTACCTATTATTGTAAGAAGTGTCAACATTGACACTTTTTATATGTAGTGCTATAATAACACACATTGCGATGGGGGTATTATAATGAAAGAAATAGCTTTTGTTGACGCAGTAAGAATGAATAAATATTTTGAGCAAACTATACTTGCTAAAGTTAATATAGGTAGTTTGCTTAGAAAAGCAAATAGCGGAAAAAATAATTATGATTATAATGACTTATTAAATTATATTATTAAGACAATATATACAGGTTTAGAAGAAAAAAAAGCTATGACTAATAACAAGCTTAAAAAACATCTTCAAATATTAAAACAATATTATGAAGTATATAATAAAAACTCTGCATATATTGGAGAAGATGTAATAGAAAAAACTAAATCCTTAGAAAAATTATATATTAATAATCGTATGTTAACAGGTAAAGATGGAGATACCGAAACAGAAGAAATTTTATCTTTGTTAAAAGATATGGCTGAACAAAATGAAAAGTATAAAGATATGCCAGAAGAAGTAAAAGAAGATAAAGTAGAAGAACCAAAGCAAGAAGCAAAAGAAGTCTCTTCAGCACCTAAAACTGAAGAAAAATCTATTGAAGAATATCAAAGCCTAGTTGGTAAACTTCAAGAAAGAATAAGTCTTTTAGAAAAAGAAGTAAATGAATACCAATATGCTATAAGCATTTCAACTAACCAAAATACTGCTGATGAAAAAACTATTAATAAAAAGAATCAAAAGATAGAAGAATATAAAGGGCAGCTAAGAATAGCAAGAAATGATTATAAAAAACTTGAAAAAGTAAAAGACGCTCTTGAAAAAGATTTAGGAAAAGCAGAAGAAAGAGCATCATCTTTAAATAAAAGAGTAGATGAACTAGCTTTAAAGATAAATGATTTAAATACTACTATTATAAAATTAAATGAGGAAAACGAAAGACTACGTCAAAGTGTTATTGATACTAAAGTTGAATTACAAAATACTAAAGAAGAGTTAGCTAAAAAGGATGAAGAATTAAAAGGAATATCTTCTACCGTATCTAAAGAAGATATGATAGATAATTTTATTTTAGAACAATTATTCAAAAGAAAAATGAGCTTAGATAGTATCATGAATGCTTTAGAACATGGCGGTTTTAATATTAGTAAAGCTGAAGCATTAGAATCTTTAAAAAGAATAAATAATACAGTTAATGTAAAACCAGCAATTGGATTTGATAAAAAGTATGGTATAGTTGAACCAGCTATCCGTACTAATGCGAAGATGTCTTATCCAAATCACAAAAAATCATTTGATGTAATATGCTTAGCTGATTATCATTATGATGCATCAGATAATTCTTCTTATTTACAAGAAAAACTAAATTCAGTTTATGATTATTGTGCCAAAAATGGAATTAATAGTATTATTTCATTAGGTGATTTAATTGATAATAAAAATATTCCTGATGAATTAAATAAAGAAAATTTAGAAATAATCAAAGGATTTATTAAAGATTTCGATAAAATACTTCCATATGATGTTGGAATTAAACATTATATCTTAGGTGGAAATCATGATAAAGCTTTCTTAAAATATGGAATTGATCCAATTGAAGAATTAGCTTTTGAAAGAGAAGATACAATTCCACTAGGATATTCAAATGCTTTTGTCTATTTTGGTGGTTCAGATATAATCGGATTACATCATGAGGGGGTTCCAAGAGAAAGCATAGTTCCAAACTATTTAGATTCAGGAGATGAAACAATAAGATATATCAATTCAGTTTATGAAAATGCTAGAGTAAATTTTGCTGAAAGATATTTAGATTTATTTGGTCATTTCCATAAAGGAAGAATAGATTTTGCTAATTCTTATGCTATTGTTCCTTCAATAAGTAATGATAGAAACAATGATGGAGCATGGCATTTAAGATTTGAACTAGATAGTAATGGAAGAATCAATTATATAGTTATTTATCCATTAGTATTTGGTAAAGCAAAAGAGCTAAGAACTTCTAATGAAATAGTTTATCAAAAAAAGAGAAAACAATAAAAAAGCAAACCTAACAAATAGGTTTGTTTTTTATTTCATATTCATATGTGTTCGTATTATTGATTAAATCATATATTTGGCTTGATTTAAGTTCATAGTCTTTTATTTTAGATTTTATTTTATTGTTATATAAAGGCAAGTTAATTTCTTTTTTAATACTATTTAAATAATCTTTTCCTTTTTCATTAAATCCTAATATTCTTAAATATTCATTATTTATATTTGCATCTTCTTTTTTGATTCCCAACAAGATATGGATAAGCATTCTATTAATTTTATTATATGTATATCTTTTAGATTTAACACTTGCGATTAGTTCATCTAAATTAGAAGATTTATTAATATCAGTTATTAATTTATTATCTAAACCTTCATCGACATCTAATATGCTTTTAATATCATTATTTAAAATAGATATTTTTAAATATTTTAGATAATCATTATAATGATATTCATTTAATGTCGGTACATATTTAGTTACATCAGTACCTTTAATAATTTTACTTCTAATATTAGATGCACTAATAATAATATCATCACTATTTAAATCATGGTATTCATTTGTCCTTTTAATACTAACAGGTGTAATATTGTAATTATTTTTCTTTATAGCTTTTATATAGCTTATTGCAAGTAAATCATTAGGATTATTAAAATCAAAATCAATATTCAAAGCTTTTTTTAAAGCAGTAGGGTAATTAACACCTTCTTTTAAATAACCCTTTACTTTAATATCAAAATCATCTTCTAGTTGTTTATCGGCTATCATAGTTAATACATCTAAATTATTGGATTCGCTACCAAAGCAAAGTTTGTTAATATGAAGTTCATTTAATAACTCGATAGCTTTTGAAGAGAATGTATCAGCTGATTGAGTAGCAAATAATACTGGTAATTCAATAACTAGATCAACATTGTTTGCTATGGCATCTTTAACTTTATCTTCTTTGGTAATAAAAGATATATTTCCTCTTTGTCCAAAATATCCATCAATAATAGCTATTATTATAGAATTAGGAAACATTTCTTTTACTTTATTTATTTGATATAAATGTCCATTATGAAACGGATTATATTCAGCAATAATACCAATTACATCCATAAACATCACCGCCCATAATATAACATAAAGTATTGAGAAATAAAAGAAAATAATATATAATTTTATTGGTGATAACATGATTGATTTAAGTAAATTAGTTATTAAGGATTTAATAGTTGATGAAGATGTTTCTTTTAACGACAAACCACTTATAAACGGTTTAAAAGAAGTAAAAAATGCTCATTATAGTGGGAAAGTTAGTTTAAATGAAGAAGAACAAATAGAACTTGATTTAGAGCTTACTGGGGATATGGTACTTACTGATTCAGTTACTTTAGAAGAGTTTTTAAAGCCATTTACTATAAAAATTGAAGAAACACTAGATGAAAAAGACGAAAATATGGCCGAATATTTTGACAAAATGCAAAATACACTTGATATTGAAGCAATTTTATGGCAAAATATTGTACTGGAAGTTCCAATTCGGATCCGAAAAGAAGATAATGATATCTCCTTGGAAGGAAATGGCTGGGGGCTAAATAAAGAAAGTAAAGAAGAAATTGATCCTAGATTTGCTAAATTAGCTGATTTATATGATCATGAAAGGAGTGAACAATAATGGCAGTTCCTTTTAGAAGAACAAGTAAAACAAAAAAGAACATGCGTCGTACTCATTTAAAGAAAGAAGTTGGAGCATTAACAAAATGTTCTAAATGTGGAGCTACAATAAGACCACACAGAGCATGTACTAAATGTGGTAACTACAAAAATAGCGAAGTTATTAAAGTAGAAGATGAAAAATAATACAAAGCAATTTGTATTTTTTTGTTAAGGGGAATTTTTGGTGGAAAAGAGTAATGGATATTTAACTAATTTTGAAAATATTATTTCTAATAATATAGATAAAGACGATTTATCTAATTTTTATCGTAATATAAAGACATTAGTATTTAAAATAAAAGCCTTTAATCCTAATGTTTCTTTTTGGACTACAGTTACTGGTAATTATGATTCTAAAAAAAACAAAATAAATGTCTATGAAGCAAGTGATGATATTATTTATCATGAACTTTTACATATGGCCAGTTCATTTTATCAAAAGGGTATATGGCGTGAAGGTTTTTTTCTTCGAGATTCAAATGTTAAATCTTTAGGGGTAGGACTAAATGAAGGCTATACTGAATTATTGGCAAGAAGATTGTTTAATATTGATAGCAAAGTATGCAATGGATATGAATACCAGGTTTACATTGTAAGGCTTCTTGAAAGAATAATAGGTAAGGATTATATGCAAAGATATTATTTTAATGCTAATCTACCAGGATTAATTGATGATTTGAGTCAATATAATTCACAAGAAGATATAATTAAGTTTTTGCATAACACTGATTATATATTAAACGTTTTAGATAAAGCTGCCGTTTTTAGAAAAAACCAAGTTTGTTCTATATTAACAAAAATAAATGAATTTTTGTCTAAAACATATATGAAAAAAATGTATTTAGAATATCAAGCAGGCACAATATCCAGAAAAAATATGTTAACAAAAATTGCTCTTTTTAATAATCAACTCATAGATGATTCCGAAAAAGAAGACGAATATACTATTACCAATGTTGAAGATACTAGCAATTATATGAGTCAAGTTATTAATGATAGATCATTAGTAAATGAATATAAATTAATTAAAGTAAAGCAGTAATTATTGTAAATAAATAAAAAAGCAGCTATTATTCTTGACAAGAATAGCTGTTTTTATTATATACTATTAATAGAAAATAGAAGAGATTCTTTTTCTTAGAAATTGAGATGAATTAAAATGATTTGTAGTCAATGTGGAAAACAAGTAGACCCTGGAGTAACTACTTGTCCATTTTGTGGAAATGCTTTAACTCCCGCAAGTACAACTGCACCACAACCAATCCCGGTTGCATCACCAGCACCAGTAGCTGTTTCAGAACCAGCTAATCAACCAGCTGCGCCACAACCAGTTCCTATGGCAGAGCCTGCAGCACCAGTAGCCACTCCTGCACCGGTAGAACAACCAATACCTGCCGCAGAACCAGCTGTACCTAGTGCACCACAACCAGTAGCTCCTGTTGCACCAGCCGCACCAGCACCAGCTCAACAACCTACTGCAGCACCGGTTGCTCCAACTCCAATGGCTGCAGCACCAACAGAACCAGCTGCGCCTAGTGCACCTCAACCAGTTCCAACTGCAGCACCAGCCGCACCAAAAAAGAATAATAGTTTAATTATAATTCTTGCAGTTGTTGCTGTTATAGTAATAGGTGTGGTATTATTCTTTGTACTAAAAAAGGATGATAAAAAGGTTGCTATTACTCCTAAAGAACAAACAAAAGATGTTCAAAAAGGTAAGACAGAAAAGAAATATGGAGTTACTTTGTTTCTTCCAAATAGTTGTAAAATAGATGAAGATAGAGAACAAGGCAAAACAAAAAAAGTTGTATATTTTTGCGACGAAGGCTGGCTTAGTTTAAATATAGATTCTGATCCATATTACTATGGTGGAATTGATCTTGAAACCGAACCAACATTTGATGATCATGTAAAATATCAATATGATTATAAAGTTGGTAATAAAGTAAATGAGTGTACTGAGCTAAAAAAAGAATCAACATTTTATACATATAGTTGCAAAGAACCTTCAATGCCATATAGTCACTTTATACTAGCAGAAGATGCCGGATCATTATACGAAATAAGTATTAATGCTGAAGATGAAAGTGTTAGCAAAGAGTGGTTTGCTAATTTTATAACAAACTTTAAAATAGACTAAAAAATACAAAGTGATTTGTATTTTTTTTTGTTTTGTGTTATATTATCTTTTGTAAAAGTTATGCGAAAAGATTAGTAACTATAAACCTGTTTTTATAGAAAGTTAGTGGTTGATGGAAACTAACAAATAGTTATAGCGAATCTACTTTTCAAACGGATTTAATAAATCCCGGGTAAAACCGTTATCTATAATTAAGTAAAAGTAAGGATGGCACCGCATTATTGCTCCTGCAATAGCGTGGTGTTTTTTATTTTGGAGGTGATAGTTATTTTAACAGATAATGATGTTATCAATATAACATTAGAAGGAAAACAATCAAAGAAAGCTGAAATGCTTATTGATTTGTTATATGAAGATAATGACTTTTTATATGAGATAGCTCGTCATTTTCAAGATGAACAACGTTATACAGTAGCTTTACTTCATGATATATTAACTAAAGTAACATTAGAGCAATTAGCTACGATGGGATTTAGAGAACATTATTTAAGAAGCATAGATGTTTTAAATCGATCGGATTTAGATATATCAAGCTATATTAATAAATTAATAGATAATAATGATACTACAGCTATTGATATAGCATTGCTTTTATTAGAAAATGAAGATGTAGATAAAAAAAGATTAGAAGAGAAGAGGAATAATAATGATAGATATTAAATTAATAAGAGAAGACAAAGAAAGAGTAATTAACAATTTAAAAAAGAAATTTCAAGATGAAAAAATTCCAATGTTGGATGAAATATTAAAGTTAGACGAAAAAAGAAGAACTAACCAAACAAAAGGTGACGAACTTCGTAAAAAAAGAAAAGATTTATCTGATGAAATAGGAATCCTTTTTAAAGATAAAAAAGTAGATGAAGCTAACAAGAAGAAAGAAGAAGTTACTAAGATAAATGATGAAATAACTTCTTTAGAATCTGAAGAAGAAACACTAGCTGAACAAATCAAAAAGCTAATGTACACTATTCCAAATATTATTGATGATTCTGTACCTATTGGTAAAGATGATTCTGAAAATGTTGAAGTAGAAAGATTTGGAGAACCACTAGTTCCTAAATACGAAATCCCATATCACGCTGATATTATTGAAAAATTAAATGGTATGGATAAAGAATCAGCCGGAAGAACAACAGGTGAAGGATTTTACTATCTTTTAGGTGATATAGCTAGACTTCACGAAGCTATGATAGCTTATGCAAGAGACTTTATGATTGATAAAGGATTTACTTATGCAATTCCTCCTTTTATGATTAGAAGTGATGTTGTAACTGGTGTTATGTCTTTTGCTGAAATGGAAGCAATGATGTATAAGATTGAAGATCAAGATTTATATTTGATTGGTACTTCTGAACACTCAATGATTGGTAAATTTATAGGTCAAATGTTAAAGAAAGACGAACTTCCTATTACCATGACATCTTATTCACCTTGCTTTAGAAAAGAGGGTGGAGCACACGGCCTAGAAGAAAGAGGATTATATAGAGTTCACCAATTTGAAAAACAAGAAATGATTGTAATATGTGATCATGAAGATGAAATGGATTTCTATAATAAAATGTGGAAGTATACAGTTGAAATATTTAGAAACTGGAACGTTCCAGTAAGACAACTAGAATGCTGCTCAGGCGATTTAGCAGACCTAAAAGTAAAATCATGTGATATTGAAGCATGGAGTCCAAGACAACAAAAATACTTTGAAGTAGGATCATGTTCTACTTTAGGAGATGCTCAATCTAGAAGGTTAGGCATAAGAGTAAAAGGGGAAAATGGAAATTATTATCCAACAACTCTTAATAACACTGTTGTGGCTTCACCAAGAGGTTTAATAGCATTAATTGAAAACAATTATAATGAAGATGGAAGTATTAATATACCTAAAGTATTACAACCTTATATGGGTGGAAAAGAAAAGATAGAAGTAAAATAAGTGTAAACTTACGTGCTATATAACATAAAATGCAACTATATTTTGTCGATATAGTTGCATTTTTATATTTTTTTGTGATAACATAAATGTATAATGAAAAAATAGAGAAGGAGGATTTTTAAATGAGAAAGGAAGGAAGAGTACAAAACTTTGTAATTGCTTTATTTGGTATTGCAATCGTTGCTATGTCAATCGGTTTCGCTGCATATTCAGCAACACTAACAATTGGTGGATCTGCACAAGGTCAAACTGCTACATCAGCAACATTCAAAAAATCTAAATGGAGTATTCATTATAAAGAAAATTCAGCACAAACAACTGCAAACTCAACTTCAGGAGCAGGACAAACTCTTGGTATTGAAACAAACAACACTAACGTTTACTTCACTGCTACATTAAATAAACCTGGAGATAAATATGAATTTACTGTTGTTCTTGTAAATGATGGTACTTATGATGCTAACTTAACTTCAGTAGATATGACTCAACTTACTGCTGCTCAAGCTAAGTATATTGATTACACAATTAATTATGATAATCAAGACTTTGAAGCAAATACTACTGGAACTTCACATACTCCATCACCAGCATCACAATTATTAGCTCCAACTGGATCAGCTACTGCAACAGAAAAAACTGCAACAGTTACTGTTACATATAAACAACCAGCTGACGCTGCTGATTTACCTCAAACACAAGACGTTACTGTAAACTTTAGTGCTGCATTTAATTTTGACGAAGCTGTATAGCATTAATTAAAGGATTATCCTCTTATGAGGGTAATCCTTATAATGCTATTTACTATTTAATGGGGTGCTACCATGAAAAAGAATATAAAAGGAATATATATATTAGAAGTACTGATATTTATTTTGGTTATAATATCTAATATTTTAAAAATTAATTATGGGCTTAATGTTGTACTAATTGCAGCTGCAATATATTGTTACTTAAGATTTGGGTTTGTAAAAGATAACTCGTATGAAAAAAGCAATGTTATTAGGGTTGTAATATCTAGTTTGCTTGGATATACAATCATTATGTATGCACTTGGAATATTTACAGGCTTTTATCGAAGTTCAATAAAGTTTACGTTAGAAGATATCTTTTTGACAATTGGTCTAATGGTTATAACTATTATCGCTCAAGAGTTAATTAGGTATATAGTAGCTAAAAATTGTACAAATAATAAAAAGCCACTAATATTACTTACAATAGTCTTTATAATATTAAATATTGTAACACAAATAAATTCATCATACTTTACTGACAGATGGACTATGTTTGTGTTTATATCTACGTTTGCGTTGCCAATTGTTGCAAGAGAAATGATTTGCTCATATTTGGCTTATAAATGTAGTTTGGCTCCAAATTTAATTTATAGAATTTTAATGGAAGTTGTATTCCATTTGATTCCAATAATTCCAAATTTAGGAGATTATTTATATGCGGTAGTTAGAATAATGCTACCTGCAACAATCTTTTTCTTTTCAATTAAGATATTTAGATATCATGAAAAGAGCGGAACTTACACTAAAAAGGCATCAAGAAGAATCATTCTTGTGCCAATTATACTTTTTGCTCTTGTTATGATCTATTTAATATCTGGTTTATTTAAGTATAAAATGATTGCTATCGGATCTGGTTCGATGGAACCATATTTCTATAGAGGAGATGCGGTCATTTATGAGAAAAAAACCGCTAAAGAAGTAAAAGAAGGAGATGTCCTAGTATTTAGCCATGGACACATGATAATAACTCATAGAATAATGTCTATAGTTCATGATAATGCTGGTAGATATAATATTGTTACAAAGGGTGATAATAACCCAAAAGAAGATGAATATATAGTTCAAACCGAGGATGTAATCGGTATAGTTAAAGTGCCCATTAAATATGTTGGATATCCAACATTATGGGTAAATGATTTGATAAAATAAAAGAAGGGTGACGCTTATGAAAGATAAGAAACAATTTGCACTTATAATAGCGATGTTGTTTTTAAGTATCTTTTTCTTAGCTGGCGGCGTTTATAATATATTTAAGGGCTTCCATAATTTTAAGTGGCTTAATTTTTCTTATCAAGAAGACAATAGCGTACACTATAAGGTGTTCTTGAAAGAAAATGATTTCTTTGAAACACCATACTTAGATGAAAACAAAACTTATATTACAAGTTTAATTGATCATTTAAATATTGATTTCCAATATTTAATTAATTTCAGTGAAGAAGTAAGTGGTAATTACGAATATGTAATTAAAGCTATTATTTCAGCAGATAAAGCCGATAACGCAGTAGGTAATTACTGGACTAAAGAATTTGTAGTTAAAGAATTATCTAAACTTGATGTAAAAGATAAAAAAGAGTACTTAATAAAAGAAAATATAGATATTGATTACAACCAATATAACGACTTATTAAATGAATTTAAGAAAGCTACTCAAGTTACAACTGATGCTAAATTAACTATTAAAATGGAAGTTAAAAATGATGTTGGTACAGAAGATGCAAAAGTTAAAAATAGTAGAAACTTATCATTTAGTATTCCACTATCTGAACTTACTGTTGAAGGAAAAGCAGATACTGAATCAGAAAATGGAAGTAATACTATTTCTAAACAAATACGTGATAATAATCCGAAGTTTATTTTCTGTAGGGTAGTTGGTATTATTTCAACTCTTACAAGTTTCGTAATGGCATTTTCTATTTATAAACTATATAGAAGAATGATTTTAAAAGATATTTATAAACATAAATTAAAGAAAATTATTACTACATATGATGGCGTAATAGTAAATGTTAAAAATATGCCAGATTTATCTAACTACAATGTAATTATGGTAACTTCTTTTGAAGAACTCATTGATGCTCATAGTGAAGTTAGAATGCCAATTAACTTCTATGAAAGTACAAGAAAGAAAGAAAGTTTCTTTGTTCTTATAAATGGTAGTCAAGCTTATGTGTATCGTTTTAATCTAAGGGAGGCTGCTAATGAAACACAAGAAGATGAAGATTAGACCAGAAGTAATAGTAGGAATATTACTTCTTTTTGTCATTTCTGTTTTAACGGTTGGCTATGCTAGTTATAGTCAAATACTTTCATTAAATGGTTCATCAACTTTTAAACATAATGGAACAGTTAGAATAACTAACTTTTCAGTTGTAGATAGTAGCAATCTAAATACAGAAAATCACACAATTAATGGTACAGATGTTCACTTTTCTGCTAATTTTAATAATGTTGGAAACAACGCCACATATTATTTAGTTTATGAAGCAACGGTAGTAAATGAAAGTTTCTACGCTTATGACTTTGCTAATAGTAGTTTCGTTTCTGATGTAACTAGTACAAATTCAACAGTAAGTACAAGTTATTCTGTTGATGGAATAGTTGCCGGAGAGACTTTACCAAGTAATTCAACTAAAACATTTAGAATTAGACTGGACGTTACTTTATCAGAAGATCACTCTGGAGCAATTAACATCGGTGGAGATATCACTAATGAAGTAGAACAAGAATATATCGGAAGTTTGATTGGTTCAATTTCAGGATCAAGTACAGGTGATTTGGAAAACAATAATTTAGCAAGTTTTAATGTTAATGTTATAAATTCTTATGAATATAACAAAACAATTAACTTTGCATTAGGAAATTCAAGAAACTTTACTTTAGTTGATTGTACTACTGGTGGAGCTTATGCTAATAAAACTATACCTAGAAATTCTACTCAAACTTACACTATTTGTGTAAAGAAAAATGATGGAGTAACATTTGCAACATCTCCTCAACAAGTTGCTTTATATTTAACTAGCACTGAGCATGGTAACAGTTCGGCTGGTACTTTAACCTTAACTGTACCTGTAACTATAATTGTTACAGATGATGATGCTCCAGTAATTAGTAATGTTTCAGCTACAAGAGTAGTTGGTGAAAAGGGTAAAGTAAATCTAACATGGCGAGGAACAGATGATAACGAAATAACTAACTATTATATTGAAGTTCATAAAACTGGAGAAGACCCATTTATTATTGACGTTCTAGCAGATGATAATCCTTCGTATCAATTTACTGATATAGAAGAAGGGGTTGGATATTATTTCGTAATATCTGGTAAAGATGAATTTAATAACTGTGTTACTGGAAATCCTTGTGGATCTACTATGGCAACGAATCCTTCAACATCTAGCGGAACTGCGGTAAGAATTCCCGCTACAAATACCACTACATATAGTTGGACTTATTCAGTTAGCTTTAATTTAAATGGTATGACTTATCAAGGGAATACTTCCGTTCTAGAAGGAAAAAATTATGAAGCAGATTTAAGTGCACAAATTCTTCGTTCTTTACCAAGCTCTTTAACTATTACAATGGCTGGTAGAAGTGGAAACCTAAGAAAGTGCAGTAATGCTAATAACTGTAATGGATACACATTTAGTAATGGTCACTTAGTAGTTTATAATGTTACTGGGAATTTAAATATTTCAGGTACAGCAGGAACATGTTTAATAAAAGGTACTAAAGTACTTTTAGCTAATGGTAAATACAAAAATATTGAAGATGTTGGATATGATGATTTACTATCTGTTTGGGATTATAAAACTGGTAAATTAACTTATGAATATCCTATATGGATAGAACAAGAAAAGAAAACTGATCATTATCAAAAGACAACCTTTAGTGATGGTACTATATTAAAAACATATGGTGGACATGCTGTATTCGATTTAGATAAAAATATGTTTGTTGATATTAACAATAAAGAAGAATTCGGCATTGGATCTAAGATTGCCAAAATTAAAGATGGTAAAATTATTCCGGTAACAGCTACAAAGATAGAAACTATTAATCAAAAAGCAACATATTATCATGTAGTATCTACAACATACTATAATATAATAGCTAATGATTTATTAACTACAGATGATGCTACAATATTATCTAACTTATATGGATTTGATAAAAATATAACTTGGCCAAAACAAAGAAATAAAATTATAAGCCAAAAATCAAATTTATACAAATATGAAGATATTAACAATAGTCTTCCATATTATATGTTTAAAGGTTTAAGAGCAGAAGAAGCTAAGTATATTGTTAATATGGGATATATGAGTGATGAAATGTTACAATACTACTTCATTATGAATCAAAACAATCCTAATATGGTAAAAGAACCTATAACAAAAAATGGCTCTAGATACTGGCAAGTGTCAATAGATGATCAAAAATATGGACTTATAAAAGAAGGTGAAGAAATAACTTTACCAAACGCTAAAGTTAGTTGCTATTTTAATACTAGTGATAGCAAGTGTTATAAGCCAAATGATAAGATAAAAATCTATTATGGAACCCACTTTATAACTAAATAAAAAATCTCTACAAAATAGAGATTTTTTTCTTTTCTTTTGATAGAAAATATATTATAATTTATGATAGGGAGTCGAGTAGTATGATAGCAAATTTCATAAATAAATTTTTTGGTTTTTTTGATTATGGTGGAGGAAGCTTAGAACAGTTTTCAGACCATCTAGGACATGGTACTTCTGATATAAGACATTTCATCTGGATTGGTCTTACAATTCTATTAATTATTGCTATTTTCATTATTAAAAAGAAAAAGACTAATGATAAGATTTTTAAGGTATTAAAAGTATTACTTGCTATTATGTTTTTAACTAGATTAGCAAGACAAGTTCAAGCAGCAATGTTAGGAGTTGAAAGCCCTTATTGGAGAGCAATATTCCCAATTCACTTGTGTAGCATAATGATTTATCTTTTACCAATAGTTGTATTATTTGATTTAGATAAGATTAAAAAGCCAGTATATTTCTTATGTATACTAGGTGGTACTATTACTATCTTAGATGGCGATTACTTTGATAGCTTATTTATGACATTTGGCACTATTGAAGGAATGTATGCACATACACTTATTTTACTTGCGTCAATATTCCTACTTAAATATGAAAATAAAAGATTTAGTTTAAAAGACTATATAAAGAGTTTAATTGGAATTACAATGATAGCTTTATGGGCAACAGTATTTAATATTATTTTAGGTGTATATTATACCGGAAGTAATTATTTATATTTAGTTCATAATATGCTTCCAATTGGTGGTAATTACTTCGTTTATTTATATTTCTTAATATATATAATTTTACTTAGTATTTTCTATTTCTGTTTAAATATAAAACATAAACAAGAAATGATAAAAGAATTAAAATCTGGTTGGAAGAATGTGGCACTTACACTTTTAATAATGTTAGTACTAGGTTATGTAGTAATAACCCTAACTAGATTATTTGCTGTTTACGGATAGAAACGGGTGACAACATGGAGAATAAAAGGAGTATATTTGAAGATGTAGATAATAATAGTCAACCAATAGCATTTAATATTGAACAAGGAAGTAATCCTAGTATTAATATTAATTTGAATGTTGATCCTACAAAACTACAGGATTCTTCAATCAATGATTTATTAAAAAAATTAAATTTACCTAGTAAAAAAATAGAAGATAATAAAGTTCCTGAGGTTGAACCAAAGAAAGAAAAAGAACTAAGAAGAATTAAACCACTAGATCCAAATCTTAAAAAGGAATTTATTAGAGTTAAAAACGTTGTTAAAGAATATGGTACAGATGATGAAGCTAAAACAATGGCTTTAAAGGATATATCTTTTAGCATCGATGAAGGTGAATTAGTTATTTTTCTAGGCCAATCAGGAGCAGGTAAAACTACCGCTTTAAACATGATTGGTGGAATGGATAGTGTAACATCTGGAAGAATTATAGTTGGTGATAAAGAAATCACTGAATATGATGAAAATGAACTTACAGAATATAGAAGAGGAACTATCGGATTTGTCTTCCAATTATATAACTTAGTTGCTAATTTAACTGCTGAAGAAAATGTTGCCTTATCAACTGAAATATCAAAAGAATCTATAGATGCCAAGATAATGCTGGATGCAGTTGGTCTTGGTGAAAAATATGATAGATTACCATCTCAATTATCTGGTGGAGAACAACAAAGAGTTGCTATAGCAAGAGCAATGGCTAAAAAACCAAAATTACTTCTATGCGATGAACCAACTGGAGCTCTTGATTATGTAACAGGAAAACAAGTACTAGATTTAATTCAAAGAACAAATAGAGAAAATAATATAACTACCATAATAATTACGCACAATCAAGCTATAACTCCAATGGCTGATAAAGTAATTAAGTTTAAAAGTGGTAGAATAACTGATGTTAGTCTAAATCCTGAACCTATACAAGTTGAGGATATTGAATGGTAAGACTTACTCCGTCGTTAAAAAAGGAGTTAAGAACGACGATAAAAAACAATTTAAAAAGATATATCTCCTTATTATCAATAATCTTTTTAGGAGTAATGTTTTATATCGGAATGAAATCTAATGCTCCAGTTCTTCAAGATTCAATGATTAGTTATATTAACGAAACTAATTATATGGATATTGAAGTAGCTTCAGTATTTGGGTTTACCGATGAAGAATTAATTGCTTTAAAAAATGCTATTCCTGAAATTAAAACTATTGAAGGAGGATATGAACAAGATACAGTTATCGTTTTCCAAGATGAACATGGCAAAAAAGTTGAAAAAAATGTTGCTGTTAAAACATATAGTGATAAAAAAGAAATCAACAGATTATATTTACTTCAAGGAAGAGACGCAAAAGAAAAAGGCGAATGCATAGCTGATGGATCTTTAGTTGGTCTAGGTTATAAAATTGGTGATAAAATTACAATTGAAGGAATTGATAACTTAGTTCAAAAAGAATTAACTATTGTCGGTTTTGCGCGATCTCCAGAATATATATCTGTTGATAAAGGATCAAGCCATTTATCATCAGGAAAAATAAATTATTTCTTATATGTTCATGAAGATAATTATGATTTGTCTAAAAGCTTATATAATGTAGCAAGAGTAAAACTACAATATAAATATCCAGCTTTTAGTGATCAATATAACAATTACATAGAAGATATTAAAAAAAGAATAGATAGCTTATCAGATGACATATCAAAAGATCGTAAAGCTGAATTTTTAGAGATTAAAAATAATGAATTAGAGATTGCTAAGGAAGATTTTGAAACTAAAAAGAAGTCTGCAACAGATGAAATTAATGCTGCAAAAAGCAAGTTAGATGCTGCTGATGCAGAAATAGCTCAAGCAGAAGAAAGCGTTATGTCTGATAGAGAAATAGATTTGTATATTGCATACAATAAATCTATTTTAGATAGTACAAAAGAGCAACTAGATTTATCTAAACAAATGGTTGATATGATAAAAGGTATTCTAGAAACTCTAACCAAAACTGAAGATGCTAACGTTACTGGTGATGTTGCTTCTTTATCTGAAGCTTTAACAGGATGGACTAATAAACTTCATTCCTATGAGAATAAATTAGACAGTTTAAATAAACAATTAGCAGATAAACGGAAAGAATGTGTTAACGCACCATTTGGACCTATTAAAACGGCTTGCGATAGTTCAATTAAATATTTAGAAACTCAAATAGATTCTGTTAATTCTCAAATAACTAATGCTAAAAATAATATAGCAGCTATTAACCAAGTATTAATATTTGTTAATACTTTTAATGGATCTACAACTACTTTAAACGAGTATGTTGCAAGTATTGAAAAGCAATATAATGATGCTAACAAAGAATATGAAAAAGCATTAAAAAATTATAATGAATCTAAAGAAACTATTAGACCTCAGATGCAAGAAGCAAGAGCACTATTAGAAGAAAAGAAAAAAGAACTTGCTGCTGCTAAAGAGGAATTTGAAAAGCAAAATAAAGCGGTTCAAGTTGAGATTGAAAAAGGTCAAGAGCAAATAGAAGATGCTGAAGTGTTAGTTGGCAAACTTGGACAAATGAGCTGGTATGAATTTACTAGAAATGATAACCAAGGATACAGTCAATACTATGATGATATTGAGAGAATCAATAATTTAGCTAAAATACTACCAATACTATTCTTCTTAGTTGCTGGTTTAGTTACAGCATCATCTATTTCTAGAATGGCTGTAGAAGAAAGAGAAAAGATGGGAGTATTAAAATCATTAGGTTATACTAATACTCATATCTTATATAAATATTTATATTATACTTTATCAGCTTGTATAATAGGTACACTTATAGGTATTATTGTTGGAAGCTATGTTTTCCCAACTATTTTCGCCGAAGTTTATAAGATGTTATATTATATTATAAAAATTAAGTATTCATTCTATTTTGAACATATTATATTTGCAATTATCCTAGCTTTAATATCATCAATCGGAGTAGCTTATTTTAGTGTTAAAAGTACATTAAAAGAATCAGCTTCTGATCTAATGAGACCTAAAAACAATGATAAAAAAGTTTTTGTATCTCAAAACTATAAGAAATGGCGTAAGATGTCATTCTTTAGAAAAGTAACAATTAGAAATATCTTACTTAATAAAGGTAAGAGTTTAATGACTATCTTTGGTATAGCTGGTTGTACAGCACTAATAGTTACAGGATTTGGAGCTAGAGAGTCAATATCTGATATTATCTTTAAACAATATGGTAATATATTTGATATTAGTACAGAACTATTCTATAACAATGATTATACTGAATATGAAGTAGAAGAGGTTCGTAAAAAGATAAATGAAGATGATGAAGTTGCTAATACAGCACTAGCTCAAATGGAAATGATTAATGTAAAAGTAGGACTTAAGACATTTAGTGTTTATCAAATAATACCAAGTGATAATGCTGATTTTAATGCGATGATTGATTTAAGAGATGTAAAAAAAGATAGCAAGTTATCTTTGAGTAATGATGGTGTTATCATTTCAGAAAAAATAGCTAAGTTGCTTAATATTAAAGTAGGGGATGATATAACTTATACTAATACTGATAACTTAACATTTACTGTAAAAGTTACTGGTATAGCTAAAAACTATGTATATCACTACATGTATATGACCCCTTCTTTATATAAAAAATTAAATAATAAAGAAGAAAAGAATAATCTACTTCTTGTTAAGTTCTATGACGGAGTAGATGAACAAGCTAAGAGTAAAGCTTATTCTGCTAATGGAGATTTTGTAAGCTTCTTGTCATTACAAGATGCTAAACATGCCTATAACGAAATAATATCAAGATTTAACATGATTTTATTTGTTATTATTGTTTCATCAGCGTTATTAGCATTTGTTGTACTATACAATCTAGCAAAGATTAATATAAGTGAAAAGACAAGAGAAATAGCAACTCTTAAAGTATTAGGTTTTAGAAATAATGAAACCAGCAAGTTTATTAATAGAGAAATGGTTATTCTAACTATCATCGGAATAGTATCTGGATTAGTCGGAGGAATAATCTTAACTGAAGCAGTTGTTACAACTTGTGAATTAGATAATATCATGTTCTATCACGGACTATCTATAGTAAGTTTAATATATGCAACAGTACTTACTATAATCTTCTCACTAACAATTAATATATTTGTTAGAAAAGATATAAAACGAATCAACATGGTTGAATCACTTAAGACTTTAGAGTAATCTAAAGTCTTTTTTTGTAAAATGATGCATATTAATTGAAAATACCTAGTATTTAGGTGTATAATAATATAAGAGTAGGAGAATATATATGAAAAGTAACAAGATGAAAATATGTTATGTAATCGTTATATGTACTTTATTAGTAGGTCTTTTTGTATTATTTAATTCCTACGCCTATTGGAGAGTAAAAGGTGGACAATCTGGTTCAAATATTGTAAAAGGAGCTTGTATAAATATAGAAATTGAAGAAGAAACTGATGGAGAAAGTGGAATACTTGATGGAGTTCCAATTACTAATGCTTATCCACTTACAGATGAACAAGGAGCAAATCTAAATGGGTATACTTTTACAATAGTTAACAATTGTGATGTGGATACTAAATATGAAGTAGATTTAGAATCTTTAAAAATAGATGGTATTTCAAATGGTGATTATCTTGATAATCAATATATTAAAATGCAAATAGATGATGGAATGATAAGAAGATATTCTGAATTAGATGATACAGATGATGATCCTAATGCTACAGATCCAGATAATATTAGAGAGACTAAATATATCTTTTCTGGTACTGTTCCGGGTAAACAAGGAGATGAACCGGGTAAAGAATCACATACAATTAAGTTATGGATTGCTAGTGATGCAACTACAAACAATTCTCAAAACAAGCAATTTAAGAGTAGAATAAATGTAATAGCAGGACAAAATATAATTACAGGACCAAGTTACAAAGTGGCTGGTGCTAATTGTTTCAGCGTTAATGATGATGGCATAATAAGTGGAAGGCTGCTAGGAAATGCAGATGAATTTTATAGTAATTGCGGAACAGACATTGTTATTCCACCTATTATTGATGGCAAGTTAGTAACTGAAACATATTTTGGCACAGGCATGATTAACGATTTTGGGGAAAGACTTACCTCACTTGATATATCAGGTATGTATGGACTAAAGAAAATTAATATTCAAGCATTTTGGCGTTATAATGGTGAAAATAATCCGCTAGTTTTACCTAGTAATTTGGAAATAATAGGTGAAAGTGCATTTTATAATTTTAAAGGTACAAACATATCTTTTCCTAATTCGCTAAAGGAAATCGGCTGGTCAGCTTTTAGAGAATATAATGGAGCAGAAATAATACTGCCTGATTCTATCACTAAGATAGATGATTATGCGTTTTCTAAATATGAAGGAATAGATACTATATTAAAACTTCCTAATGATACTGAATATATTGGTTATATGACATTTTATTATTTTAAAGGAAATGACATAGTCTTTCCAAAAAAATTAGCAACAATTGAGAAGTCTGCGTTTGAAAGTTATAATGGTAATTCATTGTCATTACCAGATGGTTTAGTTTCCATAGGAACAAGAGCATTTGGCAGTTATAATAATTCTGATGTTGTTATTCCATCAACAGTTGAGGTTATTGGTCAAAATGCATTTAGAGCGCTTGATAGTTCTAAAACTGTTTATGTAAACAGGCCTAATCTATCTGGAATAACATTTGATGGTGAAAATGCAAATACTTCATGGCACGGAAGTGCTCAAGTTAAATGTTTAATAAGTGAAAATCATTATGATGATTGTCCTAGTAATTAAGAAGCAATAAATTGCTTCTTTTTTAATGTAAAAACAGGTGTAAAATGGTATATGATTAATTGAGATAAATAAATATAAGAATTATAATAATAATAGAATAATAGGTGATCGTATGGAAGAAAATAAAAAAAAGATAAAGGTTTTACCAGTAATAAGTTTAATAGTACTTGCGGTAGCACTTTTATTTGGAACATATGCATATTGGCAAGTAACAAGGAAGCAAACTAATAGGAACTTATTAGGAAGTGCTTGCTTGAATATTACTTTTTCAAATGAAACTGGAGATATAAATCTAGAACATATGTGGCCAACTAGTGATAGTGATGGAGCAGCACTTACACCATATAATTTTACAATTACAAATACGTGTGATACAGCTGTAAGTTATATAGTTGCGCTAGAATCACTTGCGGATGAAGAAAGTCAAAATCCAGCATATATAAATTATAATTATATAAAAGTAAAATTAGACGATGGAAGACCATCAACATATGGAAACTCAGAAACATTAACTAATGATACAAATGAAGATTATACAATAAGAGATACAAAACAAATAGGTATAAATACTTTACCTGGACACGGAACAAAAACTCATTCATTAAGATTATGGTTAGCTGATAATACTCCTATAGAGGAAATGAATAAATATTTCTTTAGTAAAGTAAAAATAATTGCAGGTCAATCAATAGCTAATGATGAATGTTATGCAATTGAATCAGATGGAACAATAACTGAATATAATCCTGAATGTGGAACTTCAGCAACTATTCCAGCTGTTGTAAATGGAATAAGAGTTAGAAATATAGCATCTGATGCATTTAAATCAAGAACTATTACAAAGACATATGGTTTCTCAGGACAATATTCAACATTTGAAGATGCTAAAAATGCAATAGAGAGTTCTTCATGTACAGGTGTTAGTGGAACTCAAAATTGTAAATTAGATTTTTCATTAGCTGCAAATAATAAAATATCACCAGTGTTTGATGGTAATGCACCAGCTGCTGATGCTACGGCAGATGATGTATTTATAATAATTTATAACACTGATACAACCTCTCCACAATATTCATCTATCGAACCTTTTGCTAGAGCTTTTTTAGCTAGTGCCGGACAAGAATTGGGAATTGATACAAGTACATCACAGGTTTATACTATTAACGATAGTAATCTTCCAAATATGAGTGAAATGTCAGAAATGTATTATTCATTACAATATAGTAACGGCTCTTGGGGAGCAAATGATCCTAGATCGCGTAGTATAATAGAATATGGTGATGAATCACTAGTAATTAATAGCTTAGATTTATCACAAGCTACATACTTAGAGAGAATAGAAAATAGAGCATTTAGTAATGTTCCTGACTTAAATGGTAATGAATCTTTAGATTTTGAAAAAATAAAGAATTGCCCAACAGGTCTAACTTCATTAACTTTTGGTAATAATACAAATCCAATTGTTATAGGTGGAGCTGCTTTTGCGAATGCTGATTTAGATAGTTTAACTCTTTATAACAGCTATAAATCCGAAAAAATAGATCTTAGTTCAATAGAAGAAGCTGAATTTGAAAAATTACCTGATAAGAATGTAGCTTATGCTGTTTTATCTGGTGCTTTTGGTGGATCAACAATTGATAATTTGACAATTAATCAAGTTGGAAATGATACAAAGTTATATGGGATTCACGGGGTTGATTTTGAAAAAGAAGATTTTACTGGAGTTAATGCTTTAGGTTTACTTGTAGTTGCAAGTACTCAACCAGTTGCAGTGCAATCTTTAACATTATCAAATACATTTACAGAAGTATATTCTCTTCCTTATGCAGTTAGTACACCTATTACTTTGCCAACTTCATTAACTAAGATTGCTGATTTTGGCTTTTGGCTATATAGTGGTCCAACTCTAGATATACCAAGTACTGTTACGTCAATAGGTGTAAGAGGATTTTTAGCATACAACGGTAATTCTCTTACATTACCATCTAATTTAACCAATATAGGCGATGGTGCATTTTATAATTACGTGGGAACTTCTAGCTCTTTAAATATTCCTGGTAGTGTCACAACGATAGATAATGATGCATTCAAGAGTTATAATGGACCTTCAATTACATTTAATAGTGGTATTAGTAAAATAGGAGAACATGCTTTTAGCGATTATAATGGTGCAAATATTACTATTCCAAATACAATTACTGCAATTATGGCCGGTGCATTTGGCGGTTTAGGGACTGGAACATCTGACCCAAAGACTATTACTGTTAATAAAGCATCCGCAGATTTTGTAAAAGGAACAGGTTGGAACGGTAATGCTACCGTTGTATATAACAGTTAAAAAGAACTTTATTAAGTTCTTTTTTTTTGCTATAATACCTTTGTTTAAAGGAAGTGATTAGATGAACCTACCGGATATGATTGAAGCAAGAAAAAGAACTTCAAAAAGAGTAGAGCATATTGATTTAGATATCAATTTAAAAGATGTTTTCAAAGGTAAAAAGTATTTTTTAAGAACATATGGATGCCAAATGAATGTTCATGATTCAGAAGAAATAAGATATTATTTAGAATCTTTAGGATATACAAATACAGAAGAGTTAGAAGCTGCTGATATAGTAGTATTAAATACATGTGCTATAAGAGAAAATGCCCACGATAAAGTATTTGGATACTTAGGTAGATGTAAACATCTTAAACAAACTAAAAAAGACCTAATAATAGCTATTGGCGGATGTATGAGTCAAGAGGTTTCTGTAGTAGAAGAAATAAAAACTAAACATCCTTATGTAGATATAGTATTTGGTACTCATAATATACATGATCTTCCTAAGATGATATTAAATGCTAATCACAAACAAGATATTGAAGTTTTCTCTTGTGAAGGTGATGTCTATGAAAATATTAAATATAATCGTGATTCCAAAATTACTGCATGGGTAAACATTATGTATGGCTGTGATAAGTTTTGTACTTATTGCATAGTTCCTTATACCAGAGGAAAACAAAGAAGTAGAAAATTAGATAAAATAGTAGAAGAAGTAAAAAAGTTAAAAGAAGAAGGCTATCAAGAAGTAACACTTCTTGGACAAAATGTTAATGCCTACGGAAAAGATTTAGATGAAGGTTATGATTTTGCAGATCTTTTAGAAAGTGTAGCTAAAACTAATATTCCTCGTATTAGATTTGTTACATCACATCCATGGGATTTTACTGATAGAATGATTGATTTAATAGCTAAATATGAAAATGTTATGCCATATGTTCATCTACCTATTCAAAGTGGTAATGACCATATATTAAAACTAATGGGTAGAAGATATACTAAAGAAGAATACTTAACTTTATTTAATAAAATAAAAGACAAAGTAAAAGGAGTATCAATTACTACTGATATCATAGTAGGTTTTCCAAATGAGACCGAAAGTGAATTTGAAGATACACTAGATATTGTAAATAAATGTAAATTTGATTCGGCTTTCACTTTTATCTATTCACCTAGAGAAGGTACTCCTGCTAGTAAAATAAAAGATACTATTTCTCTAGAAGAAAAAGAAAAAAGATTATATAAATTAAATGAGCTTGTTAACAAATATTCTTTAGAAGCCAACAAGAAATGCCTAGATAAAGTGGCAAAAGTCCTAATATTAGGAACTAATGAGAAAGATGATAAAAAACTATATGGATATACTGATACTATGAAACTCGTAAATGTCACTGGAGATAAATCTTTAATTGGTAGAATAGTAGATGTTAAAATTACAGATGCCAAAAGTTTTAGTTTAGATGGAAAGGCTTTATAAACTAAAGCTTTTTTTATTTATAAAGATTTAAAAACATGATACAATTATTTATAGTAGAGAAGGTTATTTATGAAAGATTATAAAGAAGTATTAGAGTTTTATTATAAAAATAATTTATATGCTATGTTTTTAGATGATGCTAATAAAAAGTTCTTTTTAAAAAAAGAAGCAGATGATTGGAATTATTTAGAACTAGGTGAGTTAATTGATTTAACAATTCATCTTAATTCAATTAATCCAGCACCAAATGCTTTAAAGGAAAGTAAAAAATCAAAAATCATACCTAAAGTAATAATTGGTGGAACAGCTGTTACATTATCATTAGCCACTTTAGCATTTGGATTTCATATGTATAAAGAAAAGAAAAGCTATACACCAAGTCCAAGTTATTCAAGTTCCTTTACTTATCCAGATGAAGATATATTTGGAGAAGATCCAACTAAAATAAATGATTATCTTTCTTATGCTGAATCTACAAGACCAGAATTAAGTGTTGATACCGAAAGAACATTTGGTAATTATCATTACATATATGATATGGCTTATTTAGATCATATTTTAAATTATAAAAGTGTAGGTTTAAATGAGTTATATAGTGCTATAGATTCTAATGCCAAAATAAGTCCAAAATATAAAGCATTCTTAAAAAGTTTTTGCAAAGATGTTAATACTAAATATCCTAATGCAGAACTTCGAGTTTTATATGAAAATTTAAAAACTTTAGAAGTTGTTGAAAAAGACAGAATTGGTTTATCTGTTGCGGCAGGAAACTCTGATTCATATGGCTGTTATAAAAGAAATGAAAATAAAATATACGTTCTACAAGGTCAAGATTATGAATATGGTACTTGGCCACATCAAGTTTTATATCATGAATTAGGTCATTGTCTAAGAACTGGTATATGGGATAGAAATGGTAAAACATATTATGTTCAAACAACTGGTCCTAATTTAAATAACGATATGTTAGAAGAAGCTTTAAACTCTGTCTTTGCTGTAAGCTTATATAACTACGAAGAAAAAGATATTGCTTATCAACTTCAAAGTAATTACAACAAAGTAATGATTGAATGCTTAGGAAATAGTTACGGTTTAGATGATTATGTCAATCATAGCTTGAGTTATTATGCTTCAAAATTAAATGAGTATAATAATGATGATAGAGCAGTAGAAATGATTGAACTAATGACTATGCAATATAATGCTTATTATGGTGGAGAAATAACCGTAAGCCAAGACCAATTACAACCACTATATGAATATATATCAAATATGTATTTTAAAAAATATATTAATTATGGTATGTCATATGATGATGCCAAAAGAGTTGCTGATAGCTTAGTAGAAAAGGTAATGTATGATGTACCAAAAGAATATAACATTGATACAAATGTCTTTTATGAAAATTTAAATAATTATTGCGAAGAAATGGGTATATCAAGAAGCGGTATAGCTAGATAATATATTTGTAAACTATTTATTTTATTATTTATTTTTTACATAAAACAAGTTATACTATAGATAGTAGGAGAATATGTATGAAATTAAAATATCAAGTTAGTCTATTTATAATTATTACATTACTTATTATTAATTCTTCTATAGCTGCAAGTTATTCTTTGTGGATAGTAAGTAGACATCAAACTGGATCTAATTTAATTAGTGCTGGTTGCTTTCATGTGGCTTATAATGATGTAGATAGTAATAACGAAAGTACTAGCATTAGCTTACAAAATACATATCCTATAACTGATGAAAATGGTGAAAAATTGAAACCTTATACTGTTACTATTACTAATACATGTTCAATAGATGCTGATTATAAACTTATAATTAGTGAATTAAATGGAAATACATTAGATAAAAACTATATAAGATATAAATTATCAAATAGTGAAGGAACATATTGGGGACCTTCAGCATTTGAAAATTTATCTCCTTATGCAATGGAAAGATCTACAAAATCTTCTATAGAATCTAAAACTAATGGAGCAGCCACAATAAAAAATTCATATCTTTTAGCATCAGGTGTATTAAAACCAAATGATACTATAACATATGAATTTAGAATGTGGGTTCAAGAATCTGCTACTAATACTGCTCAAGACAAAGTGTTTAATGCATTGGTATCTATGGATGCTTGGGCAACAGAAGCAGACTAATTAATCCTTATAATTTTTTTCAAAATTCCAAGAATCACGGCACATATCGTCCAGTGATTTTTTTGTTTGAAAATCTAGTTCTTTTAAACTTTTTGAAGGATTAGAATAACAAGAATCGATATCTCCAGGACGACGAGGAGCTATTTCATAATTAACTTTAATATTATTAACTTTTTCAAAAGTTTCAATCATTTGTAAAACACTATATCCAGTTCCAGTACCTAAGTTGTATATAAATAATCCTTGTCCTTCTTTATTTAATTTTTCTAAAGCTTTAATATGACCAATTGCTAAATCTACAACATGGATATAATCTCTTACACCAGTACCATCTATTGTATTGTAGTCATTTCCAAATACCATTAATTTATCAAGTTCTCCTTTAGCAACTTTGCAAATAAAAGGCATTAAATTATTTGGTTTACCAACTGGAGCCTCACCAATTAAACCAGATTCGTGAGCACCAACAGGATTGAAGTATCTTAGTATTGCAATATCCCAAGTATCATCAGAAGCATATAAGTCCTTCAAGATTTTTTCTACCATCAATTTACTTGTTCCGTATGGATTAGTAGTACCTCCGGTAGGAGCATCTTCTATAATAGGAACTTCTTTTGGATTACCATAAACTGTTGCTGAAGAAGAGAACACAAGCTTCTTAACATTATGATTTTGCATAGCTTCTAGTAAGTTTAAAATAGTTGATACATTATTTTGATAATATCTAACTGGCATTGATACAGATTCACCAACTGCTTTAAAAGCCGCAAAATCAATAACAGCATCAATATCATTTTCTTTAAATATCTTATCTAAGAGATCTTTATCAATCATGTCTCCTTCATAAAATTTAAAATCTTTGTTAGTAATCTTTTTAATGCTATCAATAGTTTTAGGTTTACTATTTGAAAAGTTATCTAAGACAACAACCTCAAAACCATTATTTAATAGTTCTACACAAGTGTGCGAACCAATATAACCTGTTCCACCTGTAACAAGTATTTTCATATAATCACTCTCCTAAATTCATTATATCAATAAATCAAAAAAATTTATATAAAATATTTATGTAAAATGTGCGTCAAGATTATTGACTTATTATCGAAATATGTCGATAATAAATAACATTATTAAAAAGCAAGGTGAGGTATAAAATGAAAAAAGCAAAAGATTATATTAACAAATTATTTATAGTTGGTAAATTTTTAGAGATTTATCATTCTAAAAACGATGATGATGTGGTATTGTTTATTACCTTACGACCAAGTATTTAAAAAGAGATATTGTTTCTCTTTTTTATTTACATAAAACTTTCACGATTATTTGACTATAATTTCATTTAATAATATACTTTATATAGAGGTGTTGTTATGAAAATACCAAAGCATATTGCCTTTATTTTGGATGGTAATGGACGTTGGGCACAAGAGCGTGGACTAAAAAGAAGCGCTGGACATGAAGAAGGCTTTAAAACATTAAGAACTTTGTGTAAATATATATTAAGTAAAGGAGTAGAAGTGTTAAGCGTCTATGCTTTTTCTTGTGAAAACTTTAAAAGAAGCAAAGAAGAAGTAGATTATTTAATGAATTTATTTATTAGAGGAATAAAATCATACTCAGAAGAATTACATAAAGAAGGAGTAAAAGTTATTTTCTCAGGAATTAGAAAATCACCACTTCCCGAAAATGTCATTAAATCAATGAATGATATGGAACAAAAGACTAAAAATAATACTAAAGGAATTTTTAATATATGTATTAACTATGATGGCCAACAAGAAATAATTGATGCTACAAATAGATTAATAGAAGATACTAAAAGTGGCAAAATAAACGAACCAATAACAAGAGAACTATTTAATAGTTATTTATATCAAGACTTACCTCCTGTTGATTTTGTTATTAGAACAAGTGGAGAAAATAGATTAAGTGGATTTATGTTATGGCAATCATCTTACGCTGAGTTTTATTTTCCTAAAACCTATTTTCCAGATTTTAAAGAAAAAGATTTTGATGAAGCTCTAGAAGTTTATAATAATAGAGAAAGAAGATTTGGAAAGGAGAAAGGTGATACTAATGAAGAATAAAAGAAAATACAAATTAGAAATAGCAGTAGCTTTAATATCATTACTAGTGGGTGCTATTGCTTTAATACTACCATTTTTTGGAGTTAATAATTGTCGAGTAGTTTTAATAGTAGTATTTGGATTAATAGCAGTAGTTAGCTTAGCAATGTACTTATTAAAACCAAAGGATAACGATTTTGAAAGTCTATTTACTTTTTTTGCTAGTTTCTTACTATTAATATTAGCAATATTCTTAAAACAAACTCCACTTAATTTAGCTCTAATGCTTTTATTATATGTTATGTTTTTAGCTCTTATTAGACTTAAAAAAGCAGATTTTTATCATGATAGAAGAAATACTATTTGGCAAATAAATATTATTACATTAGGTATTTTGATATTAGTTGGAATAATAACTTCAATTAACTTATACTACCAAAGTGAAGTTCAAATTCTTATGTTTGGATACTTTTTCTTAGTAAATGGTATTTTAGAATTAATTGATCCACTTGTATTATTCTTGAAAGGCTAAAAATGAAAACAGTAGATGATTTTAAAGAATACCAAATACTTGATATGGCTGATGGTATGAAACTAGAAAGCTGGAACAAAATACTTTTATTAAGACCAGATCCTCAAGTCATTTGGCATGAAAAAGCTCATCCTGAATTATGGGATAAAGTTGATGCTAAATACACTAGAAGTAGTAGTGGAGGAGGATCTTGGCAAATTAATAATCCAAAGCTTAATGATCGCTTTCAAGTAAAATATCAAGATTTAACTTTTAATTTAAAATTAATGGGATTTAAACATACTGGATTATTTCCAGAACAAGCTTATAACTGGAATCTTATAAGAGAAAAAATTACTTCGGCTAAAAAAGAAGTAAAAGTCTTAAATTTATTTTCTTATACCGGAGCTGCTAGCATAGCAGCGCTTAGTGCAGGAGCAAGTGTTGTTCAGGTTGATTCATCAAGAGGAATGACCGATTGGGCTAAAGAAAATGTAGTAACAAATCATCTAGAAGATAAACCAATTAGATTCTTAGTAGATGATTGTCTTAAATTTGTTAAAAGAGAAATTAGAAGAGAAAACAAATATGACATTATTATAATGGATCCTCCTAGTTTTGGAAGAGGAAGTAAAAACGAAGTATGGAACATAGAAGATAGTTTATATGAACTAGTTAAAGAATGTACTAATCTTTTAAGTGATAAACCAATTCTATTTTTAATTAATTCTTATTCAACTGGATTATCAAAAACGTTATTAGAAAATATTTTAAATCTTACAGTAAATAAAAAGTTTCCAGGAATTATTTCTAGTGATGAATTAGGCATTAAAATGAAAGATAGCAACTTATACCTTCCTTGCGGAGTATATGCTAGATGGGAAGAAAAGTAATATGACACAAAACGGAAGTGAACATCTAAGAAAAAAAGCCAGCCGTCAACTTAACGCAGAAATTTCAAAAGGCTTTAAAAATCATATGAAAACTAATAGTTATACAACTTTACAACCTCAAACAAAAGAGTATTTAAAATATAATGATATAACTATGATTGATTTTGAAAAGATAGATGTTATTAAAAATATAGCAGCTACTTTAAGAGAATTTTTAGATAACAAGCATAAGTATAAGATTTTTGATGTAACTATGATCGAGTATTATAATAACGCTGGTATTATAATAGACACCATAAATCGTGGTGAAGGTGGACCATTTGTTGAACATTATGTTAAATACAAAGATATCGTAAAAACAAATGAAGAAAAAGCTTTACTAGCAGCGTTAATAATAGATCCAAATATTACTTATTATCATACCTATCAGCAACATCCAGAAGATCCAATCAAAACTATTAAAGCATATTATGGATTTGTTTCAAAAGAGCTACTAGAAATAGAAAGATTATATGACTTTATAGAACGTTATAGAAACGCTGGTAAAACTGAAGAAACAGTTAAATATTTAGCTAAAAAAATGTATAATCCAAAGCCAAAAGGATCTAAAAGATAATTTTCATAATTATCTTTTTTTATCATATATTTAAGTGATAAAGGGGAGAAAATTATGTTAAAAGTATCATCTAAATCAAATCCTAGTAAAGTAGCTGGAGCTATTGCCAATATGTTTAGGGAACAAAAAAATGTTGAAATACAAACTATTGGTGCAGGTTCTTTAAATCAAGCAATCAAAGCAATAGCTATAGCAAGAGGATTTGTAGCTCCTAGTGGAGATAATTTAGTAGTTATACCGGCTTTTAATGACATAGTTATTAATGGTGAACAAAAAACGGCTATAAAGCTACTAATAGAGGCTAAATAAGCCTTTTTTTCTTGCAATTTTTTTAATAATGAAATATTATATTATTCACGAAGGAAATGACATATGGATATAGTTACATTAAATAAAATAATTAGTAATTTTGAATATTATACTACCTGCAATATTGATAGTAGTTTTTTAAATGAAGAAATAGAAGAATTAATTAATTTAGGTATTATCCAAGAGTTAGATGATGGAAGATATAGACTAAATAAAAATCAATTATATAGCTTTGCTAAATCTACTGCTAAAGAAGGAAATATTCAAATAGCTGTTGCTATTTATAATTATTTATTAGGATTTAAAGATCAAAATAGTAAATCATGGTTTTTTACAATTCATTACCAATTATTTAAACTATATTTAAACAATGGTGATTTACATAATGCTTATGAGTGCTTTAAACAAGGATTTGATAGAAGAAATGATTATTATCCAGCTGTCTTAAATATGCTTGATTATTTACTGAAGATAAGACCAGAAGTGCCTTTTTCTGATGAAATTTTAGATGATTTATTTACAAATAAAAAGTTTAAAGAAATAAAAAAGATTTATAGTAATAAGGAAATCAATTCAACTGAATCTAATAAAAAAATGTTTAATTATGTATGTGATATGGCAATCTCTTTAGAAGAACAAATTGATAATCACATATCATCTTTAATTCATAATAAAAACTATGAAGAGCTAAAAACATATGTTAGATCATTATTTAAAGACAATCGTTCCAATGAAACAATTCGCTTAATTGGATTTTTAGCTGAAACATTTTTATCTATTATTAAAGGAGAAAATGTAAATCAATCTACGACTAAGAAGTACTATGATATTATAAATATGTTTCAATTACATAATGTTGATAAAGTAATTAAAGAATATGAATTGGACCCTAATTATACGAATGATTTGTTTTTTATGTTAAAAAGTATGCTTATTTTTTTGAGCAAAGAAGGGTATCATAAAAACTTAAAGAAATATGTAAATAGAAAAGTTCGCAATGTTAATAATAAAAACGGAGTAGTAATCATAAATGATTTAAAAGATTATGGTAATATCCTAACGTTAGATGTAGCTTTAGGAAATAGTAATGTTGATATTAATAGTGTAATCTTTGAAGGAGATAAAAAATTAATAATTACAAAATCAAATAAAGAAGTAATTGATTATGACAGAAATGACATTATTGATTTATTTGAAGCAAGACAAAATAAAGATTGTATTATTAAATGCTTAAAATATATCCAAAATTGTCCTGATGATTTTGAAATATATGATATATTAGTTGAAAGTTACATGCGATTAGGAAACAAAAAAGAAGCAGCTAAGTATTCTTTATTAAAAGAAATAAGAAACTCTAATATACAAGCCTCATTAAGTATAGAAAAAGAAGCTCAATTTTATGGTATAAGTGATATAACAGCTATAATCGATTTTATTAGTAAATATAATGTTCCATTTGAAATCGCCGGATTAAACTTTGGACTTAACGAATATCAAATAGAAGTTTTAGCGTTGTTATTATCTAGATATTATTATGCAATAAATGACGAAGAAAAGGGTACATACTATCTAAACTGTATACCAAATGAAGATAAAGATTTACCAGTAATAAAATATTTAGAGTCTGAAATTAATAATCCTAATAGTTATGTAGATATTAGTTATGATGAAGCTAAGTCTTTAACTAAAAAATTAGAAAAAAAATAGTTCTTAATGAACTATTTTTTTATTGCTAATATTACTAAAGTGATTAATAAATTAAATGCTATATACAAAAGACCAATAAAACTTAAAAATCCAGCTTTATCCATTTTTAAATCATCACTGATAACAGAAGGGTGTTTACTACTTGTTCTAACTAAAGAAGTATCTTTTCCCATGCTATTACCATTTTGATCTATAGTATTTATATAATCATTATTAGTACCATTATTTAAACTCCATAAGTATTGCTTGATAATTGTTTCAGCATTATTATTTGGATTATTTAATTTTAATGCCCAATTAAGTACATTACTCATCTGATTAAACATAACTGTTGCTTCTTCTTCTAAATATCCATTGCTATTAACTAATTGATTATATTTTTTTATAAAATCTGTAATAACTTCATCATCTTCTAAAGATGATTCTTGTTTCATTAAAATAAATCTAAGAGGTAAGTAACTTCTGTCTATTTTATCAGATAGTTTCATATCTTCATCAATATCAATATTATTAATATCTATTTTACATTTGTTATTAATCTCTAATACATCTAAAAAATATATGGCATCATTTATACGATAACATGAGATTGGAAGATCAGCTAAATCATTGGCTGATATAAAATTAACTCTTTTAGTAATTTGATTATTATCGGCTATAAAAAGACCTTCTTCATCGTAAGATATAACATTTAAATAAAAGTTATTTTTGATATAACGTTCATAAAATATTTCATTCATAGTGAGTGCTGCCATATCTCCACCTCTATCATAAATATATAGTATCAAATAAAAGCTTTTTTTTCAATTGTTTTATGTAAAATAATAGTGTATTATAATTGATGTAAGTGATATTTATGAAGAAATTAGATGAACAATTTATTATAGATTTATCAAAGAAGAAAAAAGAACCTAAATGGATGACGGATTTTCGTTTAGAGTCTTTTCGTATGTATCAAAAATTAGACAATCCGGATTTTGGACCTGAAATAGATTTAGATTTAGATAGTATTTTATATTATAAAGATTCTATTCAAGAAAATGTAGATAATTGGGACAATGTTAATGAACAAATCAAGAATACTTTTTGCAATTTAGGTGTTATAAAAGCTGAAAAAGAGTATTTAGGTGGAGTAACTAATCAATATGAAAGTGAAGTAGTATATCATAAAAATAATGAGGAAAATGGCGTAATCTTTTTAAGTACAGATGATGCTTTAAAAAAGTATCCAGATTTATTCAAAAAGTATTTTAATTCTTTAGTTAAATATGATGAGAATAAATACACTGCCTTAAATGGAGCTGTATGGAGTGGAGGATCGTTTATTTATATTCCTCCTCATACAAAGCTAGATAGACCATTGCAAAGTTATTTTAGAATTGAAACAGCTGGTCTTGGACAATTTGAAAGAACAATTATTATAGTTGATGATTATTCTACACTAGATTATATAGAAGGTTGTACAGCAACCACTTCTTTAGTAAATTCTTTACACGCTGGAGTAGTTGAAATATTCGTAGGTAAGAATGCTACAATGAGCTATAAAACAATTCAAAATTGGTCTAAAGATGTCTATAATTTAGTAACGAAAAGAGCTATAGTAGATGATTATGGAGAGATGCATTGGGTAGATGGAAATGTAGGGAGTAAGCTAACAATGAAATATCCATCATGTATCCTAAAGGGAGACTATTCAAAAGGAAGCTCTATTAGTATTGCTTTTGCCAAAGAAGGTCAAATGCTTGATGCTGGTGCTAAAATGATTCATTTAGGAAAAAATACTAAGAGTAATATTATAAGCAAAAGTATAGCTGAAGAGGGTGGAAAGAGTAACTATAGAGGAACAACTAAAATAGGTAAAAATGCTACAAATAGTTATGCTTTTGTAAGTTGTGATACTCTATTATTAGATGATATATCTAAAAGTGATACTTACCCTAAAAATGAACTATTAAATAATAATTCGGTTATTGAACATGAAGCTAGTGTATCTAAACTAAGCGCTGAAAAATTATTCTATTTAGAAAGTAAAGGGCTAGATGAAGAAAAAGCAAAAGAGTTACTAATAATGGGATTTGTAGATGATTTTAAAAAAGAATTGCCACTTGAATATGCTGTTGAACTAAATAGATTATTAAAATATTAAATTTGTTAGATTTTAAAAATTGGAATAATAAGTAATTCCAATTTTTTATTTTGCTTTAATAAATATTAAAAACTAATAATAAATGGTGATTAAATAACCAAAAACACCGTTTTGACTACCTTTAAAATACTTGATATAAGTATCTCAGAAAGGAGAAAAAATGTTGAATCAAGTTGTTTTAGTTGGTAGATTAACTGCCAATCCAGAAGTAGTAGTTTTAGAAGGTGGTAAAAAGAAAACCACTGTTAATTTAGCAGTATCAAGAAGTTTCAAAAATACAGATGGTATTTATGAAACTGATTTTATTAGATGTGTTTTGTGGGATGGTATTGCAGCAAACACAAGTGAGTATTGTAAAAAAGGAGATGTTGTAGGAGTAAAAGGAAGAATCCAAACATCTAGTTATGAGAAAGATGGAGAAACAAAATACTCGTTTGATGTAATAGCTGAAAAAGTCACCTTCTTAACTAGTAAAAAAGAAGAAACTATAACCGAAGAAGCAGATAACGAATAATCTGCTTTTAGTTTGACTTTTAAATGCTTGTATGCTAGTATAATTTCGTCAAAAAAAGGGTGATAATATGACTCTAGACATTAATGATAGATTCATTTATCAAAAAATAGATGAATACCTATTGTGGCTATATAAGACTAATTTAGTTACTGATAAATATCTTTTAAATGAGTATTCTAAAAAATTGCATTCTTTAAAAATCAAAGAAATATTTGATGCTCCAGGAGATGCTAGAATTACATTTGATGGTAATTTAGAATACTGTGTTAGTAACATTACCTTACAAATGTTAAAAAATGGTGAGTACTATATTGATGAGGTTTTATTCCATGAATTTACTCATGTTATTAATTCTTTTCATAAATCGTTAAGAGGCAAAGATAGTTTTATAATAAGAGATGCTATTGAGAATAAAATGGATAATTTTACCAATGCTGAATTGCTAACCCAAGAAGATAAGATGTTATATAATCAAGATCCGTGTTTTGGAGTAATACTACTAGATGAATATGTGGCTCAAAGTGTAGCGCAAGAAATAGTTGGAACTAAGTATAATACTCTAGATTATAAAGCCAAACAGCGTTATGCTAAAAATGGCTTATCTGGATACCAAAAAAGAAACTATACTACTATAATTAGTGAACCTCCATATCATCTTGTAACTTCTTTAGGTGACTATCAAGAGTATGATTTACCAGCTAAAAGATTTATAGATAAATATTTACACATTTCTCATATTGAATTTATTAAAAGAGCTATAAATGGTGATTTGTTACGAAACATAATTGCTAATTTAGATTTTGAAGAAGCTGAAGAAATATATTCGGATTTATGTTATATGGGAATAATTGAAAAGGCTTTAGCCAAATATAGAGGGTTTATTAATATTAAAGATAAAAAAGATCCAGTAAATAATCCGAGAAATGTTTATAAAGCATATGAAAGGGTATTAAAAAAATAAAGATAGGTAGCTATCTTTTATTTTTTATAGAAAATATCGTCAGGCTTTAAATTGAATATTTTAGCAATATCAATTGCTGTTTTATAATATAAATTTCTTTTATTATTTTCGATTTGCCAATAATAAGCAGTAGAAATATTAAGCATTTTAGCCATATCTTTAATTGTATAATTATGAAGTTTTCTAAGTTCTTTCAGTTTATTCATATTTAACCTCTCATTTATATTTTAACAACTAATTATAAAAATATCTACTAAAAGTAGAATAACAAGATATCGATTTGGTATTTGTCTATACTTTAATTGGTGAAACAATATGATAAAAGGTAGTAGATTAAGAAAGTTAAGAATAGAAAAGGGACTAAATCAACAAAAGCTTGCTGATATGGTAGGCGTTAGTAAATCATCAATTAGCTGTTATGAAAAAGAAACTCGTTCTCCTAAATCAGAAACAATAATTGATTTTATTCAGATATTTGGTGTTAATGCTGATTATCTACTAGGTAGTGATGATATTGTTAAAGTGGTAGAGGATAAGAAAAGACCATTTAGAGCACTTACTAAAGAAGAAATAGTATTTCTAGAAGAATTAAAGAAAAATGAAATGATTTATGAAATTCTATTAGAAGATCCTAAAAAGTGTGCTGAATTAATAAAAAGAAAAATTGGCTAAAAGTTCATATATAATGAACTTTTTTTATATATTTAAATAGGTGAAATAATGAAAGAAATATTTAAATATATAGGCATTTTTAGTTTGTTTGTTTTTAGTCTTATTTATACAGATAAAGTAATAGATTTAATGCAATCAAAAACTACTATTATGAAACAAATAAGAAGTAATCCTTCAAAAAAAGTAGAGGCAGTAAGTGCTATAATTGATGGGGATTATATTATTCCTGGATTAAACGGATTAGCGATAAACGAAAAAGAAAGTTATTCCAAAATGGTTTTGGCAGGATCATTTGATGATAAATTATTTGTATATGACCAAATCATACCATCAGTTTCTTTAACAGATAATCTAGAAAAGATAATAAAAAAAGCCAATCGGCTAAAAAGAGCAATTGCAATTGTTACGGATGAAAAGCACATACTTAATTATCTTTTAAAAGAAAATATAAGAGTTGACTACTTAATAGATACGTCTAATGTTATTAAATCAGATAAAGCGGAATTAATAAATAATGATTTTACCAACTATTACAAGATAGAATCTTTTTTAAACCATAATAATTACAATCATAATATTTGTGTTATAAACAAAAATATTGAGGAAATATGTAGAAAGAATAAAAAAATATTGGTTGAACCTACATATATTATTAATAATTCTAATATGTCAAGTTATATAATGGATATTGACACTGGAGATATTCTAAAATTAGAAAATTTATCAACTACCAATTTAAGCGTTTTAATTAATGAAATTAAATATCGAGATTTAAATATATTATACCTAAGTGAATTAATTAGTGAAAATAATACTTTGTTATGATATAATTTAATTGGTGATAAAAATGAACAATAAAGGTTATACAGCGGTTGAAATGTTAGTTTTGTTTATTGCTGTAGGTATTATTGCAATTTTTTCAATAAGTAGCGTAACTCACGCTTTTGGTGGAAAATCTAGTGTTTCATTAAGAGAGAATGCCTACTTGATTATAGAAAGCGAAGCCAAAAAGTATGGAGAAAAAAATCCAAAGTTATTTAAAGACGGAAAAGAGTATTATTTGGAAGTGTCAGAGCTTGTTGATGCAGGATACTTACTAAAAGATGGCGAAAAAACCATTCTTGGCTTTGATGATTTAGGAACCCATAAAATTAAGATTGAGAAAGATGGAGAAAAAGTTACAGCGGTAGTTCTTAATAGAGACTAGCAAATGTAAATAAAGCGTCAAAAATTGACGCTTTTGTTGAATAGTTTACAAAAATAATAGTATTATTATAATGTAAGGACGTGATAGTAATGCTATATCCATCAATTGATAAACTACTTAATATAGTTGATTCAAAATACAAATTAGTTCATGTTGCTTCTATAAGAAGTAAACAAATGTTAGAAACTCATCATTTACAAATGCCTGAAGAAGAGTATCAAAATAAGCGTGAACTAGGAAGAGCGCTAGAAGAAGTAGAAAAAAATCTGATAAAAATAGCAAATAAGTAAAAAGTACTTGATTAAAGTTATCTATTATGATAAGATAATCTTGTTCTTTTGGGGAATTAGCTCAGCTGGCTAGAGCACCTGCCCTGCACGCAGGGGGTCAAGGGTTCGAATCCCTTATTCTCCACCAAAATGATAATTAATGACGTTTGTCATTTTTTTTATGTAGACATAGTATAAAAAGAGGGAATAATAATGGAGAATAGGGAAGGAATAAAAGTTGCTAAAGTAACACTTTTATTAAATGCTTTTTTAGCAGTTATTAAATTTATGGCTGGATTAATTGGTAAAAGTAGTGCCATGATATCAGATGCTGTACATAGCTTTTCGGATGTATTTAGCACTATAGTTGTTATAATCGGTTTACAAATTTCTTCTAAGAAATCTGATCGAAAGCATCCATATGGACATGAAAGGTTAGAAAGCATCGCTGCAATAGTGCTAGCATTTAGTCTATTTATTACAGGAGTGTTAATTGGACTAGAGGGTATTAATAACTTAAAAGAAAGAACAATAATTGTTCCTAAGTTATTTGTAGTTTTTATTGCTCTTTTATCTATTGTAGTAAAAGAATGGATGTATCATTATTCGATAAATGAGGCTAAAAAGATTAATTCAGATGCTTTAAAAGCTGATGCTTGGCATCATAGAAGTGATGCACTATCATCTATAGGTGCATTAATAGGTGTTTTAGGAAGTATACTTGGTGTATGGTACTGCGATATTTTGGCGAGTATTCTAATTGCTTTAGTGATTATTAAAGTATCATTAGATATCTTTAAAGAAGGAGTAGATAAACTAGTAGATAAATCATGTGATGAAGAAACTATTAAAGAAATTCGAAAAATTATTAAGGGTATAGATGGTGTAATTAGTATAGATGTTTTAAAAACTAGAATATTTGGTAATAAGATATATATTGATTTAGAAATAAGTGCAGATAAAAATCTTACATTTTTAAGAGCACATGAAATAGCTCATGAAGTTCATGATGAAATAGAAGAGAAAATTAAACACGTTAAACACTGTATGGTTCATGTAAATCCTAAGTAATTGAACATGTAGTATATTTTTGCTATACTACATGTAGACGCCGTAATAGTATAATGGTATTACAAGGCCATGGTAAGGCTTAAATCAGTGTTCAATTCACTGTTACGGCACCATTTATATAAAAAAAGCAACTTAATAGTTGCTTTTTTAATCAGCTTTAATTTCGGTAATGTCTAAATAATATCCTAATACTTCACCAACATCCGTAATTTTACCTTTTACTATTATCTTTTGACCTTTTGTCAAAGTTTTAACAGTTTCTTTTTGTTTTTTATCTTTGATTCTGCAATACACACCATTGAAGTCATACTTGTTAGTTGATGACATTAAAGAAATATATTTTAGGTCAGAATCAATTGTTCCAAGTTTCCCGGATATTTCGACGTATTTTCCATCGTATGTATCTTTGGCAACGGCGGCGTTATTTTTTAGGGCTTCATCTAGATCATCTTTAGTGACTTTAGTATATTCTATTTCTTTTTGTTTTGCTTTACTATTAGATGATTTATTATCCGAGTTATCCCCAATATTAGCAATTATTCCTAACCCAAATATAACGATAATTATTATTAACCAAACGGGGATTCCCTGATTTGCTCTACAATGGGGGCATTTTTTAGCTTTAATGTCTATCTCTTCTCGGCACTTTTTGCATTTTTTAGTTTTTGGCTTTTCCATTTATACTCCTTTCATAATAATTATAGCATGATGGCACAATAAAAAAAAGCAACTTAATAGTTGCTTTTATTTTTTTAATCTAAGAACTAAATCATCTTCAAAACTTTGCCCAATTTTATTTTTTCTAAATTCCTTATCGTTATTAATATGAGTTAGATCAGCTTTGTTAAAATATTCAATTAGATTTTGTATAAATAATTGTAATTCTTCTTTAGAATCAAACTCTTTATAATCGGTTCCTATAGGTTGAGGAAATAAAACTTTATCACTTACTAATAAAGGTCCGCTAGGGTGCTCTTTATTAGTTAATCTTAATTTATCATCAATTAATAAATAAAATAGGTAATAATATGAATAGCTACCTAATATCTTAGCTTTTTTTGTTTCCCTGTATTTTTCTTCTAAGTGTTCAGCAGTTACTGTTATATAACAAGTATCATCTGGAATATCATAATTAATATCAGCTATGTTAGTTAAGGGAAGACGCCCAATTCTTTTGAATTCGTCATTAAAACATATAAGAGAGTAGACATACTTTTTATTATCTCTAATATCTTTTCTTTCTTTAGTAGAAAAACATCTTGAATAATAAATCTTATCAAAAGTTTTACCTTCTTCAGTTTCTAAAGTTAAGTAGTTTTTGTTAAGTTCTGGAACATAATCTATTTTAGTAATGGTTCCATATACTCCCAATTCTTCAACTTTATCAACACAAGGAATTACAAAATCACCAACATTTAATGGCTCTCTATAATAATCAATGCATAATTCAGGTTTATTCATCACAATTCCCCCTTAATTGGCTAGTTATTATAGCATAAAATGAGGAAAAGTCAAATAAGTATAATATGATTTGACTTTATAAACGATTCAAAGTATAATTTAATTGTATACAATTAAATTAGAAAGGAAGATATAAATGACATTATATGATTTAAAAGTATTAAAAAGAGATGGTAGTGAAGAATCGCTAAAGAACTTTAAAGGAAAAGTTTTATTAGTAGTAAATACTGCAACAGGTTGTGGATTTACTCCTCAATATGAAGGTATAGAAAACTTATATGAAAAATACAATGAAAAGGGATTTGAAGTGTTAGATTTTCCTTGTAATCAATTTGGACATCAAGCACCTGGCAGCAATGACGAAATTCATGAGTTTTGTACTGCAAAGTATCAAACTAAGTTTGATCAATATGCCAAAATAGATGTTAATGGAGAAAATGAAAGTCCAGTATATAAATATTTAAAGGCAAAAGCTCCTAAAGAAGAAATAAAAGGATTTAAAAACAAGATGGCTATGAAAGCTATTATGAAGATAAGTAAAACTTGTCAAAAAGAAAATGATATTAAGTGGAACTTTACCAAGTTTTTAGTAGATAAAGAAGGAAATGTAGTTAAAAGATATGATCCAACGTTTAACCCTAAAGATATAGAAAAAGATTTATTAGAGTTATTATAGTATTATGGAAGAAAAAGATTATTCAAGATTAAAATTAAAAAATCAACTATGTTTTCCACTATATTTATGTTCTAAAGAACTTGTAAGGAAATATACGCCTCTTTTAAATGAGCTTGATCTTACATATACTCAGTACATTGTAATGATGTATTTATGGGAAAGAAAAGAATCAAGTTTAAAGAAAATGGCAAGTATGATTTTGCTAGATTCAGGAACATTAACACCACTTTTAATTAAATTAGAGAAAAAGGGGTATATTAAAAGAGAAAAGTCACTAAAAGATGGTAGAGATTTAATTATTAAAATTACTAAAAAAGGTGAAGAATTAAAAGAAAAAGCTTTACCTATACCAAAAGCTATATCTGAATGTTTAAACTTATCCGAAAAAGATGCTAAAAATTTATATATGTTATGCTATAAAGCATTATTTAATTTAGAAAGGAAAGAAGAAAATGGAAATAATTGAAGTAACAAATGATAATTTTGATAAAGAGGTATTAAAAGGTACAGTTCTTGTTGATTTTAACGCTTCTTGGTGTGGACCATGTAGGATGTTAAGACCGATACTTGATGAGGTAGCAGAAGAAAAAACAGATTCTAAAATAGTATCTGTTGATATAGATGAGAATGATGAACTAGCTAGTAAGTATAACGTTAATTCAATTCCTTGTTTAGTTTTATTTAAAGATGGTAAAGAAGTTAAAAGAAGTATTGGATTAATTGGAAAAGATGATATAATTAAATTACTAGGAGAGTAATTATGTACGATACAATTGTAATTGGAGCAGGTCCTGCCGGACTTACAGCAGCTATTTATTTAAAAAGAGCGTCAAAAAAAGTATTAGTTTTAGAAGCTTTAAACTATGGGGGACAAATCATAAATACCCTTGATATTGAAAACTACCCAGTAGAAGAACATATATCAGGATTTGATTTTGCCACTAAAATATATAATCAAGCTAAGAACTTAGGTGCTGAAATTAAATTTGAAAAAGCTGTAGAAATAATAGATGGTGATACAAAAAAAGTAAAAACTACTAAAGATACTTATGAAGCTAAAACTATTATTATTGCAACGGGATCGGAAAATAGAAAACTAGGTCTAGATAAAGAAGAAGACTTAGTAGGAGCTGGAATATCATACTGTGCTACTTGTGATGGAGCTTTTTATAAAGATAAAACTGTAGCAGTAGTAGGTGGTGGGAATACTGCCTTAGAAGATGCTTTATATCTTACTGATATTGCTAAAAAGGTTTATTTGATACACAGAAGAGATTCATTTAGAGCAGAAAATGCCACGGTAGATGTTTTAAAAGAAAGAAAGAATATTGAATTTGTTTATAATAGTAATGTTACCAAATTAAATGGTGAAGATCATTTGGAAAGCATTATAGTTACTGATAACGATGGCAATAAAAAAGATATCGAAATCGACGGATTATTTGTAGCAGTAGGTAGAATACCGGAAACTGAAAACTTTGCTAAAATAATTGATGTTGATAAGAGTGGATTTATTATTGCTTCGGAAGATTGCCACACAAATATTGATGGTATATATGTAGCTGGAGATACAAGAGTAAAAAATGTTAGACAACTAGTTACAGCAACTAGTGATGGAGCTGTTTCTGCCACAGAAGCGATCAAATATATAAATGAGAAAGGAAGTAGATAACATGTTTGATTTAAAAGGAAGAGTAGCAGTAATTTCTGGAGCATCATCAGGACTTGGAAAGCAAATGGCTAAAGCTTTTGCCGCTCAAGGAGCTGATGTAGCTATACTAGCTAGAAGAGTAGAAAGATTAGAAGAATTAAAAGGAGAATTAGAAAGCTTTGGTATAAGAGCATTACCAGTTAAATGTGATGTAACAAGCACTGAGGATATTAATAATGCTGCTAAATTAGTAGAAGATACTTTTGGAAAAGTAGATATCTTAGTAAACTGTGCTGGTTCAAGTAAAGACAAAGGAGTTCTTGATATGGCTGATGATGAATGGGATTTTACTATATCAACAGATTTAACAAGTGTCTTTAAAATGACTAGAGCATTTGGAAATATAATGAAAAAGAATAACTATGGTAGAGTAATAAATATTGCATCTATGTATGGTATGGTTGGAAACAGTGAAATACCTACAATTGCCTACCATTCATCAAAAGGTGGAGTAGTAAACTTTACAAGAGCAGCAGCTGCTGAACTTGCACCATATAACATTACAGTTAACTCAATTTGTCCAGGATACTTTTATACAGAACTTACTACAGCTGTTTTAGACACTCCTGATTTTCAAGAATTTGCAAAAATTCATGTACCAATGAAAAGATATGGTAAAGAAGGAGAACTAAATGCTGGAGCTATCTTCTTAGCAAGTGATGAAGCAAGCTATGTAACTGGAGTAATATTGCCAATCGATGGTGGATATACTTGCGTATAAAAAAACTTCCATTAGGAAGTTTTTTTAATGCAATAAATTAGATTTAGAAATATTAGGATTATCTAAATAATAGTAATCATCACGTTCCCATATAAAACCAGCGTTGCCTGCAACTTTTTGACTTGCAATATTGTCATTATCTATCTTTAATTTAATTTTACTTACAAAAGGGTAATTAATAAAAATGTAGTTGCAAGCTTCTTTTAACATATCAGTCCCTAAATGTTTGTTTCGATGTTCTTTAAAGATGGCTGCTCTTAAATAAACACAATCTTCATCTTTATTATAATTTCCAATATCTAAATAACCAACAATAGTATTATTAAAAGTAATCCAGAATCCTTTGTTAAAAATAGTGTTATTAGGATTATTTAATCTGGGTAAATAGCCTTGAAATCTTTTTGTTATTTCTTCATCTTTTATCATTTCTTTTAAAATATTGATATGTTCTTTATTATCTTTATCAAAGGTTGTAAAGCTAACATGTTCTTCCATAATACACCTCTAATAAGATTATATCATAATTTAATAACTATTTTTTTATATGTATAATTATTTTGAGTTTCATCACTTATAGTAATATCATTATTATTTTTAATAATACCTATTAATTCTTTATTTTCTATAGGTATATATGTTGTTATGTAAGAATAGTTAAGATTCTTTAAATATCTCTTTATTTCATTTATTAATTCATCATTTTTAAAATAATTGATATTTAATGTAATTAGATTGTCTTTTTTATAAATGGCAAAATCATCATAAAACTCATCGTTTTTATTAATAATATAATAATTAGCATTATTATCTTTAATCTCAATTCCCAAAGCCGTTTTGATAGCTTTAGTTCCATTTACTTTAACAAATTTGTTAAAACTTTCTTCTATTATTTCATAATAATCATTTTCATTCATTTTTAATATCTCCTTTATTTTTAACATCTTTTCTTCATATTCTTTTTCTTTGTTAATAAGTATAGTTTCATCTTTAGTTTCTAAATAATCTTTTATTTGCTGTAAAGATAAACCAATATCTTTTAGTTTAGTAATTGCTATAGCTTGTTTTATTTGGTCATCTAGATAGTATCTATAACCTGTATAAAAGTCACTATAAGCAGGAGTAAGTAAACCAATCTCATCATAATATCTTAATGTTGGTTCACTTACTTTAGTTTTATTTGCAAATTCTTTTATTTTATACATTTTTCCCTCCGAGCGTATAGTAACATTAAAGTATACTCTAAAGTCAATATTTATAAAAAAAACTCCCGTTTAGGAGTTACATTCATTTGGTACGCTGGAATAGTATCTTCCAAACCAAGGGAAAAGTCGATATAACGACCAATCTCTATAAACATAATACCACAAATATTGGAATTTTCCAATACTTTGAAAAAAATTATCAGATGATTATAATATCAAGGAATTCTATGATATAATGAATAAGGGAGGTAATAAAATGAATTACTGGACAGAGCTAAGTGTTGAATTTGCTCAACAAAGAAATTATTTAGATGAATTATATAAAGTGTATCCTATTACACCAAATTTAAGAAGAGAGATTCCTAAAACTCGTGAAGATAAAGTTAGAGAAGCTTTTGAAAATAACAATAATGTTATGCTTGTAAAAGAATTATTAGAATTGGATTTATTTCCAATAAAGGATTCTTATGTTGCATATCTAAAAAGAGATAAAACAGCTATTGATAGAAACCCACAAACAATAAACAGAATTGCTGGAACTTTATTTCAAATGGGAATTGAACAAATAATTGATAAGTGTACTGAACCAAAAGAAACAAATAGACAAATGGGACCTATGTTTAAGAGATGGGTTGATAAAGGAACAATTGGTGCACCTATAATTCATGATGCTACTGAATTTTTAAATTCAAATGAGAATTGTATATATAATGCTTCAGATGCAGAAATGAAAAACTTTGCTAGTAAGTATTTAGGATTTAAAAGAAATAAAGGAATAGATTTTATTGCTAAATTTAATAATAAATATGTTATTGCAGAAGCAAAATTTTTAACTGATATGGGCGGTCATCAAAATGCACAATTTGATGATGCAGTTAGTACTATGCAAACATCTTTTGAAGATAAAATTGTAGATAACGAAGTAATTCCTATAGCAATTATGGATGGTGTTCTATATATTAAAGGTACTCATAAATTATATAAATATCTAAAAGATCATCCAGAACAAACAATAATATCGGCTCTATTATTGAGAGAGTTCTTATATTCACTATAGGTGATATAAATGGAATTAAAATTTAAAAACAAACTATCAGAAAAAGCAATCTTAAAAAAAGCTGAAAAAGTAAAAGCACCTATTATAGAGTTTAATAATGAATCTATATTATTTGAAGGAGATAACTTTGAAGCATTATCATTATTATTAAAAAATTACAAAAACAAAATAGACTTAATATATATAGATCCACCATTTAATACAGACCAAGAATTCTTTGTATCAGATGATGGAAGAGCCAATTCTATTAGTCATTCAAATAATGATATAATGGCTTATTCTGATAAAATGAGTACGGAAGATTATTTAGAATTTATTAGAGAAAGATTAATTTTATTAAGAGAACTATTATCAGAAAAAGGTTCTATATATTTACATATTGATTATAAAATTGGTCATTATATAAAAATAATAATGGATGAAGTTTTTGGTAAAGATAATTTTAGAAATGATATTGCAAGAATAAAATCAAATCCTAAAAATTTTTATAGAAAAGCTTATGGAAACGAAAAAGATTTAATCTTATTTTATACAAAGAACTATAAAGAAAATATATGGAATGATATAAAAGTTCCTTTAGATGAAAATGAGATTGCGGATAGATTTAATAAAATCGATGAAAACGGAAGAAGATATACAACCATTCCTCTTCATGCACCAGGTGAAACTAAATCAGGACCAACAAGTAAACCTTGGAAAGGAATACCTGTTCCAAAAGGAAGACATTGGAGAACAAATCCAGAAGAATTTGATAAAATGGATGAAGCTGGTCTAATAGAATGGTCTTCAACCGGAAATCCAAGAATTAAAAAGTATGCTGATGAACATACAGGAAAGAAAATACAAGATATATGGAGATTTAAGGATCCTCAAAATCCAAAATATCCAACCGAAAAAAATAGTTGTATGTTGGAACAAATTATTCTTCAATCTTCAAATAAAGATAGTTATGTATTAGATTGTTTTGCAGGTTCTGGTTCTACTTTAAAATCAGCTCAAAAGCTTGAAAGAAAATGGATTGGTGTAGATAGTTCCAATGTTGCTATAAATATTATAAAAAATGCTAAAATTGGAAATTATAAATTTGTTAATCTATCTAATAATTCATTTGAAGAGGTATATAATAAAAGTTATAAACAAATGTCATTAGATACATTTTCTGTTGCAGAAGAAAATGGCGATTACAATTCGTAATCGTCATTTTTATTTTCATAACCATTATTATTATATTTATAGAATTCTTCTGATTGTTCTTCCATTTCTTGATTAATATGTTTTATAGCTCGTTCTATTTCAGATTTACTAAATCCAAATAAAGGTCTTAATATAACTCCATGTTCTGCTCTAGATATTATTCTTTTATTTCTAAAATTGCTACTTAATTCTCTATATTTATTAGAAGTATTTTTATCTTTAGAATTAACACCCTCGGCTAGATGTTTTATTAAATCTAAATGTTTATCATCTTTATCTTTAATAACAAGTCTTAAAAGTTCATTAGTATTCTTTTGTTCTTTAAGTTCATTAGTTAGTTTTCTATTTGAAACTATTAGCTCATTATTATATCTATTTAGATTTCTATTTTCTTCTTTTTGATATTTTAAGTTATCATTAATTGAAGATAAATTATTAATTATGTTTTTATAATTATCAAAATAGTCTGTAAGTGATTCAACTTCTTTTAATAGACCTTTTAATCTTTCTTTTTGCTGATGGTTTAATTTATAACCGCCTAATCTAGATTCTTCTAAATCATCTAATAAATCTTTAAAATCACTTGCTGATTTATTTATCGATTTTATCTTTTCATTACTTTTATCAATACTTTTCTTATTGGCTTCAAGTTCTTTTTTTAATTCTTGATAATTAACCATGTCTTTAACATGAATATCTTTATTTCTTCCTTTTTCTTTTTCTTTAAGAGTATAGTTTTCTTCATATTCTTTATTAAACTCTTTAATACAATTTTCTCTCATTACATTTTGAATATGTTCTAATCTATCTTTTGTAAATACTGATGACTTATTTGCTTGTTTTGATAAACCAGTTTTACAACCATCTTTAACTGGAACACCTACAATGTGCATGTGTGGTGATCTTTCATCTAGATGAACAACTGCATTTGTTATTTTAAATTCTGGAACAAGTTCTTCTAAACATTCAAGATTCTTTGAATATACATTAACCATCTTTTCTTTATAGTCATCATTTTTAGTGTCCCAAAATTCAATGTTTCCAAGTTCAATAATTATCTCACAAGCTAAATCTCTTTTTTCATCATCTGATACATATTGAAAATAATCATCGATTCTTCTACTAGGTCTAGTTTGTTTATTATTGTATTCAAGTCTAGCTTCTTCAAATTCAGTTTTATAAAATTCTTTAACATCATAGACAATATCATTACACCCTTTTAGAGTATAAATACCTCTAGTGTCTTGATCGTATTTTCTAAAATCATGATTATTTACTTTTGATAATTGCTGATAATTTTGTATTCCGTTGTTAGCTAGCGAAGTAGATTTGCTTAAATTATTTTTAGCGTTATTTCTTGATGAAGTTGTTCTATTTTTATTTCTTCCT
>JAEEGL011462800.1_pt1 | contig 50629 bp, 33 predicted proteins | sample 9134231 | NCBI WGS metagenome assembly JAEEGL01 (sample SAMN16246548, study PRJNA631951) | gut metagenome | biome: gut microbiome; feature: rumen; material: fiber-attached | host: Bos | place: Iran: Karaj | collected 2018-10 | reverse complement strand
TCCTTCTTAAAGGTTCCTTGCCTCGCGGCACCTCCCGGTGCCGCTGGTCTTGTGCTGGCCTCAGACTGTCAAAGAACTTCGCAAACACATTCACTCATAACTATCTCCTCTTCCTTTGTTTGCGGGCTGCAAAATTACTGCCTTTTTGCAAATTGGCAATGATAATTTTGAAAAATTTTCAAAAAATATTGTAAAGAATTGTAATACAATAATATAAAATATACAGATTGCGAGAAAAAGGGCTTGTTTTTTGGCGATTATTGCTCGTTTCCCGTGTCTTCGACGAGACGAAAGACGGTGTTTTGGCTTGTTTGTATGATGCTAATGGTGCCCACGAGGATGAAGTCGGCAAGGATGGCCTCGGCCCTCCGTTTGTTGATGTGGGCCAGCTCTTGGAATTCTGTCAGGGTGATCTCCTTGTTTTCAGAAAGATAGTGGAGGAGGAGCGTCTCCGTCTCGGTGAAGGCGATTTTGGCGGGCTTGGCGAACTTGGCAGCCTTCCACACCTTAATTAATACGCTGTCGGCGACGAGATTCTCGTCTTTGACGCGGGTGAAGTATTTGTAATTGCCTTGATTGTCAGGTGCTTTGTGCTTGTGGTGCTTGTCTCTGGGAATGATGACCTCGAGGATGGTCTTTCCGTTGATCTCCCATTCTTCGGTGGTGTAGTCCACTTTGGGCTGGCAATACATCTCGGCAGCAGCTTCAATCATGTGGATCTCTTCGTCGGAACGCACACCAGCGATGGCCCCGTTGTCTTTCACGCCCACGAGGAGTCTGCCACCGTCAGTGTTGGCGAAGGCAGCTAAGGAGCGGGCGATGCGACGGCTGTCCGAAATCTCGAATTTGAAATCAAGCATCTGGTGCTCGCCCTCCTGGATTAATTTCTGGATATGGAGATCTTTGGTCTTCATCGAGGATGCAAAGATAGGCTTTTTTCCGACCCTCGACAAGGGTATATATTAATAAGGTGTAAAAACAGGCCCCGTTTTTTCGGTCCGAAAACGGAAAAATCATCAGGACCTGACAAAGGGCGCGAGGTAGGGAAGGGGCTTTTTAGGCGTTCTCAGCGTGTTTTGTTTCGAGATGATATTAGGGTCGGACCAAGGCCGAAAAACGCCAAATTCGCAATGTTTCAGGTCGGCTTTTTTGGAAAGATGAAGAATTTACAAATGTATTCGATAATTTGAATAACATTTTGAATAACAATTAGATACAAATAAATATATTAATGTAAATCTGAATGTTTTACATTTGTGTATAATTGAAGTGTGTAATAATATGTGGATTTTGTGATATTTTTGATTTAAATAACTTGTTATCAGCATTCTATAATTTTATATTTGAACTTAAATGTAAATAATTGGCGATATTTAGACAGAATTTATTGTGAAATTCAATTCGCATTTTAATTTATTGTTATTTAGTTTAATAAATACATCTAATTAAAGCGATATTGTAATTATTTAAGCGAAATAAGAATATTTACATAAATAAATTTCTTTTCATTGTGTTTTGTAATGAATAATTGTTTACTTTTGTCAACTGAAATAGAACTGAAAAATGATTTTTTTTGGAGGATACTACCATGGAAAACGGAGAGATGAAAGACCGGATTGCGCACATCATCCGGGCGAAGAATCTGACCGCTGCGGAATTTGCGATCAGGTTAGGCATCCAACCTTCGAATGTCTCGCACCTGCTCTCGGGACGCAACAACCCCAGTTTGGATTTCGTGAAAAAACTGAAAGAGACCTTCCCGGAGTACAATCTTGACTGGATCGTTTTTGGGGTCGGACCGATGACAGTGTCAGAGCCTTTTATGCCGCCCATGCCTCCTGCCTCCCCTCATGAGACCGTTCCAGTGGCCGAGAATGAGACTGTTACCGAACCTTCTCTGGACGTTTTGGAGCCGGAATCGCGCCCTGACCTCGCTCCTGCTCAATCAATCGCTCTTCCCAAGGGCATCATTTTGTTGTTTGATGACGACACTTATAAGATTTTGACGCCTCGTTAACGGTTTCTCATAATTAATAAGGTGTAGAATCGGAAAAAGTTGTACCTTTGCACACTTTTATGGAAGCTATGCAAGAAGACAACTTTTTCGAACGCTTTGACGCTGTCATTCAGGCACCTAAACGCATGGTGTTGGCTTGCCACGTCAATCCTGATGGCGATGCCATCGGATCGGTGCTGGCCATGGGCGAGTTCCTCAAGAACATTGGTCACGACGTTAAGATGGTCGTCGCCAACGGCTTCCCGGGTTTTCTGCATTGGATGCCTGGATCCGACGCATTTTTGGTGTTTGAGAAAGATGCTGAAGCCTGCCAAGCTGCCATCGCTGCGGCAGAATGTGTTATCATGTTGGACTTCAATAATTTGGCACGAAGTGGCATCTTGCATAACGAGATAGGGAAGACGCGTTGCCCGCGCATTCTGATCGACCATCACCGCGATGCCGACTTGAGTCAGTTCTATTGCGCCATGACAAAAATCAACGTGTCGAGCGCCTCCGAGATTGTCGCAGAGATTCTGCTGCACTATGGGAAAGAACAGCTGACGGCTGACATTTGCACCAACTTGCTGGTAGGCATCATGACCGACACGGGCTCGTTTGCCCATTCCATCTATCACCCGCGTACGTTCGATATTGTCAGCCTTTTGGTTGAGAAATCGATGCCTTATACGCTTGTGCATCAGCTGGTTTATGATACCATGTCGGAAAACCGCCTGCGTTTGCTCGGCTTTTCCATCAACAACAGAATGGAGATCATCGATGATTGCTCTACAGCGATTATTGCGTTGAATAAGAGCGATTTGGATAGCTTTAACTATCAGCCTGGCGATACTGAGGGAGTGGTGAATTTCCCGCTTTCGATGGACAAGATCAAGATGTCGGTGCTGGTGACCGAACGTCAGGACCAAATCAGGCTGTCGTTCCGTTCGAAGGGCGATTTCTCGGTGCACGAGTTGGCCCAAAAGTACTTCAAAGGCGGTGGCCACACCAACGCGGCGGGCGGCACCTTGACATGTACGTTCGACGAGGCTGTGGCGAAGCTTAAGGCCGTCCTGCCTGAATACAAGGACTTGCTGAATAGAAAATGAAATGAGAGCTCTGTGTAAATATATGATTCTGTGCTTGTTGTTTGTCCTTGTCGCTTGTGGCGACGAGCCTACAAAACCGTCACAAACCGTGACGAAAGACGAGATGAAAAACAGCATGGAGAAGGCCAACCGATATTTGATGAACGAAGAGGAGGAGGACATCGCCAATTACATCCAACGGCACGGCTTGGAGATGACCATGACGGGCACGGGGCTACGCTATCAGGTGATGAAACAGGGGAGGGGGCCATTGATCGAGAAAGGGCAGAGAGTTAGCATGGAATATGAGCTTCATTCCATCGCTGGTGACTTGATTTATTCATCAGAAAATGAAGGGGTCAAGTCGTTTGTTGTAGGAGAGGGTAGTGTGGAGTCTGGGCTTGACGAGGCGATGACCTACCTGCATCGCGGTGATGTAGCCAAGATCATCATCCCGTTCCATTTGGCCTATGGCCTGCATGGTGACGATAACAGAATCCCTGAATATGCGACTTTGGTATATACTATAAAAATACTTGATAATCAATAAGAAATGAAGAAAGAATGTGTTTTTCTCGCATCGGTTTGCCTTTTGGCAATGATGTTTCTCACGGCCTGTGACCAGAAGTTTTCAGGATACAAGAAAACTGCGGACGGCTTGTATTACAAGTTTCACAGCCAGAATCTGTCGGCTGCTCAACCTCAGTTGTCGGATTTCTTAAAGGTCGACATGACTTGCTATCTGCATGATTCTCTTTATTACGATTGGAAAGGCACACAGAAAGATGTGTTCACCCAGTTGCAAGAGCCTATTTTCCCTGGTGACTTGCAGGAGGCTTATGCCATGATGCACGTGGGCGATTCGGCTTCGTTTTACGTTAAGGCCGATTCAGTCGCGTTGAGGTATTATGAACAGGATCCCAGTGCTGTTGGCTTGAAAGCCGACGACTATTTCCGTTATGAGGTGAAGTTGGTCGAGGTGCAGACCGAAGATGAGTTCAAGGCCAACATTGAGAGGATGAAAGAGGCAATGCAAACTGAATCGAGGAAAGCTCTAGCCGATTATGTGGCTTCCAATAATATCACCGTAACGCCGTATCCATCAGGTATTTATATAATTCCATTGGAAAAAGGCAAGGGCCGTTGCCCTGTTGAGGGAGAACAGGTGGAGGTCGATTTTGCGGCCTATTTACTCGACGGCCAGTCGGTGGGCAGTACCTGGGAGAGTCCCGACAAGTTGAAGTTTGTCTTGGGTGAGGGTGCCACCATCCAGGGTTGGGAGGAGATTGTGCCCAAGATGCACCTCGGCGATCGTGTGAAGGCCATCATCCCCTTTGATATGGCCTACGGAGAACACTCAGTGGGCTCGATTCCGCCATACGCCAACTTGGTTTATGACATTAAGTTGTTGAAAATAACGACGGCGGCTGAACTCAAAAAGCAGACCGAGGCCGCACAAAGTGCTTTGAAGGCCGATTCGGAGAAAGCTTTTCTTGAATATGTGAAAGCCAACAATTTGACAGATCATACTGCTTCGGGCTTGTATTACTCCAAGTCGGTAGTCACGGGAGGTGCTCAGCCACAAGTTGGGCAAACGGCCAGGATCAGGTTTGTGGCTACTTTCCTTGATGGCTCTCCTTTGGGCGATTCCGACCAGTTGGGCGGCTTTTATGATGTGCCTTTCGGACAGGGCACTGTGTTGAGAGGATTGGAAGAAGGCGTCGGTTTGATGCATGTGGGCGAGCAGGCCCGATTTGTGCTGCCCTATTCCTTGGCCTATGGTGAAAACGCTTACGGCAATATCCCAGCTTATGCAAATATCATCTTTGATGTTGATTTGCTGGATGTTATGGACAAATAATTAATTTATCAAAAATACATTAAAATGAAAAGAAGTATGCTTCTGATGGCTGCAATGGCCATGATTATGGCAGGCACTGTGTGTGCTTGCACCGAGGAGAACCCCTATCCGGGTTATCAAAACCAAAACGGTTTGTACTATCAATTCTTCACCCAAAATGAAGGTGAGACGCCTCAGCTCGGCGATCTGGTGGATGTCAACATCTGCTGCATGATTAACGACTCTACGGAATTGATTCCCAACATGCAAAACATTATGCAAGTGACGGAATCACAGTTTGACGGTGACATCTTTGAGGGCATTCGTATGATGCACAAGGGCGACTCGGCCTCGTTCATCGTCAACATTGACTCGACGTTCAAGTACCTGTATGGTCGCTCACCGCTGCCTGAAGAGTTCAAGTCGACCGATGTGATGCGTTTCGAGATAAAGGTGAACGATTTCTTCCCTGAGAAGGTGTATGCCCAGAATTTTGCCAACGACGTCAAGGCTCGCAACGACCAGCGTGCCGCTCAATTGCAAAACGATTATCCCGAGGAGAGCGCCAAGGCCGCCAAAGATCTGGCTAACTATTTGGCTAAGAACAAGATTGTTGCTGAGCCTACTGCTTCAGGCCTCTACTATGTAATGACTGAACCTGGCAATGGTGAGAAACCCCAAGTGGGCAAACCCGTTACAATGCACTATACCGGTAAGCTGCTTGATGGCACCGTCTTCGACTCGTCGGTCGATCGTGGCCAGCCGTTCCAATTTGTTCTTGGTGTGGGACAAGTCATCCCTGGCTGGGACGAGGGCGTGCAGCTGATGTCGAAAGGCGAGAAGGGCGTGCTCTATATCCCTTATTATCTGGGGTATGGCGAGCGTCAGGCTGGCGATAAGATTGTTCCGTTCTCGAACTTGATGTTTGAAGTTGAACTGATTGATTTTGAAACCTTTGAATAAAATGAGGCGTATTCTCGGTATTGTTGCTGCCTTTTCTGTTGCCTTGATGCTTGCCTCATGTGGCGAAGAGAGTCCATATCCGGGCTTCAAGAAGATGGACAACGGCGTGTACATGAAGTTTTACAGCAGAGGCGACTCGGAGGTGATGCCTCGTCTGGGTGACGAGGTGACCATCGAGATGACCCAGTATTTCAACGATTCGATGCTGTTTACCACCGCGGACGACTTGCCCTTGAGTCTTGTTCTGACGGAGCCTGACTTTAAGGGTGACGTGGTCGACGGCTTGATGATGATGCATGTGGGCGACTCCGCCTGTCTTATCGTGCCTGCTGATTCGGTGCTTACCGTCCTGCTGATGATGGAAGAGGTGCCGGAGGAATATGTCGGCAAATCTATCTATTACGACTTGAAGCTTATCAGTGTGAAGCCTTCTGAGGAGTTGGAAGCTGAGCGCAAGGCCCTGCTCGACAGCCTGAGGAGGGAAGAGGAGGCTTTTCTGTCGCCCCTGCGTGAGGATCCCAACAACACGGTAACGGAGTCGGGAATCATCTTTTTGGAGCAGTCTGGCAAAGGCAAGACAGCACAGATGGGCGACTATATCGTCTTCGACTTCACGATTTGTAATGCCAATGGCGACACCATCATGAACTCGTTTGGCGTCGAGTCTGTCGACATGCAATACGGAGAGGAGTTCGTCTGCAGAGGTCTCACCGAGGCCATCGGCATGGTGCCCGTTGGTGGCACATCGCGTTTCGTTGTGCCTTCCGCGTTGGCATTCGATAGCGTTGGATACGAGATGTATATCCCGCCCTACACGCCCATGGTCGTGCGTCTGAAGATGAATGAAGTGATGAACAAAGCGGCCTATGATAAGCGTCAGGCAGCCCTGGAAGCCAAACAAAAGGCCGAGGCTGAGCGTCTTCAGGCCTTGGAGTCAAAGACGATAGCCAACTACATTAAGAAGAACGGCATCACGGTAAAGCCTACCGATTCGGGCATATACATTCTCGATCGCGAAGAGGGGATGGGTGACCTTGCCCAGTGGGGCGATGAGGTGAGTGTGCACTATGTGCTGCGTAACCTGGATGGTGAGCCGATCGAGTCGAGTTACGATTACGGACGTCCGATGGTCTTCACCATCGGTGGAGGCGAGATGATTCTTGCCATCGACGAGGCCTTGATGACCATGGCACCAGGTGCTAAAGTCACGTTACTCACACCGTCGGATCGGGCCTTTGGTGAGTTCGATTTGGGCGAGGCTTTGCCACCTTACACACCACTGATCATCGATTTGGAACTAGTGGACATTAAATGAAAAAAGCCGCCAGATGGCGGCTTTTTTATTTCACTTCATCAAATGATTCCTTGTCGGCATAAAACACATCGATGGCTGCGATGATGGCAGCAAGGCTCCATACGGGGATAGCCAGCTTGTCGGTGTCAAGGAAGTTGTTGAGGAAGCCGTGCACAAAATAACTGATGAAGGCGAGGGTGGCACCCAAGACCAACACTTTGGCTTTCTTGTTCTTGCATCGGATATAGGTCTTAAGGCCACAATACACCGTCACGACGACGAGGACGACGACTAAGAGTGAGCCCACAAGGCCTTGTTCGGCTAAGGGACCGAAATACTCGGAGTGGGCGTTGCCGCCGTCACCGGCGTTGGTACTGATGATGGTCTTCTCCTTCGACATCTGGTAAGGGGCATACACGAATTGATAGGTGCCTGGACCCCAGCCAAACACGGGACGTTCGTTGAACAGGCGGAAGGCCGACTGCCAACGGTTGATACGCTCAAGGTTGGAGGCGTCCGTCGAGATGTTGGTGATGGATTGTATGTTCTCCACCATATCGCCCGAAGCGTCTTGGTTGTTCTTCTCCAGCGCGTCGATGATTTGGTTTTGGAAGGCGAAGAACAGGCCGACCAAGATGACAATGGCCGCAGCAATCCAACGGAACTTGATGCGCAACAGCACGCAAATCAACACAGCCAAAGCCGCGATGACGCTCACCCATGCCGCACGGCAGTTCGATAAGACCAGGGCAAGGCTAAGCAATGCTACCACCCCAATGATGATCACTCTGTGAATGGGCTTCACGCCCGGTAGGAAGACGTAAGTGAGCGCCAGGATGAGGTAGATGGCCAGAGCCGCACCGTAGGCCGTGTGGTCGTTGTAGAACGGCGTCATTACCCAGTGGGCCGAATCGCCATCGAAGCCGAACTGTGCATGGTGAAGGATAGTGTAGACACAAACGATGCACAAGGCGCCGATATAGAGCCAGATGAACCAGTGTATGTTTTTTGGGGTCTTGAATAGGATGGCACAAAGGAAGAAGGCCGGCACCACAAACCACAACCTGGAAAGGATAAACTTGATCGATACCACAGGCATCTCGCTGGTGATGGTCGTCACCACCATCCAGATGAACATGCAATAGATGACAATCGCGATGGGATGTCGTGAGATGCGTCGGTCGTATTGGCCGTTGTAGAGCAACCTGGCCACAAACAAAACCAAGATGCCCATCAACAGAGGCTCGGCTGGCAACGAGATGGCCAAGCCTGCCTCTAGTGCTTTCAAGTTGAATGATAGCGGCACGGTGAAGGCCGTGAGCAGCAATACCTTATCCAACGAGAAGATGTAGAGCAGCAGTACGCCCAACACAACTGGGAGGGCGAAGAAGAGATAGGTGTTCTTCTTTACCACAAAAAACAGCCCCGCGGCCACAAATAGGGCTGCGATGACATAAAGCCAGGCTATTTTTGCTTTCTTCTCCACGGTTTATTTGTTTTCGGCTACGAAACGCTTGCGGTTTTCGATGATGAAGATGACCACGATGGAAAGCAACATGGCGCCTAATGCGCTCAATGCGACTACCACCCAACGCACGGGGAAAGCCTTCTTGTCTGCAGGGAAAGGCTCGGTGACGATGTTGGAGTAGGTGAGATCCGAGTGATAGAACCGCAGGTTCTGCTCGTAGTCGACTTTGGTGCTGACGTAGGTGTTGGCTTCGGCCTCAATCTTGGTGCGGAGGTCGACAGCTTCGGCGCCCCATTTCTCAAGGTTGCCCTTCAACTCTGTAGCCTTGGCCGAGCCGCTCAGGTAACCACGGGTGACCTCACGCGACTGACCCGTGTAATCGGTCACGCCGAACTCGGTACTGATTTCGGTGAGTCGGGTCTTAAGCGAGTCGATATTACGCTGTTTCTCCTTCAGCTGGCGGTCGTACATAGCCACCACTTCGCCTACTTTCTGGGTGTGCAAGTCATGCACCTTTTTGTCGTAGAAGTTGAGGATGTCTTTGGCGATGTCGCAGGCCACGAAGGGGTCTTTGTCAAGAACGGTAATGCTGACAGCCTCGTTGGGCGTCTTGCCGATCTTGATCTTGCTGCGGTACTCGTTGATCATATAGGTGCGTCCATACTTGTAGTTCTTGTCAATCTTGTAGTCTTCCCAAAGGTTATACTTCTCAATGACCGAGTCCATGATGGAAGTGGAGTTGATGATTTCAAGCATCTGCTCGGTCTCGCTTTCGTCGGAGTAGGGGCTGATGTTGGCGGGATACGCCACGGCCACCGACTTGTAGAGCGGTGTGATGAACAGTGAGCTTGAGAAAATGGCACCGCAGAGGGCTGCCACTGCAGTGATGATGAGAATGTGCCATTTCCATTTTAGGATGACTTGTACCAAAGAAAGATTGTTAAAGTTGTTATCCATTGTTGTTTGTGTTGTTTTCTGAGTGATGTTGACGGGTTGAGAGACAGGTGTTATGTTATTGGCCTTCTTGACCTTGGGTGGTTTGTGCGACCGAGTTTTTCTCGGTCTCCCGACGAAAAAAGCCCTTCGACCGGTCGTAGATGACAATGCAGAAGATGAGCAGCAGGAAAGTGCTCAACAGGGTAATCACTACGATAAGCCAACGCATGGGGTAGCTCTTACGCTCGGCTTGGAAGGCGTCAGTGACTTTGAATTTACGAGGGATGTCCTGCGTGGCGTCCATCTTGGCTTCCTCATATTTCGATTTCACCAATGAGAGCTGCAGGCGGTCGTTGTCCAAGCGCTCGTTGATGGCGTAGGACGCGCCGCCGTATTCGGCCAGGATATCGAGTTGCTCTTGTATGTTTTTGACACCTTGGGTGTTGCCCTTGCCAAGTTCGACGGCCAGCTGCTGGCTGAGCATCTCCACCTGCGACTCGTAATCGAACACGCCGAGTTTGCGTAGCGTGTTGAGAGAGTCTTCCAATTGGGCCATCTCCTGGCATAAGGTATTGTATTCGTCTTCAACGAGCTTGAAAGCCTTCACCGCCACTTCCTTTTGGATTTGGTTCATCGTGCTGTCAAAAATCTCGGCGATGTCGTTGGCCATCTGGGCCGAAAGTGCAGGGTCGGGGTCCAAGACGGTGATTTTCACAGCGTTGTATTCTGTCCGGCGGAACTTAATGCGTGCATCGTAGAGTTTGTTGAGCTTGGTGTAAGGGTACTTGCTGTCGGGCTTAATGTTGTAGTGCTCCATCAGGTTGAAGCGGCTAATCACCTTGTCGCGCACGCGATTCGAGTTCATCACCTGCAGCATTTGCTCAGTCTGCTCGTCCTCACCGAAGTTCATGATGTCTTTCTCCGACTGGTAGGTCGTGCTGATGAGCACTTTTGACGTGGAGTTGCTGGAAGTGGGGTAGATGACAGCTGTCGACTTGTAGAGCGGGGTGATGAAATAGGGTCCACTGAAGATGACGGCACAAACGACTGCAACCGCCAGAATAATGAGGATGGGCTTCTTATATTCCACCAAAAGCCTGCATAAGTATTTGGAACTGTAGGTGTTACGTTGTTGCTCTTCCATAATTATGTGTGAAATAAGTCGTCAAAGATAGGGATTTACCTTGACATGACAATAAAAAATGTCAATTTAGCCTTATTTTTCCTTGGGAAGGATGAGGCCGACAATCTCCTTGAAACGGAGCAGGCGAGTGAAGAAAATGGCACCGCAGTTGATGGCAAATGCGATGGCGAATCCAATCAACCAGTTGATATTCAGTTGTTTGACAAGGAATGTAACCACGGTAATGGTGACCATGAAAAGGAGGGCATGGAACCAATAGCAGCCACCTGTCTCGAATTTGAGGATTCGCTTGGCAAGGAAATACTGCAGGAAGGCCGTGACGGTTTGCACGCAGAGGCTGGTGCAGGCCGCGCCTATCGCGTAGAACCGTGGGATGACGATGAGATTCAGCAAGATATTGATGACTACACCAGCGGCGGCTACGAGGTTGAGCTGCTTGAGGCTGCCGTTGGCGGTGAGCAAGGTGCCGAAGACATAGGTCGTCGACAGACAGAAGAAACTGCCCATCAGAAGGGGAAACACGTTGGCATATTGCCCGATGCGCCCAAGATAGTCGGCATCCAACTCGCCCTCTTCGGGGTTATACATCAAATGCATGATTTCGTGGCGATAGAAGACGCACATGACCATCACGATACCCGCCATGGCTAAGATGACATTGAATGAAGTCTTTACCAAGTTGTTGAGTTCCAACTTGTTTTTCAGCGTGGCGGCAAACATGGGCAACAATATGATGGCGAAGAGGTTGGAGATATTGTTGCCTGCATCGAAGAGACGGTAGGCGCGGCTGTAGATGCCAGCCTGCACGCCCTTGTCATCCAAAAGACGCTCCAATAAAACAGGCTCGATGCGGCTATAAACGCTCATCAGCAGCACAAGTAAAGCGAAGGGCAAGCTCTGACGTAATATCTCCTTGAAGAACTTGAAGTTGAGCCTGAAGCTGAGGCGTCCTGCATGACGCAAAACAATCGCCAGTGCTAGGACGAGGGTGACGATGTAGGCCACGGTTTGGGCCTGCAGATACCAAATGACGTTGAACTTCTCCTTTGGGAACAAGCCGCTCCACAAGAAGAGGCACATGATGACGATGGCCAGCACACGGTCGAAGACGGAGAGGATGCTGTCTTGTTTGAAAAGCAGAAGCCCTTGTATGTTCGATCTCAGGAAGAGGATGAACGAGAGCAGGATTTGGTTCAGACCACACCAGAACAACAGCTTGAGTTTTAAGCCTTCGTTGTAACCGCAGAAGTAACCCACTGTGAAGATTACCACGGCATAGAGCAATCCGAGCAGCAGTTTGATCTCAGTGAGACCGCCGAAGTGCTTCGTGAGGCTCTTCGGGTCTTGCGCGACAGCGCGGCTGTTGAAGTTGGTGATGCCGAGGTCGAGCAGGATGTAGAAGAGATAGGAGAAGTTGAAAAGGGCCTGGTAGGTGCCGTAAGAAGCGTCGCCGAGCAGGTTTTGCACTTCACGGTCGATGCCTAAAATCCAAAAAGGCTTCACCAACAAGTTGAGAAACAACAGGAAGATGATATTTTTGATGAAGCGGTTCTGCATCGCATGGGTCGGGTTTGCGGGGCAAAAGTAGGAAAAAAACACTTTCCAATCGTTTTTCGCCTTGCGTTTTGGAAAATATGCGTATTTTTACACCCCGATTATTGATTTGAATCCATGAACAAGGAACAGGAAGATATTGAGGTATTGGAAGAAGAACAGGTTGAGAATGAGAAGTGTCTGCTGCTCATCAACGACGACGTGAATACTTTTGAATATGTCATCGACACCTTGATGAAGGTGTGTCATCATACCCGCGAACAGGCCGAGACCTGCGCCTGGATCACGCACTACAAAGGCAAATGCGCTGTCATGCACGGCACCTTCGAGGAGCTGAAACCGTATTACGACATCTTGCTCGGACATCAATTGACGGTGAAAATCACAGACTAATGGCAGGCTACACCTCTTTGGAAATATTGGCCATCCAGCAGGCCTATGCGTCGATGTTGGACGACATCAACCCTTTCGTCAACGCGCCTGAGCATCTGGCTTTGATCGACAAAGCCTATCGATACTGTCTTGACAAATACGACGGCCGGTATCTGGTTTCGGGCAAGGCCTATATGCTGCACCTTATCGAAATGGGGCGCATCGCTGTTCTGGAGGTGGGCTTGGGCTACATCTCCGTTGTCGCATCTTTTCTGCATGGTATTGATTATAAGGAAAATGTAAGCATTCAAGAACTGGAAAAGGAGTTCGGAAAGACGGTCGCCATCGTCCTGGAAGACTTTAGCGAGATCTCCAAGTTGGATACCGAGAAGGTGGCCTACAACTCCGACAACTTTCAGGTGTTGTTCCTTTCGTTGATCGATGACATGCGGTCGGTGCTTTTGAAGATAGTTCACCGTGTGTATGATGTTCGAAACCAGAATGACGTGGATTCGGTGCGCCTGTCGCATTACTTCCATGAGATCAAGTACATTTATATCCCCATCCTGCATCGTCTAGGCCTATATAAACTGAAGGCGGAGATGGAAGAGAAGCTGATGCTGTATGAGAACCCGGCCATGTTTCACGAGATCGAGGACAAGATCAAAGCCTCGCAGGAAGCCCGCAGGAGGACGGCTGAAAAGTTCATCGCCCGCATCTCGGAAGGCATCGACAACGAATTGGAACGCACCAAGAAGAACAATAAATACAAGTTCGCCTATTCCATCAAGTGGAGGCTCAAGTCGATACCGTCGATCTATGCCAAAATGAAGGCGCAGAACGTGCCTTTCGAGGAGGTGTACGACTTGATGGCTGCACGTGTCATCATCCATTGCGCGCTGAAGGACGAACAGGAATGCTGCTGGAGTGTTTATTCGGCCATCACCAACATCTATGAACCCATGCCTGAACGCCTCCGCGACTGGATCACCAAGCCGAAAGCCTCTGGCTATGAGTCGCTACACACCACGGTGAAATATGACGACAAGCTGTGGTTTGAGGTGCAGATACGCACCACCCGCATGGACGAAATTGCCGAGACGGGGCAAGCGGCACACTATCTCTATAAAGGCGAGAAGCAGTCGTCGGAGGGATGGCTCATGCACGTACGCGAAGTGCTCGAAAATCCCACCCAGGTCTCATTTGAATACTCCTACAGAAAGACCCATAAATCCGATAGAATCTTTATCTTTACGCCTGAAGGCGACCTGAAACAGCTTCCCATGGGCTCCACCGTACTCGACTTCGCTTACGAGATCCACACCCGTGTCGGCGAGACATGCAGCGGTGCCCGTGTCAACGGCCGCATGGTACCTATCCGCCATGTGCTGACCAACGGTGATAAGGTGGAAATCATCACCAGCAAGAAACAACAGCCTAATGCCGACTGGCTCAACGCAGTGGTGACCGACAAGGCAAAGAACAAGATACGACGCTATCTCCTGGAACAGGAGTTGAAAGAGTCGGAGATGGGCAAGGGCATGCTTCAACGCAGGCTGAAAAACTGGAAACTGCCGTTCTCTGAAACGGTAGTCGACATGCTCGTGAAAGAGTTTAAAGTGGAGAACTCATTGCAACTCTACCACCAAATCTCAACAGGGAAAATCGACATCGCCGACGTGAAGCGCTTCCTGGTGACCAAGTTCGGGGAGAATGCAGAGAAGACGGGAAAGCCTGTGCCAGAGGCGGTTGAGGCATCTAAGAAAAGCCAAAACACAGAGCCGGAGGAGTCACTTTCCATCGGAGAGGATATCGGCAATGTGACCTACAAGTTGGCCAAATGCTGCAACCCGATCCCAGGTGACCGCGTATTTGGCTTCGTCACCAGCGACGGCACCATAAGCATACATCGCACCAACTGCCCTAACGCAAAGGGCATGCAACAGCGTTATGGCTACCGCATCATCAATGTGAAGTGGAACGGCATCGATGAAAACGGCTCTCAGGCCACTATCCGTATCTATGGTCGCGATGTGATGGGTCTTTTGGGGAAAATCACTAAAGTGGTGTCTGAAGACTTGGAAGTGAACATGAAAAACATTGTCTTCAACTCCGACAAGGAGGGCTTTTTCGACGGGAAAATCGTGCTTCAAATCTCTGACGTGGAGGCTTTGGAACAATTGATTGTCAGGATTAAAGCCATTGAAGGGATTATGGAAGTGGTGAGGATTGATTGATAATTGAAAATTGATAGTTGATAGTTGATAATTGGGAATAGGAGTGCTGAATTTTGAATCTTAAATTTTAAATCTTTGAATTATGAAGAAAACCTTTTTAATAATTGTACTGGCGTTTGTGACCTTGACATTGTCGGCGCAGACTATTGGAATCGACCATGGGAAAAAGATGGTCGTCATTTCGAGCAGGTTGCCTGAAGGCTTGAAGCCGAATAAGGAGACGATGGATCTCCGTGGCGAGACCTATACCTGTTATCGCAGTGAGATGCCGCTCATCGCCATTACCACCGATGGTCCGATTGTCAACTCGCCTGCGGTGCACGGCACCATTAGCGTGGCCGATGCCGACGGCAACATCATAACGATGCATGCCGGTTTCAAGATTCGTGGCACTTCGTCGCAGCAGTATGACAAGAAATCCTATCGCGTTGAGCTATGGGCCGACGCCACGGGCACTGTAATGGCCGACACCACCTTCCTCGGGCTGCGCAGCGATGACGATTGGAACCTTGAGGCGATGTGGAGCCAACCGCTTCGCCTGCGCGATAAGGTAGCCAATGAGTTGTGGATGGAGATGTATAGGCTGCCCTATGCCGAAAGCGAGCCTGAAGCCTTGCCGGGCATTCGCATGGTGTATGCCGACGTGTTCATCAACGAGGAATACATGGGCGTGTATGCCCTCACCGAGCGTATGGACCGCAAACAACTCGGCCTACGCAAATACAATGGCGAACTCAGGGGCTTGCTTTACAAGGGCAATGGTCCCGGAGCCCCCACCTTCGACAGCCTGCCCAACTACGACAATACCATGGACACTTGGTCGAACTACGAGTGGGTCTATCCCAACGAGAGCGACACGACCATCAATTGGAGCCATCTCTACAGCTTCACTAACTTTGTGATGAACGCTTCCGACAATGTGTTCTATTCGCAATATGCTGCCCAGTTCGACAAAGCCAATGCCATTGATTACTACCTGTTTATCAACAGTCTCATGGCCATGGACAACATGGGCAGAAACTTGTTTTTGGCGCGCTACAAGAAGTCGAGCACATACATCTATTTGCCTTGGGACTTGGATGCCGTCTGGGGATTGGACACTGACGGCCACAAGACCTATAATACGGCAGGACTGAAGACCAACGGTTTCTTCGACCGACTGACCCAAGACTGCAACGACAACGGCTTTGTGGCTTCGGCCCAAACCCGCTACAACGCTTTGCGCAACGAAATCCTGACTACCGAGCATATCATGGAATTGGTGCGGAACCAATATGATGCATTGGTAGAGAGTGGAGCTTATGATCGTGAGCACGAGGCTTGGCCTGAGTTTGTCGTCGACGAGAGCCAACTCGACTATATGAAGGTTTGGCTTGACGACCGCTTCAGCTATCTGGACGGCGAAATCAACGCGGGTTGTGGTACATGGAATATTGAGGCCCCTGAGCCTGTCGAAGGGCCGACCCCAATTGTTGAAGTCTTCCCCAATCCCGCCAAAGATTGCATCAACATCCGCTTTTCTGAGGCCGGCGAGGCTTCCCTCAGGTTGTATGATATGACGGGCAGGTTGGTGTATTACAATGCCTCAAACACGCAGTCCATTGTCATTTCCACGCAAGGTCTTAGCCAAGGCGTATATACCTTGGTGACCAACGTGGATGGAAAGCAGCAGGTGAACAGGGTGGTGGTGGAGTAATCCTACATCTTCCAAATGGCCTCCACCTTCAAATCAGTTTTATGATTTCCTTCAATTGACGTCAAGCCCGTGCCGACCGTGTCGCGGTCGCTGTAGATGGTGCGCCCGATGCGGGCGTAGAGCGTCAAGGCGTTGAATAGTTTCACTTTTCCTAACAGATAGAACCTCATGCCTTTGCCATAGAGGGCAGGCACGCTGAAGCTGTAGAGCACGTCGTTCTCGTAGGCGTAGATGCGGGCGTTGTAGTCCTTGGCGTCGAAGATGGCGTAGCGGAATGTGAGGCTGTAGGGCTTGTTCTCAGGCTTATAGGCGATGTCTTGGCAGAGGAAATAGCCGTGTTGGTTGGTGCCGTCCTCGTTGCGGTAGTGGGCATATTCGGCCTTGTTGGTGCCGTGTAGGTCCCAACCGATCTGGTAGGTGATGTTGAAGCGAACGGCGTTCTTGGTGTAGAAGATAGGGTAGTGGCTGAACACCTCGCCGTCAGTCGAGTTCTTCATCTTGGTCTTCGAACGGAACTGCAGGTAGGCATTGGCGCGTTTGCTGAAACTATGGCTGATGCGAAGGTAGTAGTCGTGGCCACGGCTTGGGGCGTTGACTTGTGAGGTCAGCCAGGTGAACTGGAACTGGTCGGCATAGGCGAGGATGTTCCAATAGGGCGCAGGGGCCGCCTCCACACCAAGGTAGATGCCGCGCTGCCCTTGGTTGCGGCTGCCTTCACCGAAGGCGTTGCTCATAAGGTTTTGATAGTTCCTGCCGTAGCCGCGATACAGGACGGTGAAATTGAGATAACCTGCTGGCTTGACAGTCAATCCTACCAACCCGGCAAAACCTAACGGTCCCTGAGCCTGTCGAAGGGCTGTACTGTCATAGTTCATGCTCATCGCCACCTCTCCAAAAACGGCATATTTCCCTTTCACATACTTGAAGTCAACACCTTGGTTAGTAAGGCTTTTGCCTTGGAAATAGAACTGGTTGTAGTGGCTGGGCCTGAGCTCGAGCGGCACATTGAGCCAGGTGTGATGCGCTGTGTAGCCTACCTCAAAATGGGCGACGGCATAGGCCAGATGTCCGCCCACAACTTGCTGCCTGATGGCATGGTGGTCTTGCAGTTCGCCGATAGTGCGGTGATAGCCCGTTTCTTGCAGGCTGCTGACGAATTCGGCTTCACTGTCCAAAGTGTCGAGGGCGCTGATGTTGGCGTCGACCAAACGGTTGGAGTAGAAGAGGGCGCCGCTGAAGGGCCCGCCACCAAGGGTGATGGCCGCGCCGCGCATAAAGCCATATTCGCTGGCCGACCCTTTGGGCGTGATGCCGCGTCCTTGCTTCATCACACTGCTGCCAGCACCGGCCTTGCCGAAACTCATGCCCGACCATAGCGTCAGCCCCTGTCCATAGGCCAGCTGGTAGTCGCCTAGAACGGCAGCCTTCACGATACCCAAGTCTTTGGCATAGAGGTGGAAGCCGACAAAGTCGAAGCCGCGTTGGTATTGCTTGCCAAGCAAGGCTTGGATGGTGTCGCTTACCTTGTCGGTGAAGAACATCTCGCCCGCGTCTTTCTCCACGGTGAAGCCGGCGCGGATCTTGTTCCTGTAGTTATAGGTGTATCTGAACTGCAGTTTCTGTGGGCTGCCGAGATAGCGCGAGTTGGGTTTGGCGAGGAGCGCCGAGTCGTCAATGGGAAGGTAACCTTGCTGTCGTTCAAGGACTTGTTCGTAACGCCCCAGAAGCTGGTGCTTGCCGTAGCGCGCCATCTTGTTGAGCGTCACTTTGTCCTTGCTTTGGTCTTTCACGATGCGAACCACGGGTCGGATGATAGCCACGGTCTGTTCGTCGAAGCCTTCCACCATCTCCAACTCGTCCAAGAACAAGAAGTCGCCGTAATAGCGGCGGTATTTCTGCAGCTCCTCGTATTGGAACACGCTGATCAGGTGCAGCTCCACCAGACGCATCATCTCGTCGCTGTTGAGGTTGACGGGGTTGTCGGCATAGAAGATGTAATGGTCCAGCAGATCCTCATAGTCCATGTCGTCGTCGCTGTCCTCGGCCAGCCGTTCCACCTGTTCGATGAGCAGTGTGTTCAAGGCCTCGGTGCTGAGCGTGTCGACGGCGATTTGTGCTTTTGCCAGCGTGACGACAAACAAGGATAATATGATGAGTGCCAGCCGTTTCATGTCATTTTCCGAAACTGAAAACCGTGCCAATCTGTACCGAGGCACCCAATTCGTTATGTAGCTGTGCCGCCACGTTGACCTGTGCAAAGCTGATGGTGTAGCCGAGGCCGAAACTCAAGATGCCCGGGTTGGTCTGCACGCCGGTGCGGATGTAAAGGTTTCTGACGGCTTCATACTCCAAACCGCCACGTAGGCTGACCCCCTCCAGCTCGGTGTTTTTTTCGATTTCGCATTGTCCGACGAAGTCCTTGGTGAACTGGTAGGCCATGCCGAAACGAAACACGATGGGCAACTTCTCGTGGTTGAGGGTCTGTTCGAAGCTGAAGTTGACGGGGTTGAAGATATAGGTGCCGAGTGTCAGTTTGTCGGTGACGTGCGACTGGATGCCCAGCTCGAAGGTGACGGCATTATAGGTGCCGTAGTCATTGCCGATTTTCAATAGAAGGTAGTCGAGTTGGAGTCCAATCTGCAGGTAACGTCCGAAGTCCTTGGCGTAGGCCAATCCGAACTTGTTTTCGTTGTATTTCGATGATCCGAATTGGTTGAAACTCAAGCCTAAGGTGCCAAACTTGGTGGGTAGGGCGAAGGCACCGCATTTGTAGGCAGTCTCAGGGAGGAACCAACGATTCTCGTAGTAGAGGCCGAGGCTGATCTTGTCCAAATTGGCCATGCCTGCGGGGTTGTTTTGCATGGCCCACAGCCCTTGTGAGGCCACCGACGAGCCGCCCATAGCCGCCGCACGTCCTCCGATGGGATGGATGATGTCGTAGGCAAGAAGTGTTGAAGATGAAACGATTAGCGTTATCAAGAGTAGAAGTTTCTTCATGTTGTTGCTTTTATGGTGCAAATGTAAGGCTGTTTTTCATAAAAACAAAGCGTTTGCTTGAAAAACTGAGGCATGGGTGGCGAGGCGTCTTCTTTTTTTTTATTTTCGCAGTCTAAAACTGATTGCGATGATCTATGTACTGATAGTTTTGGCCATTTTGTCGGTGCTTATTGGGGTGGTGGGCGCCATCGTCCCAGGCATTGCAGGGCCACCTTTCAGCTATTTGGGTCTCCTCTTGGTGTCGTTCATCCAAGGTGTCGAACACTCGGTGTGGTTCATGGTCGTCATGGGCGTGATAGGAGCGTTGGCTTTTGTGCTCGACTATGTGGTGCCCATCTGGGGTACGAAGAAGTTTGGCGGCACCAAGAAAGGCATGTGGGGCAGCACGATAGGCTTGCTGGCCGGCTTGATTCTCACCACGTTCTTTAACTTCGCCTTCATCGCGGTTTTGGCGGGTCCCTTCTTTGGTGCCTACATCGGCGAGCGTATCGCCAAGACTCCCAATAAGGCTGCATGGAAGGCCGCCGCCGGCTCGTTGGTCGGGTTCTTGGTGGGCACCTCCATCAAGTTGGTCTATGCTTTCGTTTGCATCTTCTTCGTAGTCAGGGACTTGATATTATTGATTTAGCATTATCCCGAAACATTCAAAAACAACATACCATGGATATCAAAGATAAAAACAACCTGAGTCAGGAGAAACACGTGAAAATCGACGCCGAGGCACAGAGGAACTTCGAGCGTGTGCTGAAAGAGATGAGTACCGATGATTTGGCTCAATTTGTCCCGGGACTGGGTAAGCCGTTTTCCACCTGTCCCAAAGGGCTTTATAACAGCAAGGTGTTGTACGAGGGGTACGACTACCACGACGACAAGACCTTTGAGACCTGTTATGACACGAAGGTTTACCGCCATTATATGGCCCAGGGTAAATACGACCATTCACTCGATGAGACTTTGGCGCGTGCCTTGCACGACCATTTCATCACCCATGCACTCAACGTGATGCTGGAGCAATATGACGAGAAGGACGTCATCGGTGTGATGGGAGGCCATGCCAAGCGGCGCGATGACCCAGGTTATCGGCAGATTGTATTTCTCAGCAAGAAACTCACCGAGATGGGCCGACTGATGGTGACAGGAGGTGGTCCCGGAGCGATGGAAGCCACGCACCTTGGCGCTTGGATGGCGGGTAGGAGCGAGGCCGAGACCAACGAGGCCGTCGACATGGTGATGTCGTCGCCTACCTTTAAGGACGAAGGCTGGCTGCGCCGCTCCTTCGAGGTGATGGATCGTTTCCCGCTACAAAGCGATTACCGCAGTCTGGCCATCCCGACATGGTATTACGGTCACGAGCCGACGGCGCCTTTCGCCACCGATATCGCCAAATACTTCGACAACAGCGTGCGTGAAGACGGTATCGTCACCATCGCCAAAGGCGGCATCATCTACACGCCCGGCAGCGCCGGCACCATGCAGGAGATTTTCCAGGATGCGGGCCAAAACCACTACGAGAGCGTGGGCTTCGCCAGCCCGATGATCTTCATGGGCAAGGACTACTATACGAACTACATGCCGGCCTATACGCTGCTGAAAGACCTCAGCGACCGTGGCATCTTCCATAACATGCTACTCACCATCAGCGACGACAACGACGAGATCATCGACGCAATAGTGCGTTTTAAAGAAGGGAAGTGAACACTATTCTTTTAGCAGCCGCTTGATTCGCTCGATGTCGGATTTGCGTTGTCTTGGGACGACCCCTAATTCTTCAAGATAATCGAAGTCGGTGAGGAAGCCATCTTTGTACTCGTCTTTGAACTGAAGGAAGTAAGGCTCGGCTTCTTCACGTTTGCCTTGCATCAGAAGAGCCTCGGCGAGGACAATGACAGGAGTGGGCTTGGTGGGGTCGATAGTCATGCTGCGGCGGGCATAGAGCTCGGATTCGGCGAAATGGCCCGAAAAAAGCGCGATCATCGACAGATCCTCGACGATGTCCTTGAGGTCGTCCTGATAGGAATTGTCGCCGTCTGCGATTTTTTTCTCGACCAGGGGCAGAAGCTCTTGCTCGTTGTAAAAACCATCCATATAGTTGTCTTGTCCGGCGTAAAGAATGGCCAGGTCAAAAAGGACGGCAATCATTCGGCTTGCGTAGACTTGAGGGTAGTCTTTCGATAATTCTACGTACAATTCTTTTGCCTCCAGCAATAACGGCTCGCTGTCATCGTATAGGCCGAGATCCAAATAGAGTATGCCTAGGTTGTAGATGGTCCTGGCTATTTGGGGCGCGACGAGCGAGGGGTCGTCTTCACTCCAGCTTGCATAGATTTCATACGCCTCTGTCAGCAGATCTTCGCTTTCGGTGGGACGGTCGATCTTTTTGTACAAATAGCCGAGATTATTGAGTGTTGCGGCATAGTCGAGTTCGAATGCCAGTGGGTTGATGGCTGCCAGCCGTCGCCGTATCTCCAGGGCTTCCTTGTAGGCGGCTTCGCTTTCGTCGTACTGTTTGAGGTCTTCGTACAACGAACCGATGTTGTTGAGTAGTTGGGCCAGGTTGGGCTCATAGGCTTGTGGGTTGGCTTCGGCCATTCGTCTGCTGATTGCCAATGACTCCAGATAAGCCTCTTTGCTCTCGGAAAGGCGGTTTGTGTTGGAATACAGGTTGGCGAGGTTGTTGAGGGCCGTGGCTACGTCTTCCTCATAGGTTTCAGGGTCGTCATTGGCCAACTCACGATAGGCTTGCATGGCCTTCAGATACATGGCTTCGCTCTCCGACAGACGCTTGAGGTCGGAATACAACACGCCAAGGTTGTTGTAGGTCTCGGCCAAGTCGTACTTGCTGCTTGGCGAGCCCGACTTTGCAAGCCGTTGCCTGATCTCCAAGGCTTCAAGATGCTTGGCCTCGCATTCGTCGTACAGCCTTCTGCCACGGAAGAGGATGGCGAGGTTGTTGAGCGTCATGGCCACTTCGGATTCATAGGAGGGGTCGTTGTTGGCTAGGGCTTTGAAGAGAGAGAGGGCTTCCAGGTATTTCTCTTCGCTCTGTTCGAATAATCGGGTATCAGAATACAGTATGCCTAAGCTATTGAGCGTGTTGGCCAGTTCTTCGTCGTAATAGTTAGGATACATCTCGTTGAGCAGACGGAAGTTGTACAAAGCCCTCAGGTAGTATTTCTCGGCTTTGTAGGGGTCGTTCTGTAGTTTGAAGAACGCTGCGGCGTCGTGTTGCCAGAAGGGCATCGTGGTGTCGAGTTCGGCACGCAGCTCGATGTAGTAGGCTGCCGAGTCAAACTGCAGGTCCATCTTGAAGCGGTCGAAGAAACGCATGCAGTCGTCAGCAATATCGTCGAGTTTCTTCTGGGTGCCGGCCTTGGCGGCTTCGAGGTCGGCGGCAGCGATGTCCAGTTGCTCTTGCCGCAGTGCCTCGGCCTGTTGCTCACGATGCACCTCGGCGATGCGGTCACCCAAGGCGCCTTTTGCGTGTAGCAGTGAGTCGGCTTCGGTGAGACGACCGTTGACGATGGCGTCGCTGATGCGGCGGTTGAGTTCGTCCATCTGGTCATAGTCCATCTGGGCGTATTGTTTGGCCATGTCGGCGATGAGGCGCTCGTTGCCCTCCTGCTCGGCGTAGAGTTTTTGTAAGGCTTGGCGATACTCTTCCTCGGTGATTCTCTGTTGTGCCTTGAGGGCCTCGATCTCGTCCTCGCGTTCTTCCAGCTTGCGTTGCATGGTGCGTCGTATCTTGCGCTCGGCGGCGAGCTGGTCGTTGGCCTGCTGGTCGGGCGTCTCCATAACGATGTAAAGTGGCGTGGTGGAGTAGGAGTAGCTCCTACGGATGATGTCGGCGTCGACGAGTTGGTAGCCGTTTTTCTTCACGTCAAGCAACTGGAAGCTTTTGTTGGGCACGGGGAATGAAAAGGAACCGTCGTTGGTGTTGACCAAGACGGCATTGCGGCCTTGCACGGTGACGGTAGCGCCTTTGATGCCTTGTCCCGGCACGAGTTTGCCGTCGACCATCCGCCCCTTGGTCTTCACGTAGCCTTGTTGGGTCTGGGCGAACGACAGGGCTGCGATGAGTAGCGTGATGCTAAGGATGACCAGTCTTTTCATGGGTTTGCCTATATGAAGAGAATGACGTGTTTTTATGCCAAGGGGCAGATGGTATTACTTGCCTTTTTTGTATACTTTTAGTGCGTTGAATATGAGGCCTTCGGGTAACTTCTCCCAATTGATATCCAAAAGGTAAGGTAGATCAACGGTTATGGTTTTGCCTAATTTGAGTTTGCCTTTTTTCTCGATGATGGGCGCACAAATGATTATGTTGGAAGACTCTGTGTCTTCATTAGAATACAAATCATATGAGTCCATTCCGATGTGCCAGTCATGGTATTGTATGAGAATATAGTGTCCCGCAGGCAATTGCACCAGGCTGTCTTCAATATTAAATGTGGCAGCTTTCATATTGGGGAATTGGAGGTCACCGGTAATGATAGTAACGCCGTCGCTGTTTTCCCATGCAAATTCGTCAATATTCCGTCCATCAAGATGGCCATATAATCTATAGTCATCGTTTTGTAATATAATATAGTCGCTGTAGTCAAGATGGTTAAGGATGCCTTTGGCATAGCATTTTTGTTCTATCGACAAAGAGTCATAATCGACGGAAACGATAATGATTTCTTTTGCTTTTCCGAGCCCTAATGCTTCAATTCTGCTTAAATCTGATGAACTTACCGTAGTGCCTGGCAGATGCTTCAGCTCTTCTTGGGCTTGGTGCGGAGTCAACGACACAAGGTAGGAGGGATATTGGTCGAATACGGCCTGAAGCGAGTCCGAAAGGGCATAAAACAGCGAAGCATCCTCTATAGGAGAGCGTGATCTTAGAATGTCGTATAGGAAGTTGTTCTCTGGTTCTAAGAATTGGCAATCGTAAAAGACATATCTCTGTGCGGTTTTTCCATCCACTGTATAATGCAAGGCGATGGAATCGCAATTACGGTTGAAAGCTTCATCAAAACTACCATCTTTGTAGCTGTAAAAATAATGCTGCCCACCGATGTAGGGCTCCCATGCCAGTACGATTGCATTTCTTCGGAAACCGTTGTCAAAGACCGATGTGTTTGTCGAGCCTATTTTGTATGGGTATATGAATGAAATCAAATCCTTGTTGCCTCGATAATTGGTATGACTACTATTATCCACCTTGGCTGATTCGATGACCGCCCTATATCGTTCGGTTTCTCGTGTGGTCATGTGGTTGATGTGGTATAGGAATCCCAATTCTTCCGGTGTGCCAGGGGGAAGGGGGATGTCAATGATCTGGCTGGTTTTAGTGACGGGGTCATGGCGCATAACAGTAATGGTTTTAGGTACGGTGGCCACAACGGCGGTTTCTAGACAAAGCATATCGTTATAGTATCCGGTATACTTGAAAGGAGTGCCGTAGTGCCAATCGCCGTAGTGTACGATGAGGTCACCAGTACGCAATCCTAGATTGTAGCCCGTCGAGTCGGTCAATTCGATGATAAACGACTTGTACAGTTGGGCCTTAAAGTTCTTTCTTAGTTCATTGTTGTTGGGTATGGTGTCACCATTTTCGTCATAGTAATGGCTGTCGCCCTCGACTTCAAAACAATATAGGGATGATGTGCTCCAATCGCCATATTGTATATAGGAAGGCTCTCCAAACTCGTTGAATCCGCGCCAAACGATAACGTTGCCTCTAGCATCCCTCACCCTCTCAGCCTCATAATAGAAGGCGTCGGACTTTGAGGTTCTGCCTCGGCAACCGATGCCGTCGTAGTAACGTAGTTTCTCCGAAAGCGAATAATCTTTGTTCCAAGTGTTCTCCCATTTATTAAGAATCTTGTTGCCGTCCATGTATGTCGTGATCATTGTGCGGGTAAGTGAGTCGGTTTCCGTTATCTGCACATTATAATCGCGCCAATAGCCGCTTCCGTGAATGTCGGATAAGTTTCCATCTTTGTCGATGCGCTGTTCGGTTACCTTGCTGTAATGGGGGGCGTCCTCATAAATGTAGACGGCTTTCTGCCATCCGCTGTATAGTTCAAAGGGTTTGAAATCTAAATCGTAATAGGCTTCCAACGTTCTTCTGCCTTTTTTGTCGCGTTGATAGACTATGATGCGTCCTCCCGCGTAATTCCAGGTTGTGTCGGCCTCAGGATGATAGACGGTCATTAATGACAGTGTCGTGTCGCTGCCGTTGTTTGAGTTATACTCCCTTGCCATGGTTTCCCTGCCCTTGTCGTAAGAGTAGATTTTGACACATCCGGAGGAGGAGAAGAGGCTGTCTTGATTACGTGTTAGGCTCAACGTCAGGTTGCCGTCTTTGTCGTAGTGGCTTTCCCACATCGCCATGTCATCGTTGTAATTAATCATCTTGCCGTTGAGGCCTTCGGCACGACAAGAAGTGGTTCGTCCATTCTCATTATAAGTGAACAAATAGCGGTGCACTCCTTTTGAAGTGGCATCGGGTTGTCCGATGCTGTCATAATAAGCTCTTATCAGTTGGCGCCCCCACTTGTCGTACGTGTATTTGTAGTTCCATACGTCGTTTGATGACATAATGTTTGGCATTCGCATCGGCTGCCCGTATTGGTTGATGCATGTGGCGGTGAGGGTGTTGCCTCGGCTGTCAAAGGTATAGCGCCAGCCACAATTTCCGTATTTGTCAATTACAGGTTCACCCAAGGCATTGGCGGAACAGACACAGAGCGTATTGCCATATTCGTCGTTTTCGAAGAGCTGCATGTAGACATTGTCGCTGTTTAACTTGAGTTGGCCCTTATCATCGGAGAAATAAGCACTCGACATATAGCCGTTCTTGTCCAGACCGATGTTGACATAGGCCTTGGAATCGTCATAAAATAGATGGGCCAGCACTTCCCATTGGTCGGTATAATGACCGAAGATATGTCTTTTGTCAACGAAGACCGGAAGGAATGTCATAACAAGCTGCCCGCTCTCATTATAATAGTTTTCTTGTACAAGGACGCCGTTGTTGATGATTTTTTCCAACTGACAGACATTGTCCAAACTCGACTTCCATGAGTAGGTGATATCGGAATCGTTGGTGATAGGCTCGGGTCTATAACTATTAGTGGTCAATTGACCGTGTGAATCAACAATCTGCATGTGGGTGAAGGGTGAGGATGCTGGAGCATTGGCGGGACGCAACAACCTGTAATAGACAGATAGATGTTGGCACTGAGTTTTGCTAAGCGGCTTCCCGATGCCTTTCCACAGTCCATATTGTGTGGTGATTTTTTGGTAGCATTCAGCATAGTATCCACTCACGTCGGGGAAGCTCCGTCTCGTGATACGGAGGGAGTCTTTGCTTTTGTCGGGGCTATAGTTGGTGGTGCTACTACCGCTACTCTGTGTTTCTTTCTTCTTGGAATCGGTGTCGCTTTTTTCAACACCTATCATCTTTTCGGCTTTTGCCTTCTGGTTTTTAATTCTATCTTCATCTTGACAATAGATATAGATAGGAAAAAGCGTCAAGGCTAAGAGGAGTATGAGGATTCTTTTCATAGACTATTTGTTTGATTTTGCTTTTCTAATAGATTCTTGTAAACGTCTCATTTCCTTATTTGTGAAATAAACATCGTATATAGTGTCGCCAATCTTGTCTTCATGGAAGCTTTGACCCTCTTCCAAACGGAAGATAATGATGTCGTAACGGTCTTTTGCTGGGTTGGATCGGGCCACTTCCACATGGGATAAGTCACGGTCTAGAACCAGATCGCCGTCGCGAAGCCCACATTTGTAATATTCGCCGTCGAGATCAGTGATGTGGAGATACTTTACCTTGTTTTTGGCGTTGGCGTTTGTTACAATGTCTTGGAAAGCAATTGTCGCATTGGTGTAGCAAGTGTCATTCTCCAGTATTGTGTCTCTGGAGGCAAGAATGGTCTTCATCTCGAAGTCCTTGTAAGTGACCAGCGATTCATCGCCAAACTCATTGAATGCTTTACGAGCCACGATGACGCCTTTGAAGTCGCGGATGAATCGCATTCTGTAATAGTTGAATTCGTACTCGTCCCATTCGGCATTTCTGATGATGCTGTCGTGAAGTCCGATGACGTGCTGGCCCACTACAACGCCGTTTTCGATTTCATACTCCATGGAGAGGGTGCGTTTTCCGTTGCCGTCAGTCGCGATATGGCGCACGACAAAACCGTTTTCGTCATAGGCATAGCGTTCTTCTTTCATAAGGCGTTCGTTTCCACAGGAGTCAATCTCATAATAGGTGAGAATGCGTTCGTCGTTTTGCATTTGGGATACTTGTCGATGATAGCCCTTCCCCGAATTGATGGGCTCCATGGCATCGGTTGTCATTCCGCCGTAGTAAGTCACCGTGTTTGCCGAATCTGCCAAGGCATGAACCTCCGTCAAATAACCGGTTGATGGCGAATACCACGTGCAGGTTTTGATGTCTTCGGTGCCTTCAAAATAGTTATAGACAACCGCATTTGTTAAAGAGTCGCCTATGAAGGATATGTTTTCGGTTAGTTTGCCGTCTTCATCGTATTTAAAAATGTGCGAAGCATTACCATAGCTATAGTAACAGTATGATAGTGTCCCGTTGGGGTTGAAATGAAGAGAGTCAGCGTAGTTTTGGGCCTCTTTCTTGGATGAATTTGCGTAATAGGAGGCGCTTGCATTATTGGCCGTTCTCCAACGACCGTATTCGTCAATGTTGAGGTAGGCCGTGCCTTCGTCTTTGATGGGTTCGCCGAACTCGTCCAAGGCATCCTTTCTTAATAATACGCCATCGTTATTGAGAATATATTTGTATCCATAAGCGTTTTGGAGGTTGCAGAGAGGGATGCCGGTTTCGTTGAAGAACATGTATCCAGAATAATAGCCGAGGCTGTCGATAGTAACGCGCATTCTGTCCACCCCGTTGTCGCGCACATGGAGAGGCTGCCCGTCCTTGTCGATGAAGTTGGCCCAAAGCTGTTTTCTGGCCGATTGCTCTTGGGCGTCGGAGTGGTAGAACTGGATGGAATACAATTCCTCACCATTGATGTTGTAGGCCGTCTTGCGCAGGATGTTGCCTTTTTTGTCGGGCGTGTAGATCCAATAGGCGGTCTGCCGCTGCATGAGTGCGAATTTGGCAGCTGCCTTGTCGGCCCCGTCGCTTTCGAAAAGGCCTACCAACGGCGACTCTTCAAACACGTTGGTCACGATTTGCTTGTCCCAGTTCATCACGTTGACTCGTGTGATTTTGTTGCGAAATCCATATCTCACGAGTTGGTAGTATAGGGGCATCTCGTTTCGGTCAGACGCGTTTACTTTCTTGCCGATTCCAACAGGCCAGCCTTTTTGGGTGGTAAAAGAGGCGTAGTTGGTTCTGATAGGCATCCTGTAGGCAGTGAACCAGAGAAGCCATGCCAAAGCGCTGACGAAGAGGGCGGCGAGGGCGGCCACAAGACGGCGCTTGTTCTTGCGCTTTTGGGCTGCGGCCTCAACCTTCATGGCTTCCAGGGTGGCATAGGCGTTGGCTTCGATTTCCTCACGTTTGCGCTGTTCTTCCTCCATGAACTTACGCTGTTCTTCCTCCTGCTTCCGCTGTTCTTCAGCCATCCGTCGTGCCTCTTCTCGGTTCTCGATGCGCTCGTCGACGATGGGACAGAGGATGTCGTGCATGTATTCCACCCTGATGTCGTCTTGATAGCTGAACTGGCGAAGCAGCTTCCTGTCATCGACCAGGGTGTTGAGAACAGCGTCGGAAACGCCTTCTCTGACCAAGTCACCACGCGACACGTTGTTTCTTCGTCCGTCGTAGGTAAGTAGCTGGTCTTCAATCTTTTCTATTTCTACCGGAGGCAAGTCGGCCACCGACTCCTCATAGAAGTCCTTGATGATGTCTTCGCTGAACTGGTTGACGAGGTCGGCGGTGATTCTGCTGTTTTCCTCTTTCTTGATGTAAAGACGGCTCAGGTAGAGCGAGAGGACGGCGGCGTCAACGTCGAGTTCCGGGATGCCGTCGAGCTCGAAATCACTCTTGCCCGTGACTTTCTGGATGATGAGTTGGGCGACGCCCTTGTCGACCATTCCGGGGACGGGTTTCATGATGATCTCCGAGGCCTGCTCCTCGTTGAGGGGGAGTAAGGCGAATCGGTTCGACTTCATGGCCGGGATATAAGCCGTGTAACGCTCCAGATAGGAGAGGAAATCCTCTCGTAAGGTGAAGACGATATGATGGTCGTGGTGCTCAAGGTATCTGCGTGGAGATGCGGCAGTTCCGACATCATCGAGGTTGAGGTCGATGTCGATGTCGGTGAGGCTTTGTGCGACTTCTTCGGTCTTGACTGCAGGCTTGTCTCCTCCCTTGTTGTCGGCGTTGATGATGTAGAGTGGCGTGACGTCGTTGATGAGGTCGGCAATCTCCTCAAAGAAGGCTCGCTTCACTTTCTCGTTTTGCTGCAAGGTGAAGACCTCCTCGAACTGGTCAAACACAATCAAGAGTTGTGTGCGGTTGCCGTTGGCGTCAAAGAAGATGTTGCGATGCAGGTACTCCCACAATGTCTCCGTTTTTTCATCGATAGGAGGCAGGACCTCATGAGCGTCGGCTCCGCTTTCGGCCACGGCGTCGCGTATCTGCTCGATGTAGGAGACATCGTTGCTGTGGTCGAGTCTGACGGCAACGGGAATCATGCCTTTGGCCCTGGCAATGGGGAAGATACCGGCGTTGAGGATCGACGACTTTCCGATACCCGATTTGCCGTACAACACGGTCTGCGTATTGTTGAGGATGTATCGGGCGAGGCTCTCTATCTCGTCATTTCTACCATAAATAATCTCACCCTCTTTGTAGAAATTAAGGCCTTTCCAGGGGTTGGTGTTAATTGATGGGTTTGCCATGGATTATTTTCTCTTCTAGGGATTTCACTTCATTGACTTTTTTCTCGATGACGTCGGCGATGGCTTCGAAATCGCTGCCAAGGTTAAACCAGGTGGCGTTGCGCTCTGAGAACTCGGGCGGGACATCGGTAAGGCTGTTGTAGAAGTCGAAGCCTTCTTCAGCCAAAGGCACGATGAATGAGCGTCCGCCAATCTTCGAGCTGATGTTGACGGCCTCTTTCCATTCGATACGGTATTCGTGGGCCTCCATGATTTCGTTTTCGATGTTGGTGCTGAGGATGGGGACGAAGATACGGCTTGACCTGATGCCACTGATGATGGCTTGGCGCCAGTTGTCGGCCTCCCTGATGTCGTTGCGGTCGTACCAAACGCGAAGGCCACGACCCGAGAGGATGTCGTACAACTTTTTGACGACTTTTTCGTCTTTCCTGGAATAGGAGAGGAAGATGTCGGTCTTGTAGGGCTCTGCCGCATGTTTTTCCGGCTCTGCGGCTTCGCGTTGTTTAATGCGGCGTTCTATCTCGCTGACGACATACTCAGGATCTCTTTGGACGAAGGTCTCAAGCCTGTCGAGGAATTGGATCAAGGGGTCGTCGTCGTGATGTGGCCTGACCACCATCGACGAGCGAATGTCTTTGGCCGATGACCGCAGCGAATAGCAGATGAAGCGGAAAAGCCAGTCGCTGTAGTTGTTACCGAGCACAAGCAGATAACGTGACTTGATGGCCTCTGTCAGCACTCTCGGTGTCTTTAAGTCCGCCAGCCACGACTTGCAGAACTCCATCATGTCGACATCTGAAACGACAAATCGGTTCTTCTCCTCGCTGTATTTGCCAAACATGTAGAACACTGTGGGCGACGACATCTTGCGTTGGTTCTCCACGTCGCCTTCGCCCGGCTTGAGGTCGCGGCTCGGGTCGTTGCGGAACTGCAGCACGGCGACTTGGTCGGTTCCCCACACTTGCCTCATGGCGTTTTCGACCACAGGGGTGAACGAAGTGGTGATGACGAAGGGGAACTTCTTCGTCGCTAAAAGTCTGAGCAACAAATCAGAAGGCCTGATGTTTACTTTTGAGACCACCTGATAGATGAGGTTGTAGATGAAGTCAGGCTGCTGCTTCTTCTCTCTCATCGCGTTGACGAACTTTTGGTCGTACATCAGCTGTGAGAAGGTCTTGGGCGCGGGGATTGTGATCCCGTCGGCCACGCCAAATCTCTTGGCGAAGAGTTCGATCAGTTGGAGATGGAAGTTCTTCTCGTCCGAGATCTGGAAGTCAGGTCCGATGACGGGGATGACGTTGCCCGCCATGATTTGGTCGAGCAGCACTTCCCATCGTTGTTCGTCGTCGAAGGTGAAGTCCCCGAAGTCGAGGCCAAGATTTGTAATGTTGTTCAAGTCGTCCATGATAGTTGTATCTAAAAAGTGGTTGGGGTCAAATGGTTGATTCAGTTGCCTCCTGGCATTCCGCCTGAAGGCGTTCCACTGCCTTGGCTTTGTCCCGACATGCCTGCGCTGCTACGTCCGCTCGCGCCTGAACTCATGGCGCCTTGCATGAAGTCCCATTGGTTGAGTGCGGCGGCCGAGGCTTTGTCGAGGGTGACTTTCAGCAGCGTCTGTCCGTTCTGGCCGCAGAAGCTGGTGAATTGTTGCCACATTTCGTTGTCTTTCTTCATGCGCTTCAGCTGACGGTAGTCGCTGCGCCAGTGCTTTTGCATTTCTCTGGAGATCTCGCACTCCTCGCCAACGGTAACTTTCACGTTATACTCGCCGGTGCCCCAGTGGGCCTTGCCGTTAGTGAGGGGCATGTAGGATCGGGGCACGATGAAGCAGTCGCCTGCGATGTTCATCTCAGGCATACCGCGCATGCCGCGCTTGTAGACAAAGACGCTGTCGGTCAGGTAACGTTCTTCTATGGGCACTTGCACACTGAAGACCCCCAGCTCCATGTCTTTCGACAGCAGGAGCGCCTCGTTATACCACGAAGAGGTGACGGTGAAGTTGATGGTGACCATCAGGTCGTTGCGCTCATCGAATGAGAAGTGGGTGTTTCTCTCGTATTCCCTGTCTTTCTCAACGAAGATGTGGTTGGACTCAAGGTTGGGGAGGTGGCAGTTATAAGGATAGAAATACATTGAGTCAAGAACAAGGTGGAACTTGCTGTGGTTGAAGATCTCGGCGATGCCAGCTTCGTCGGTGGCCACATGGCAGTAAAACCTGAGTACATCCTGGCCGTCGCGTTGAGTGTGGAGCGTGAAGCCGTTGAAGTTGAGGTCGGCAGGGTCAAGGGCTCCGTTGAATGAGCCTTTTGAGTAGAAGTCGGAAAGGTTGTCGAGATAGGTCAGGCTGTCAATGTATTGGCATTCGTTTTTGATCATCATGTTCCATTCCCTCTGCTTGGTCTTGCGCAACTGCGTCAGTTTCATCACTTGGTCGATGGTGGTGGAAGTGGCCGAGGTGATGATGCCTGCAGCCACGGCTTGGCCGATGGTGGCCAACACGAGGCCACGATCGTCTTTCTGCGTGGCGATGTATTGATTGATCCGGTCAGCGTCGGCTTGGGTCAGGCTGTTGATGTCAAGGGTCATGGAGCTCCTAGGCGTGATGCCGGCATGGTGCGAAGGGCCTTTGCCTTTCACTGCGGGCTGTGCTGTGGCCAGCAGCGCCGTGGCGACCATGATGAGAAGTGCCAGTGTCTTTTTCATAGTGATGGTTTTTGGGTATAGTTTTATTTCACGTCGATGAGGATGAAGGCGTCGTAGAAACACGGCTCGTTGAAGTTGTCGGAGGTTTGTACGTATTTCATCTTAACGGGGTCGAAGGCCTTTTCAGGCTCGCGGCCGGTGTTGATGAGGTCTTGGCGTGCATGCATGAAGGCGGTGTGGGCGTCTTCGTTCTGCAGATGGGTGTAGAACGACTGCATGAGCATGGTAGTTGCCTCGTCGCTGACGCTCCACAGACTGAGCACCATACCTTTTACGCCGGCGTTCTTGAGGCCGCGTTGCAGACCGTACACGCCGTCGTCCGTGACGTAGCCCAGACCGGTCTGGCAAGCCGAGAGCACGATAAGCTCGATGCGCGAATAGTCCATCTGCATGATCTCGCGTGCCGACAGCATGCCGTCATGCTGCGAACCGTCGAAGTTGTCGGAACGCAATGCCACGTTGGCACCCGAGAGCACCAGCAGGTTCTCCGACAGCGAGCCGTCGTAGCTTGCGGGGAGGAGGTCGGTGCCTATGGGGGCGGTGCCGCCAAAGTAGCCGTGGGTCGAAAGGTGAACGATGGGATACTCAGCCATCATGGTGGCCACCTTCAGTTCGGGGGCTTCCGTTCCGCTCAGGATGGTGGTCTTTTTGCCGCCATAGATGGCACGGATGCTGTCGATTTCCATCTGGGCGCCTTTGAGGTTGCTCCACACCTCCTGGTAGGGCGAGAGACCCTCGGTGAGCCGTTTGACCAGCATGTATGCCTGCTCGTCGTTGGTGAAGTCGTTGGTGGATTTGCCGTTGTCCTCAGAGGGCGTTTTTGAGTAGCTGATGCCACCGCAGAGCAACATCTTCTGTCCGCGAGTCTTGAGGTCTTTGTTGAGCAGCTGACGGGTGCTGGTGAGGCGGTAGAGGTCTTCTGACTTGAGTGAGGTCAGCTGGGGTGCTTTGGGCATCATGTATTCAATGGCGAGGATATGGAAGATACCGTCGGGAGCGAAATAGAGCTTGCGTGTGTCTTTACCGATGGCGTTGAGCAGTTCAGGAGTCCAAATCTTATCGAACAGCGTCGAGTCGTTGTAGAGTTGGTTCTTTAGTTTGTAATTCTCTAAGGTCATGCCGCTGTACACGTTGCCGCCGTCGTCGAGTGGCTCATCGAGCAGGGCGTTGATGTTGCCTAAGCCCACAAACTGGGGCTCGCCTTTCTTCTTGAGTACCAAGGCGCCCATGCGTTTCTCGCCTTTTTTCTCGTATTGGATGAATTCGATGGCGCAGTCGCCCTTCTTGAGTTTCTTTTGGATCTGCTTCCAAGTGCAGAAATTGGGATTGCCCTGGTGGGCATATTCAAGCAGAAGGGCTTTGCCGAAGAGGGTCACGTCGTAAAGGAAGGCGGGGTCGGCATTCTCGGTGCGGTAGCAGTCGACCACGAAGGGACGGATACGCATCCAGTATGCCTCGCGTTCCTCGGGCTCCATGCTACCAAGACGTTGCATGGCGTCAGCTTTCTTCAGGGTGAAGTATTCTTTGTAGCATTTCACAGCCTCATCGGTGGGGGAGACCATGCCAGTGCCGCTGTTCTCCCTCTGGAGCATCAGGATCTTAGCTTTCTTACGCAGGGCCTCGCCATAGCGTTCGGTCTTCTTGCCTTTGTAGTTGTCGATGACGAAGTCGATCTCTTCGATGGCCGAGTCGAATTTCTTCACCCGTGCCCTGCAGATGGCTGACTGGGCTACAAGGTCGAGGAGGTCGTCGTTGCTCTGGTAGTTGGCGCGTAACTTGGCCGCCTGCATCTGCTCGTAGGCCTCTTGATAGCGGCCTTGCTTGTAGTAGAGTTGCCCCAACTCCTCATGAAGGACGAACTGATAGTAGAAGATGTCGTGACGTTGCGCATTATCCGGATCCTCGGCGTATGCCAAAGCGTTCTTGAAGTAGGTCTCGGCTTTGGCGAAAGCGTCTTGGTTGTGGTCGGCATCGAGGTAGTAGTAGTCGCCATAGAGCTTGCTGGCCTTGATGTAGAGCAACAGGCTGTCGATGTCTTGCTGGGTAAGGGTGCCATCCTGTGCGCCTTGTTCGATGGCGGCGTTGTAGGCTTCGATGACGCGACCGAGCTGCACTTGGTTGCCTATGTCGGCATAGCTGTGACGCCCCTCTTCATAGAGCATCTCCAAATGGTTGAGATAGGCCTCTTTCGATGCGTTATTGGGCGTCTGTGCCCATGCGCTTTGCACGGCCATTGCCGCGATGATGATAAGTAAATGCTTAATTTTCATTGCTTTATGATGTTTAGTTGATTTGTTATCATTTTCACTTCTTCACTGTCTTGTCCATGGATGATGGTCTCGATCTCCAGTGCTTTCTCCAAACATTCGATGGCTTTTTCCTTGTCCTCCATGGCGATATATTCTTGGGCAAGGCTCTCGCACAGTACGGCCACGCGTTCGGCATATTCGATGTCGCGCAGGATGGCTTCTCTGTCGGCTTTGGCTTTGTCGATGATGCTCTGGGCAAACGCGATCCGCTCTTCGATCTCTTTTTTAGCGGCGCGGTTACGCTCAAGCACGGTCTCGGGGTCGAAAACGGTGTGGATGAGCGAGTCGGCCTTGTCGAGTTCGCCGTTCTCGATGCAGAGGTTGATCTGGTAGTCGAGCGAGTCGAGTTGGTCGTAGTCGGTGCGGGCATAGCGGTCGGCAAGGCCGCTGACAAGTGCGAGGTATTTCTCGTATTTGTCCTCCAGTCCGCTGAGCTCTTGACGGTAGCGTTCCGCTGTGATCTCGTTTTCTTCCATCTGCTTCTCCAGCGCTTTGAGCTTCTTCTGGTAATTCTCTTCCGCTACCTGGTAAGCGTTGTCTTCGATGCGTTTGCGGTCGGCGTTCAACTGTTTGGTGTCGACCATTAGGATGCAGATCGGCACGCGCGACGAGCACACCATCTCGCGTCCTACTACATCCTTGTCTTTCAGTTCGTAACCGTTTTTCTGCACCCTAAGGAGCACTATGGCGTCGCCGTCGCGCTTGCCGGGGATGGAGATGTCGAAGTTGCCCGTTGAGTCGGAAATGGCCTTGTTGACCATGCCCTTGGCTTGAATCACCACGTTGGGCAGAAACACGCCTGGCTTGCCCGGTCGGCCTATGGTCTTCACATAGCCTTGCTGGGTTTGTGCCAAGGCAGCCGTGGCGACGAGTAGCGTGATAACGATGGTGAGGACTCTTTTCATGACGGTTACTTTATAGGTTTTTAAGGTCTTCTTGTGTCGCAGTGTAGAGCGGCTCGTATTTCTCGGGATTGGAGGGTATCAGGAACTGGTATATTTCCAAGGCTTGCTCGAGCTGTGCCTTGCTTTGCTTTCCCTTGTTTTCATTGGCGTTCTTCCTCAGGTTGTAGGCTAAGGCCGAGAGGTTGTTGCGTGCCTGGTCCACCATGGATTGCAGTGAAGGGTTGGCGTCGACAAGGTCAAGATAGATTTCCAGCGACTCTTTGAAGGCGGCCTCGCTTTCGGTGTAACGGTGGTCGCTGAAATACACGATGGCCAACGTGTTCAGGGTGGAGGCTATCTTGGACCGATAGGTCGCGGGGTCGGTCTTCGCCATCTTTCTGTAGGTCGTGACGGCCTCTTCATAGAGACGTTCGCTTTCTTGATAACGTTGGGTGTCTTTGTAGACTTGCCCTAAATTGATGGCGGCGATGGCCCAAAAAGGGCCGCGGTCCATCAGGTCTTCTGGCCCCACCCGCCTGATGATCTCCAAGGCTTCCAAGTACAAGGCCTCGCTTTCCTCGTAACGCTTGATGTTCATATACAGATAGGCGAGGTTGTTGAGTGTGGTGGCCAGCGACACTTCATCTTTAGACATGCCGTTTTTGGCCACGCGCCTCTTGATGGTCAAGGTCTGTTTGTAGGTCTCTTCGCTTTCTTCGTAGCGTTTTGTGTTGTTGTAAACGATAGCCAGGTCGTTTAACGATGTGCCCAATTCACGCTCGTAGGTCTCGGGGTCAATCTGGGAGAGCCACCGGAACATGTCCGCTGCGCTTTTGAAATAGATCTCGGCATCATCATATTTCCCTTCTACCTGAAAGTCGTGGGCCTCGCCGTTGACCCAAGGCGCCAGTTCCTTGACGAAATCCAGGACGCCATCATAGAAGTCCTTGTATTCCCTTGGGTTTTCTTGCGATAAAGCACGGAAGTCTTCGAGGACAACCGGCCAATACGGCAGGCTCTCCTTGATGCGATCGGTTTTATAATAGATCCACGCGAGGTCGTATTTGACGATGGCGAGCTTTGAATCGTATAACTCAGGTGCCTTCTCAGCCAGCCGCTGGTATATCTCATAGGCCTCCATCAAGACGGCCTCGCCTTCGGCGGAACGGCCCTCGGGGTGAGCCATATACATTGCACCGAGGTTGCCCAAAGAAAGGGCCAGCTCCGGCTCGAATAGCTCGGGGTAGATTTGAGCGTATTTCCTTTTTATCTCTATCGCCTCCATATAGAGCTGCTCGCACTCTTCGATTCGATCGTAGTTCTCGTAAAGGAGGGCCAAGTCGCTTTTGAGTGAGGCGACTTTGATTTCGTAGGCTTGGGGGTTGGCTTTGGCTAAGCGTTGGTATATCTCAAGGCTTTCCAAGAACATGGCCTCGCTTTCTTCGTAACGTTTGAGGTCGTTGCAAAGGTTGGCATAGTTGTGCAGGGTACGTGCAACCTCGGCTTCGTTGTCAGGGTTGCTTTGGGCGATACGTCTGTGGATCTCCAAGGCCTCTTTATAGCATTTCTCACTTTCTTCGTATTTGCCTTTTTTTCTGTAGTTCAGACCTTGGGTCATCAAAGCCTTGGCCACATCTCCTTCGGCGTCTCCCAACTCGTCTTTGTTGAGTTTCATGAAGATTTCCACGGCTTCCTCCGCCAGCGCTATACTTTCATCGAGGCGGCCGGTCTGCCGATATAGGTTGGACAGAGCCATCATGGAGGTGCCCATCATCAGTCCAAAGACGCTTGTTTTTATTTCAGGGTCAGGGATGTTTTCGAACAGGCCTTTATAATAGTCGATGGAGGAAAGGAACAATTCTTCGGATTCGGCAAGCCGGTTGGTGTTGTGGTATATGACGGCGAGGTTGTTTTCTACGCCAAAAGAAAACGACAGCAACGCACCTAATTGAGCTATGTCCTCGGCACTGGAGTGTTCGAGGTCTGCGTTTATCAAGATGTCGTCAAGGAGGTCGAGGCCTCTGTTGTAGTATTTCTCGGCTTGGTCGATTAGGTTCTGCTTAAAACAGAAGGTGGCGGCGTCAATCTGCCATTCCCAGTTGATGGTGTCGAGTTCGGCACGGGTGACGATGTATTGCAGGGCTTTGTCGTTGTCGAAGCGGGCTGCGGCGATGGTGAAGAGCTGGTAGAGGTATTCGCCGTCTTTTTTCTGTTGCCTCAACACGGCTGCCAAGTCATTGGTGGCTTGCGTGAGCATGCCTTGTGCCTGCTCGATTTGTTGCTCGAGGTCGGCGAGGACCTCTATATTGCGCTCCAAGACGCCGATAGGGTCGAAGAGGAGGCGGATGAGCGAGTCGGCGCGCTCCAGGTCGCCATCCTCGATGCAGAGGTTGATCTCGCGCTCTTTATCGTCGAGGAGGTCGTAGTCGGTATGGGCATAGTGCTTGGCCATACCATCGATGAGCGACTGATAGTTCTCGAACTTGTCCTGCAGGTCTTCGATGGCTAAGCGGTATTGCTCGGCGGTGATGGCTTTCTCGCCGAGCTGTTGTTCCAAGGTGTTTATCTTGGAGGCATAGTTTCTTTGTGCGACTTCGTAGGCTTTGTCCTCGATACGGCTCTTGTCGGTTTCCAGTTGTTCCGACGAGGCCATGACGATTGTGAGCGGCACGCGGTCGGAGAAGGCAAGACGTCGTCCGACGAGGTCAACCTCGTTAGGCTCATAGCCATTCTTCTGCACGCGTTGCAGGGTGTAGGCGTCGCCATTTTTCAAGCCATTCATGGTCAGCGAGAAGTTGCCGTTGGCATCGCTGACAACGTTGCTGTGACTGCCTTTCGCCCTGATGGTCACTCCACTGAGGGGTTGGCCCTTTTTGTCGGGTCGGCCGAGTGATTTCACGTGGCCCTGTTGGGTCTGCGCGAAAGCCACCACTGCGAGGAGCAGGCTCATTGACAAAGCGAGAAGTCTTTTCACGGATTTGGAGTTGTTGGTTGTGTCAAAAAACAAAAGCGAAGAGGACAGGTTAGGCCCTATTCAACCTGTCCTCTTGCAGGTAGGGTATGATTAGTAGATGAGGATGCCGTAGTCGTTGTAGACGTTACCCAGATTCTTCACTCTCAGGGTGAAGTTGCTGGTGTAATACACGTCCACTGCGATGAAGCAGTCGTCGCCGTACGAGGTGTCGGAGGCGATGAAGTTGCCGTTTTGGTCGTACAGATAGATGTCCAGGTCGGTGTCGCCGTCGCCGCTGACAACGATGCAGGTGGATTCACCGCCACGCAGGGTAACAGTCCAGTCTTGGTAGCTGTTTCTGGGGACGCGGGCATAGTGCACGATGGTGCCGCCCACAGGACCGCGGTTGTTGTTCTTGCACTCGGTGATCAGGGCCAGAAGGTTCTTGTCGCCATTGGCGAACGTAGTGGCGTCTTTGAGCAACTGGGCCTCGTTGCGCACAGGCTGTTCAGCCTTAGTGACGTTTTCTGAAGATTCGCCTTCTTGCTTGGTGACAGGGGCCATGTCGTCGTCGGCCTCAATGACGTTGAGGCTCTGGTAGATCTTCACGGCTTGGATGAGCGGAAGGGCGGTCCTGGTGCTGTAACCGTAGTTGACCAGGTCACTGGCCAGATTCAGTTGGTCGGCTTTTTCCGAAGTCATTTTCGAGACTTTGGCATCGGGTTGGGTTTGCGCGAACAGGCTCACGCTGAGGAGCAAAGCAGCTCCGAGGAATAACTTTTTAAGCATAATGAATTGTTTTTAAGGGTTTTACTATTGATTTTTAGGGCTTTCTTGTGTTGTGGTTGATAATGACAACGGGCATGTCGCTGGCACTTTTGTTGGTGATGCTGATGCAGAGTTTGTCGCTCTGTTTGACATTGTCGTTGATGCTTAGAATGACGTTTCCGTCGGCGTCGGTGCTGGTGCTGCCCACGGCCTTGCCGTTGCAGGTGGCACTCACCTCCAGCTTGCTGTTTTTCTCGTAAGGCATGACGACAAAGGTCTGTTGCCCCTCGCGGTAGCTCAGCTCGTAGCTCACCGTGCTGTTTTTCTTCACGCCACGTTCAATCAACGAGTAGTTGAAGTTGGGGTCGTTGCCGTTGAGGAAGTCACCGGCGGTCTCCTTCTCGTCGTAGTTGTTGCATTTGCTGAGGAGCGAGTTGAGTTTGAATTGTTTGTCGCTCACCAGCCAGCACTCGTTCTCGTGCCGCACGGTCTCGTCCATCATGGTCCAGTTTTCATTGTCACTTTTAAACTCGGCTAAGGCCTTGTTCCATGTCTTGCTGTCGGCATTGCGCAGCGTCGATACGAGGTTCATCAGCTTTTGCAGCTCGGCGTCGGTCTTGTCTTGTGCCATGGCTTGTCCGAGCAATGTGGTGCTGATGATGAGGAATAGGAATAGCTTTTTCATTTTTGTTGTGTTTTATGTTTATTTATGATTGTGTTTGCATGGTTTCGGGCCAGAAGGCGAGGTCGTCGTTGTGGCCTTCGGCGGTGTCGCTGTCAGGCGATGTGGTTTCCTTGAATTTTGGGCCGCGTCGGATGACAGCCAGGCAGCGTTCGTTTTGCCGGTTGGCTTTCTCGAGCACGTCGTGAAGGGAGGGGCGCAGGGCAGGCTCGTATTGCAGGCATTGCTTGATGAGTTCGCTCATCTCGGGCCATTCGCTGCGCATGTAAGGGAGCTTCGAGGCCGCCGTTTGTCCCTTGCCGCCTTTGCCGTTCATCACCTGACGTCCCATGACGACATAGAAGAGGGTGGCGCCCAGCGACCACACGGTGTCAGCCTCGGTGTGCTCCGTGGCGTTGCTCTGCGGAGCCTCGAAACCGGGCTGCGGCACAGGGTTGTGGTCCAGCACGAAGCGTCCGTCGTCGTCGATGGCGATGGACGACGGGTCAACGACGTGTTGCCCGCTGTCGATGAGCTGCTGGCTCACCTCCTTGAGGACATGCCATGCCGTGGCTTCGTTGCAGTGGCCTGCGAGTTCTGTTATATAGGTCTTTTCACTCATGTTGGGATTGGCTTTGTTGGTTTTTCATCCGATCGATCTCGGTGATGGGGACGGAGTAGAACCAATTGTTGGTGTTCTCGTCGGTCACCGAGACCACACCGATCACGCGCCAGCCGTTGAGACCAATGCGGGTGAGCACAGGACCGCCGGAGAAGCCGTGGTCGATATTTCCATCGTGGGAAATGACGCTATTGGGGTATTCGTCCTTGTAGTTGGCTTCGGTGAGTCTCAGCTTCAAACGGGCCTCGGCTAATTGCACCTGTTTGTCTTTGGCCACGATGCTTTTGCGTCCCATGATGATGAGCGGTCGGTTGGCTTTGCGGCATAGTTTCTTCATCTCTTCTTTGGAAGCCATCTGAATGTTGCCTTTCAGACCGTGGAGGCTGTCGGCGGCATGGGGCAGGTAGGCGATGTCGCCCAGCATCATCTCGGTACGACGGGAGCAAACCTTGATGCTTCTCCAAAGGTAAAGGGTGTCGAAGCTGCCGTATTCGATGATGTTGTCGCGGCTGTCATTGATTTCGAACTGTGTCGACAAGGGTTGCATTATGGTGTCGCCGTTTTCGTGACGGCTGATCAGGCAGTGGCTGACCATCAGCCATCGGGTGTCGTCGCCTTCGCTCTCAGCGATGATGTTGCGTGTGACGGCTTCCAGGGCCATCTTGACCGGGAGAGGTGTCTTGGGGTCGATGGTGTCCATCACAGTGCCTTTAGGCAAGTTAAGCCAAGGTTCGATGCAGTGGCGCGCGGTGACCAGGCTACCGTCGTCGGTGAGGAAGGCAGTGCCGAAGTCCTCGGTGAAGTCGGCACCTTTGCGGGCCACCTTCTTGACGATGGTGCTGTCGCCGCGGCATTCAACGAGCTCAATGTAGTCGACGCTGATCTGGAACACCGACTGCATAGCACTCTCAATCATGCTGTCGCTCATAGGTCTGTTGTAGAGATAATGCACGGCGAAACCGATAATGACGATGCTGATCAGGCCTAGCCAGACGCTGACCATGCGCGGGGCTTTGTTGCCCACCGACAGGATTCTGTTTGAGTTGTATTGTTCGTCCTCATGGATGTTGAACACGATTTCTTGCCGTTGTCCCTCAAAGGAGATGCGGTCGCCGTCGTTGAGGAGATGCACGTAGTTGATGGGAGTGCCGTCAACACGCACTTCGTGTTCTTTGTAGGGCGACATGCGGATGAGTTTCCAGCCGCTGCCGTCGTCGCGTTTTTTGATGACAGCCAGCACCGTGTCTTCGTATTGGCTGTCGTTGGCCAGTCTCACCTCGCAGGCTTCGGTTTGCCCGATGTGGAGCAGGTTGTCGGCGTTGAGCACCTGCTCGCCCGAGTGGTGCAGCGCGTCGCTGCGTTCAAACCGTAAGGAATAGTATCGTTTTGTCATTGCTGGCTTTCTTTGTAGGATTGTGCAATCAGAGGGATGCATGCGGTGAGGTCGTAGTCGTAGAGACGTACGTCTTGTCCTGTCTTGTCGTTGCCGAGTTCGCGGTAGGCGCAGAGGTCGTAGTGCACTTTTTGTTGCTTGTAGGCGTTCTTCAAGTCCTGCTCAGGCGGTTCGCCTCCTGTTTTCTTGGCTTTGACGAAGGCATCGATGTTTTGTCGTATCTCTTCGCGCTCGGTGTCGGTAGTGGGACGGAAACCCAGGATGAGGCGGTCGACGCTCCAGCGGTTGTGTTCGACGGCCGAGAGCTGTTCCACTTCTTCCTGTGTCAAGGCGAAGAACTGGCTCCAGTCTTTCTCCTCGTGGCCGAGCGAACGCATCTTGGTGGCGATGGTCATCACGTTATAGATGTTGGAGTAGCGCATGCTGAAGGTGTTCAACTTACGCCATTCGGCCTCAACCTCGTCGATGGGCAGGTCGGTAGGTGTGCCTCTCTGTCCGAAGCTGCATGCGTAGCAGTAGTTGAGTCGTTTGGCCATCTGCAGCAGGGGCAAACCGATGTCATAGCCGCAATCGTCCATCCCGATAGGGTAAAGGGTGCGGTAGTCGGGGGTCTGGCGCACCTTGTTGAGCAGGTCGGCCTGTTTGGTGTAGACCAGCACGCTGACACCGTTGTCGTTGATATCCCTGGGCAGCGCGAAGGCGCGGTCGAAGTTGATGGCGCAGTCGTCGTCGCATAGGGCGAGGGTGAGCAGCTGGTCGTTGTTGTTGGCCCAGAGCTGTAGCTTGCGTTGCATCAGGGGGTGGAAGAAGTCGCCGTCCACAAACTCCCACTCCACGTCGACGAAGTCTTCGCGGGTAGCGTGATAGACGGGCTCATGGTATTGTGTCATGCAGCCTCCCTCGAGGTTGAGGCAGCGGTAGTAGCTGTTCTCAAAGAGGTGGGCATAGCGTTGCACGAAGGCGTCTTTTTTGGTGGTGAGGTCGCTGTCGACGATGGTGATGCGGGTGCGAAGGGCGTGGTTGCGCTCGTAGTTGGGGAAGTGGGCCACCAAGGCGGCGTGTAGTGCGAGGCTCTCGCCCATGTCGCCGAAGCCCGCGACGACCAGATGAACGTATTTGTTGGAGTTGGTGTCGATCTTCTCTCTGTCGAGAGGCGGGTAGGAGAGGCCGTTGCAGCCGAAGCCGCACAGCACGTTCTTGGCCCATTGGTCTTCCATAGTGAAGGCGTAGAGCTCGAATTTGTGGTGGATGGCTTCATAGAGGTTGAGGGTCTGGAGTAGCCACAGCGTCACCTTGTCGTGAAGCAGCAGATGGCACAAGGGCTTGGACTGTCCCTCGGGAGTCTCGGGGAAGAGTGTCGCGAAAGCTTCCAAGGCTTGGAGCGTGTCGTGGTCGGCGATGTCGTCGGCGGGCACGATGCAAAGCTCATGGTAGGTCGTTGCGTGGTCGGCTGAGGCCAGGTCGGGGTGCTCGACGATTGCGCAACTTAAGGCTTCATAATGCGCTTTGACACTCTCACGCAGTGGGTGCGTGCCGATGAGAAGTATGGTGTTGTTCATACGTTATCTTGCTCTAAATCATGTCCCTTTGGCATGGATGGGGATTAAGGGCTTTGCTGTCTTTCTTCCCAATATCATGCCAAAAATAACATATACGCTGCAAAGATAATGAATAAATCTTTTTTACAAAAGGAAATGCGCTTATTTTTTATAGTTCTTGATGAATTCGATGTTTTCCCTGAATAAGGTGATCTGGGGATGGTTTTCCGGCACGAACTCCAGCATGATGGCCAGGGCCTGTTCGATGTAGGAGATGGCTTGGTCGTAGTCGCCTGTGGCGAAGTAAACCAATCCGATGTTGTTGTACTCCAAGGCCACGTCGGGACAACGTTCGCCTATCGCGGTCCGGTAGATGTCGAGGGCATGCTGGAAATAGGTCATGGCCTCGTCGTTGTAGCCGGCCTGACGGAATATCTCGCCGATGTTGTTGTAGCACATCGCCACGTTGGGGTGGCTCTCGCCTTGTGCTTCCTTGTAGATCAGCAAGGCTTGGGCGAAGTATTCCAGGGCTTTGCCGTAGTCACCCAGATGCATGCTGGAATAGCCGAGGTTGTTGTACGACTGTGCGATGTCGGGATGGCTCTCCGGCAGGACTTTTTGGCGTATGGCTAGCGACCGCTCCAGAAACTCCACTGCCATCGTGTAGTTGCCTTTATGGTCGTAGGTGGTCCCCAGGTTGTTGTAGCACAAGGCCACTTGGGCGTGCTCAGTACCGTAGCAGCTTTTCATGATGGCCAAGGCACGTGTGTAGCAATCGAGGCCCTTGTCGTAGTCGCCCGTTTGGCAATAGACCGCGCCGATGTTGATGTCGCAGGCGCCGGTGTCGGGGTGGTTGGGACCCAATACCTTTTCCCAGATGTTGCGTGCGGTCTCGTAGTATTGCAGGGCTTTCGCGTAGTTGCCTTGGATGTAATACACGAAGCCGATATTGTTGTAGCTGCGTGCCACGTCGCTATGCATCTCGCCATAGATGGCCTTGCGGATGTCCAGCGCTTTTTCCTGGTATTCGAGGGCTGTCTTGTAGTCACCCAAGTCATCGTATGTGGAGCCGAGGTTGCCGTAGACGGAGGCCACTTGGGGATGATGCTCTCCATAGAAGTTCGTCCAGACGCCCAATGCCTTCTTGTAGTACTCGATGGCGTGGGTGTAGTCGCCCATGTTGTGATAGACGAACCCCACGTTGTTGAGGCTCAGGCCGACATCGGGGTGTCCTTCTTTGTAGTTGGCCATGCGGATGGTCAGGGCGTTTTTGGAGTATTGCAGGGCTTTTTCGTAGTCTCCCAGGGTGTTGTAGAGCAGTCCCAGGTTGGAGAGGATGGTGGCAGTTTGAATATGGTTTTCGCCGTAGATGGACTGGTAGAGGCTGAGCGCATGCTCGTAATATTCGCGTGCTTGGGCATAGTCGCCCATGGCTTCGTAGAGCGCACCTAAGTTGTTGTAGGCCTGTGCCACGTCGGGATGACGCTCGCCCAAGGTCGACTTCCTGATCTCCAAGGCCTTCGTGAAATAGTGGCTGGCGTTGGCGTAGTCGGCCAGGAGGTGATAGGTGTGTCCTATGTTGTTGTAGGCAGCGGCCACCCAGCGGTTGTGTTCGCCGTATTGCTGCAGGCCTTGTCGGAGCGCGCGTGCATAGTAGTCCAGGGCTTTGGCGTAGTCGGCGAGGTATTCTTCGACATGCTGTCCTGCGGTGAGTTGCCATTTCACGTTGGTGGTGTCGAGGCTGGCACGCAGCTCGATGTAGTAGGCCGTCGAATCGTTCTGGTGCTGTAGTTTGTATAGCTCGCTGCGGCTGAGGCAGTCTTGTGCGATGTCGTTGAGCTGCTGTTCGGCCAGGGCCTCGCTCTTGTTCAGTTCAGCCTTCATCTTGGCGTTGACTTCCTGGAGTGTGAGCAGTTCCTTGGCGCGTGTGCGGAGGTCGCCTTTCGCGTTGAGGATGGAGTCGGCTTTGGCCAGCTCGCCGTTGAGGATGCACTCGTTGATGCGTTGGTTGACGCTGTCGAGTTGGTCGAAGTCGAGTTCCGAGTAGCGTTGTGCCATGTCGTGGACGAGGCGGTCGTTGTCGGTCTGTGCCTGGTAGAGCTGCTGCAGGGCTTGCATGTATTCCTGGTTCGAGATTTTGTTTTGCTGTTTCAGGGTCTCGATCTCTTCTTCCTTTTGGCGCAGCTGTTGGCTGAGCGTGCTCCTGATCTTCTTCTCGGCGGCCAGTTGGTCTTTCAGCTGCTGCTCGGGTGTCTCCATCACGATATAGATCGGGTTAGGGGAGGGCTTGTAGGTCTTGGAGAGCGCGTCCATGTCGACGAGCTGGTAGCCTTTCTTTCGCACCGAGTCCAGGCGGAATTGTGCCTCGGTGACTGTGAACGAGAAGGCGCCGTCGGCGGCGTTGACCAACACGGCGGAGCGTCCGTGCACGGATACCGAGGCCCCTTTTAGGCCTTGACCCGGGACGAGTTTGCCGTTCACCATGCGGCCTTTGGTCTTCACGTAGCCCCGCTGGGTCTGGGCGGAAGACCACGTGCATAGCATTATGAATGCGGTAAGCAGAAAGATCTTCTTTATGTTATTCGTTTTTCTCATTGCCTTGTTCTTTCAGTTTGGCTTCGATTTCGGAGATTTTTTGCTGGATTTTCAGGACTGATGGATGACTGGAATCGAAAACCCACTCACAAATTGACAAAGCATTATGAAGGTATTCAAGAGATGTTTCTAATCTATTCTCGTATTCGTACACTTCGGCTATCATATAATAAGATTGGGCCACATCGGGATGATAGTCCACCAGTATTTTTTTCCGTATCTGTGACGCTTTATTATAGTACTCAAGCGCTTCTTGCGGTTGGTTTTGTTTGAAACGCAACAACCCTAGGTTATTGTAACTGCTGGCCACGGCCTGATGGTCTTCGCCAAATAACGACAACCTGATAGCCAAGGCTTTGTTGAAACACTCCGAGGCTTTGTCATAGTTTTCTTGGTTGAAATACACCAAACCGATGTTGCTGAGACATTTGGCTACACTGGAATGTTTTTCCCCGTAATAGTCAAAATTGATTTTCAATGCTTTTTCAAGGTAGAACAATGCTTCGTCATACTTGCTTTGTTTATAATAGACGATGCCGATATTGTTGTAGCATTTGGCCATGTCAGGGTGCGTTTCTTCATGAAGGTCTTTCCTGATATTGATGGACCTTTCATGGCATTCAAGGGCTTGGTCATAGTGGCCCAGTCTATAATGCGTGTTTCCCATGTTGCCGTAACAACGTGCAGCGATGAGATTGGCCTCTCCATAATCCTTTATGGATTGGTCTAATGCGCGTTGCAAAAACGAAAAGGCTTTATTGTAGTCCGCCAAATAACTGTTTATAAACAATCCGCATTCAATTTGCCATTCTTCATTTGTGGTGTCTAAACTCGCCCTTAATTCCAAATAATACGCAGCGGTGTCATTCAGATGCTGTGCCGCAAAAGTTTCATAATAACCATAACAGCGTCGAGCCAATTCCTCTTGGTCAGCGGCATGGACGGCTTTGGCTTGGTTGAGTTGCACTTCCTGCTCTTGGATGGCTTGGCCTTTCCGAAGTTGTTCTTCCACCTGTTGGCTAACATCGCCTTTCGTGTTCAGTAAAGAGTCGGCTTTCACCAATTCACCGTTTTCGATACAATATGACACTTGGCGGTAGAAATCGTCCAACTGGTCATAGTCCAATTCGGAGTATCGTTTGGCCATGTCCTTGATGAGTTGTTCGTTGTTTTGCTGGTCTTGGTAGAGTTTCTGCAAGGAGGTGCGGTATTCTTCGTCGGAGATTTGCTGCTTGGCTTTCAGGTTTTCAATCTCGTCCTCTTTTTCCTGTAGCTGTCTCTGGAGGTTGCGGCGTATTTTGCGTTCGGCCATAAGTTGGTCTTGCTGTTGCTGTTCAGGCATCTCCATCACCAAGTAAATCGGGTTGGCCGAGGGATTGTAGGTCTTGCCGATGGCGTCCATGTCGACGAGTTGGTAGCCTTTCTTCCGCACCGAGTCCAGACGGAACTGTGCCTCGGTGACCGTGAACGAGAAGGCGCCGTCAGCGGCGTTGACCAACACGGCGGAGCGCCCGTGCACAGATACCGACGCCCCTTTCAGGCCTTGGCCTGGGACGAGTTTGCCGTTCACCATACGGCCTTTGGTCTTCACATAGCCCCGCTGGGTCTGGGCGGAGGTGAAGAGGCTGAGTGTTATGGCGATGATGAGAAGTAGCGCTTTTTTCATGGTGAGTAATTATTCGTTCAACATCTTACGGATGCGTTCCACGTCGGCTTTGCGCTCTTCGGGGATGACGCCGGCGGCTTCGAATTCGTCAATGTCACTGAGGAAGTTGTCTTTCAGTTCGTCCTTGTATTGGCGGTAGATGGCTACGGCCTTGTCGTATTTACCTTGGAAAAGCAGTGCGGCGGCGAGGTTGGAGTAGATCCATTGATTCGAGGCGTCGATGGACAGGGCTTTGCGCGCATATCGCTCTGATTTCTCATATTGTGTCACAAAAATGCATTGGAGGGATAGATGACCCAATATACTGGCGTAGTCTTCTTGGACATTGGCGGGATCTGATTTCCATTGTTTTTGTATGATCGGTAAATATTGTTCGTAGACTTTGTAACATTTTTCATGCCCAATGGTAGTGGAATTAGTGGCCGTGTGAACCCAAAAATACAAGGACTTTGCAAACATATACTGTTTAGATGGGTCGCTCTTTATCAATTCCTTATAGATTTGAGTTGAGGCTTCAAAATGGCGGATGGCCTCTTGGTTTTGGTCTTTTTGGTATAACAGCAACCCCAAAGTCAAATGAGACTTTGCCATATCAGGTTCGTAAGCTTTGGGGTTGCCCTTGACCAGGCGCTCATAGATTTCCAAGGCTTCTCCGTACAAGGCCTCGCTCTCTGTGTAGTGCTGGGTTCTCATATACAGGACGGCGAGGCTGTTCAGCGTCTTAACCAAAGCAGGTTCGTAGGCTTGCGGGTTTTCTTGGGCTAAGCGTCTGTAGATTTCCAAGGCTTCTTCGTACAAGGCCGCGCTCTTGTTGAGCTGCCCGATGTCTTCATATAGGCTGGCGAGGTTGTTCAGCGTCTTGACCAAAGAAGGTTCGTAGGTCTGCGGGTTTTCTTGTGCCAAGCGTCTTCGGATTTCCAAGGCTTCAAAGTATAAGACTTCGCTCTCAGTGTGGCGTCCGATGTCTTCATATAGGTTGGCGAGGCTGTGGAGTGTTTCAGACAAATCAGGTTCGTAGGCTCTTGGGTGGGCTTGTGCCAGGCGTCTGAATATTTCCAAAGCTTCCACGTACAAGGCCTCGCTCTCAGTGAGGCGTCCGATGACTTCATACAGGCTGGCGAGGCCGTTCAGCGTCTCGGCTACATTGGGTTCGTAGACCTGCGGGTTGGCTTGTGCTGAGCGTCTATAGATTTCCAAAGCTTCCAAGTACTTGGCTTCGCTCTCGTTAGGGCGTTGTGTGGCTTTATACAGGTGGGCGAGGCCGTGCAGCGTCATGGCTAAATCGGGTTCATAGGCCTGTGGGTTGGCTTGGGCTGAGCGTCTGTTGATTTCCAAGGCTTCCATGTACAAGGCCTCGCTCTCGGTGTAGCGTCCGAGGTAGTCATTTAGAAGGGCGAGTTGGTTCAGCGTCATGGCCACATGGGGTTCGTAGACTTGCGGGTTTTCTTGTGCCAAGCTTCTATAGATTTCCAAGGCTTCCAAGAATAAGGACTCGCTCTTGGTGTAGCGATGGGTCTGATAATAAAGACCGGCGACGCAGCCTATCGTCCCAGCTACACTGGGTCCGTAGACCTGCGGGTTGGCTATGAATAAGTCTTTTAGGATTATCAAAGCTTCCACGTACAAGGCCTCGCTCTCAGCGTAACGATGGGTGTCATAGTACAGGATGGCAAGGTTGTGAAGTACTGTAGCAAGATTAGGTTCCTGAGCTTGAGGGTCATCTTTTGCCAATTGTTTGAGAATCTCTATGGCTCTTAAATAATACAATTCAGCAATTTCAAAGTCCTTTTGTTTTTGCAGGTAATAACCTGCATCGAATTGCCACTCCATATTTGTCGTATCCAACGCAGCCCGTGTCTCAATATAAAACTGCGCCTTCTCATTATCATACCTTGCCAAAGCAATGGTGTAAAGTTGGTACAGATACTCCGCGTCTTTCTCTTGCTGTTTCAGCACGGCGGCCATGTCCTCATTGGCTTGGGCGAGGAGCTTGTTGGCTTGGTCAATCTGCATGTCTAACTTGTCGAGGGCTTCCTTGTTGCGTTGCAACACGCCGATG
>JAEEGL013399064.1_pt1 | contig 50642 bp, 41 predicted proteins | sample 9134231 | NCBI WGS metagenome assembly JAEEGL01 (sample SAMN16246548, study PRJNA631951) | gut metagenome | biome: gut microbiome; feature: rumen; material: fiber-attached | host: Bos | place: Iran: Karaj | collected 2018-10 | reverse complement strand
TCCAATATGTCAAAGAACACATTTTTGCCGGAGGATTTATCCGGCAATATGGTTTCGCAGAATAATAAAAGGATGCTTGCATATAATTAGTATTCGGCGAAAGTATATATTCAGGCGTCAGCCTTGCAAAAATGTGCAAAGCACCTCCCTCCTACATTCGGGGGAATGATTGCAATGCAATCAGGCAGATGTCCGAATATGTCAAAGATCGTAGATATATACGCCAAAAGGCGGGGCGCATTATTCATGCGCACCGTCTATGGGGTTTGCGAAGGCTTGTTCTCGCCCGTTATGCCGCTCTTCGCGCGTGGGGGGGGGTAAAATCAGAATTCAGTTTTTGCAGACGCAGTTCGCTCGGTTTGAAGCCGTAGAAACGGACAAAAGCGCGGGTGAAATTGGTCATCAGCGTATAGCCGCATTTCTCCGCCACTTCGTTGACGGTGATGTCGCGGTAGTTGAGGAGCAGGAACTTCGCTTTCTGCATCCGCACCCGGGTCAGATACGCCTGCGGCGTGAGTAAGAGAGTCTGGTTCATGCGCCGCTGGAGCGTGCGCGGAGTGAGATGCATACGCTCCGCCACGGACTCGACATCCGCGTTGCCCTTCTCCATCTCCTCGTCAATGACCTTGGTCAGTTCCTCCAGGAAAGACCGGTCCTCATCCGTCAGTGTGCTCCTGTCCGGCAGGCTCTCCATGACGATATTGCGGTACTGGCGGCTGATCTCGTCATACCGGTGCTGCAATGAACGCCGTTCCTGCTCGTAGTCCTCTGTCTTACGCCGGTTGCGGCGGTAGGTGATCCATGCACCGATACAGAAAAGCACCACTACCGCCAGCAGCCCAAGGGCTACCATCAGAAACGTGTGCCGCTGCTGCCGTGCACGGTCAGTCTCCTGTTGCAACATATCGATGTTATAGATAGCGTTGTAGCGGCTGATGGCTTCGGCAGTCTCCTGCTGGTAGATGGAGTCGTGGAGGAGCTTCGCCCGCTCCAGATGCAGCATCGCCTCGTCGGGAGAAGTGGATTTGAGCACCTTATATAATCCCTCGCGCGCGTGCTGCTCGTTATACATGTCCCGCTGGTCGAAGAAGATCTTCGCCGCTTCGCGATAGTAGTACTCCGCTTCGCTGTCCTGTCCCTCCGAGGCAAGGATGTCGCCCGTCTGGTTCATGCAGATGCCTAACGAGTGCTTGTTGCCGGCTTTCTCCAGAAGCGGCATGGCTTCCTCTAACGACTGTCTGGCGTCCTCTATTCTCGCCATACCCAGTTGCGCATTGGCTACCTGCGAGAGCCGCACGCCTATCCGGGCGCTGTCGCCCCGCTGCCGCTCTATCTCTAACGCTTTCAGAGCATACGCTAATGACTGCTCGTCATCACCCTTCGCTCGGTACATCTCCGAAGCCGTACCGAAGAGCACCGCTCTGCGGGCAAGGTTGTCCGTCAGACTGTTGGCGGCGATAGCCTCCAAGATGTATTTCTCCGCCTCCTCCGGCTTGCCTGCCGCTACAAACACACTCGCGATATTATTGAGCGTCGAACTGAGTTGGTCATAATTGCCGCTCTTGCTGTCTATCTCATAGCATACGTGGAGCGCGTCCGCCGCTTTGTCAAACTCGCCCATGCGGAAATATGCCGCGCCGAGCAGGCTATAGACATCGCCCTTGGAGTTCTCATCCACATGGTCCGTACAGCTCTCCGCTGCGCGGATGCAGTAGTCCGCCGATTGCCGGTACGCCCCCTCGCCGTAGTACCACTCCGCGAGGTAGTAGTAGACGTTCACATCCACCGAGTCGATATGCGCGGAAGCGGGAAAAGCAACGGGTTCGTCGATATAGTCAATCTGAAGGAGGTAAGCAAAGAAATCATTCGCCAGCGGAATGCGGTCTGAAGCATTGGCGGTCTGCGCGTACCGCGCGGCATAGTGTTCCAGAGAGGCAGAAACATCCGCCTGCGCCCAAGAGGCAAAACACAACCAGAGGGTCAAAAGCAGGATTATTGGTCGTTTGATATTCATAACAAATCGTTTTATTTCCATAACTATCAGATTTCGGCGGCAAAGGTACTGCTTTTTTTTCAAATATCAGTAATCATTTATTGTAAAAAAATAATCATTTTCGGACAAAATGACGATTTGGGCACATTGTGTCAATTTTTTTACAGAAAAAATATATCAGTTCAAATTGACATATGCAAAAAAAATAGCCTTTTTTTCGGCTGAAATCTTGCATATCTCAAAAATTTGTAGTACCTTTGTACCCGGAAATCATAAATTTATCATGAAACGCTTTATTTTGGGATTGTTGGTAACTGCTCTGACGGGCATTTACTGTGTTCCTGCGTACGGTTGGGGGCAGGAAGGACACCGTATCATCGCTAAGATCGCATACGACCACCTCAAATGCCGCACACGCAAGAAAGTGGACAAGATCATCGGCGAAAGAGGCATGATCTACTGGGCGAACTGGGCGGACGAGATCAAGAGCGACAACATCTACCCGCAGAGTATCAAGGACGGATGGCATTTCCAGGACCTGAACGCCGGCATGAGCGACAGTCTCGTCGCCGACGTACTGACCCATTACCCTGCCGAGGGAGGAAACCTCTTCCGCGCACTGGACAGCCTGGAGATAGAGATGGCGGGGGAGAAAGTGCTGCCGCTCAACGAGAACCACATACTCCGTTTTATCATCCATCTCAACGGAGACCGCTACTGCCCGATGCATATCGCACACATGGATGACAAAGGCGGAAACACCGTGCGCATGAAATGGTTCGGACGAGACACCAACCTGCATGCCGTATGGGACTCCAAGATCATCGAGAGCCAGGGATACAGCTACACCGAGTACGCACAGATGATAGAGGACGAGTACAAAGATATGAAACGGGAGATAATGAACAAGAGCGACGAGCAGTTGCTGGTAGAGAGTTACCATCTGACCGAAGCGATATACCAACACATGCAGGTATGGGACGGCAACACCTATCATTATATATACACGTGGCGACAGCCCATGGAGCGGCAACTCTATATCGCCGGAATACGCCTCGCCAAATGGCTGAACGAGAACCTTTGAAAACTGAAATATTATGAGAAAATTTATTCCCTTTGTGCTGTGCTTGTTTGCGGCGGGCAGTGTGTTCGCCCAGGCGCAGAAAGTGACAGGAAGCGTCCGCGACGCGAAGACAGGTGAAGAACTCATCGGCGTCTCGGTCCTGGAAACCGGTACCACCAACGGTAACACCACCGATCTGGATGGTAATTTCACACTCAACGTAACCCCCGGAGCTGCGCTGCAGTTGTCGTATGTGGGTTATAAGACTCTTGTGGTCGAAAGTCCAAAGTCGAAAGCCGAAAGCATTGATCTCGGTATCATCAAACTGGAGCCGGAGGCTATCGCCTTGGAGGACGTGACGATCACGGGCCAGATGGCGCGCACGCAACAAACGCCGGTGGCGGTCAGCCAAGTGACTGCGCTGGAGATCGAGGAGCGCCTCGCAGGACAGGAGTTTCCGGAGGTGCTGAAGAGCACACCGGGTGTGCATGCCAACGGACAAGGCGGCGGATGGGGTGACTCGGAGATCTGGATGCGAGGATTCGACAACACCAACGTCGCTACCATGGTCAACGGCGTGCCGATGAATGACATGGAGGGCGGTACGGTCTATTGGTCCAACTGGCAGGGACTGGGAGACGTGACATCCGTCATACAGACACAACGCGGCATGGGTGCCTCCAAACTGTCCGCTCCCTCCGTAGGCGGTACGATCAATATTGTCACACGCGGCATTGACGCCAAGAAAGGCGGCACGATCTCTTACGCCATGGGTAATGACGGCTACAACAAAGTGCTGTTCTCCGTCTCTACGGGACTGATGAAAAACGGCTGGGCGATCACCGTCATGGGTAGCCGCACATGGGGTAACGGATACATACAGGGTACAAGCTTCCGGGGATACAGTTATTTCGCTAATATCTCCAAGCGCATCAACGACAACCACCAGCTCTCCCTCACCGGCTTCGGTGCTCCGCAATGGCACTGGACCCGTCCTTCGGGCTCGTCGGGTGCGCTGACGCTGGCGGAATGGAACCGCGTGGCGCAATACATGCCCTCTGGCATGGACCGCCGCCAATACAACCCTTCCTACGGACGCGACAAACGCGGGGAGCAGGCGGGCACCAACTACAACGAATACCACAAACCGCAGATCAGCCTCAACCACATATGGCAGATCGACGACCTCAGCAGCCTGTCCACTACCGTATATACCTCTATTGGACGCGGCTTCGGACGCACCGCCGAGAACGGTTTGAACTCGACATACAGCTATAGCGACCTCACACGGGGCGCATACAACGGCGTAGTGACAACCACCTTCCGCGACCCCGTCACCGGCATGTTCGACTACGGAATGGTGCAGGAGATCAATGCCGCCTCCGAATACGGGTCGGAACTCGTCATCTGCGAGAATAGAAACTATCACAACTGGGTGGGACTCGTCTCTACCTACGATAAGAAATTCCTCGACTGCCTGGAGTTGACCGCCGGCGTGGACGTACGGTGGTACCAGGGTATCCACCAGGCGGTGATCAGCGACCTCTTCGGCGGCAGTTATTATATCGACGCCACCCGTTCGTCCGTCCTGCCGGAGAACAACCCCAAACGCAACGACGACGCATGGGTGAACGAGAAACTCGGCGTGGGCGACATCGCCTACCGCGACTATACCGGTACTATCGTACAGGAAGGATTCTTCGGCAGCCTGGAGTACAGCAAGAACAACCTCTCCGCCTTCATCAACGGTTCGATGAACCTCAACCATAACTGGCGGCAGGACCGCTACTACTACGACAACGTCACCGCACGCGACTCGGTGGTACGCATCGGCGGTACCATCAAGGGAGGTATCAATTACAAGTTCGCCAAATGGCACAACGTCTTCCTCAACGCCGGCTTTATCAGCCGTGCGCCCAAATACCAGGCGATATACATGTCCGTCAGCACCTCCAATGCCATCAATAACGAAGCCAAGAACGAGAAGATCGCTTCCGTGGAGATCGGTTATGGGTTCGAGAACCAATACGCATCCATCCATGTGAACGGCTATTTCACCGAATGGATGGACAAGAGCATGACCAAATACGGCAACCTGAGCGACCCGGACCAGACCCGGTTCTATATGAACATGACGGGCGTCAACGCACGCCATATGGGTATCGAGTTCGAAGCCAAAGCCCGTCCGACCAAATGGCTGGAGCTGAGCGCTATGTTCTCTATAGGCGACTGGAAATGGGATAGCGACAGCGTGATAGGCCGCGCCTATGACGAGCACGGCTTCGCGATGACGGCGGACGGCCAACGCACCGAGATAGGCGCACCCGACCACGCATGGGCGAAGATAAACATGAAAGGTATCCACGTGGGCGGACAGGCGCAGACCACCGCTAACTTCGGTATCCTCTTCAAACCCTTCAAAGGCTTCCGCATAGGCGGCGAGTACACGCTTTACGACCGCAACTACAGCTACTACTCCTTCTCCGGCTCGAACCTCAGCCTCGGCAAAGAGATGAATATCGTGGAGCCGTACCGGTGCCCTCTCGGCGGCAGTCTGGACCTGCGGGCAAGCTACTCCTTCAATATGGGTCCGATCCGCGCAACCATCGGAGGAAACGTGACCAACGTGCTCAACCAATACTATATCGAGAAGGCATGGTCAGCCAGCACGGCTACACAGACCGTGGCGGAGAACACAAAGGACAACATCTATTTCTTCTACAACAAAGGAAGACAATGGAACGTCCGGCTGAAGCTGCAGTTCTGATAGACCGCTTCGCTAAAAGAGAAAAGACCGTTTCACTAAAAGACAAAAGAATATTATGAAAACAAAATATATTTTAGGTGCAGCCTTGGTACTGGGTACTTTGTCACTTTGTACTTCGTGCGAGAACTATTTCGATGAGAAATACATGGATAACGGCGATCCGCAGATTCAGGTGGTCAAGACCTATGATTACACCTTGGCTGCCGGCGAATACAAGACAATCGCCGAAAACAAGACCAACAAAGCCTATGCAGTTTACATGGACTCTGTCAACCATCTGAAGAACCGCTATCAGAAAGCCCTGGAGCGCGTAGGTCAAGAGGGGTGTTTCAACAACAATGCCTCCGCCGACATGTATGTGCCGGCATTCATCTACGCCAAATACCCGCAACTGGATCCGGGTTCGGTCTTCAACGTCACCTACCTCACGGACGACGGCCTGCCGGCTTATCTGCTGCCTTACAATGCAGCCACACAGCTGACGCTGGATATCCAGGACGAGAGCGAGATCATCGGCAAACTGCCGCAGCCGGAAGAGGGTCAGGTGATCGGCGTCGTTTATAACGGCAATGAGGTGCTCTACACCAGCGAGGACGGCTATACATGGACTCCCGCTACCCTGCCGGCGAACATGTACATGCTCCCGGCGGAAGCCAACGGACAGGTAGAGAAATGGCTGCAGAACAAGTTCCCTTATGCGGTAGCAGACCAGGTCGTTGCCGTCATATGGTACGACTCCGCAGCCAAGCATTATGTGGCGTATGAGTTCCATTTCGACGGCTCCTCGTGGAAGGCGGACACCGGTGTGGTGGAAGAGACCATGTCCTTCGCTCTGGCTGAGGGATGGAAGGCGAACCTCTCTACCTACTACCGCCAGGCTATCGCCGGAGAAGGCAACCTCGGCAAGATCACCATGCACCATTACGACCTGGAGGACGGAATTACTTACATCTGGCGGTTCGATAACCTGTACGGCATGCGCGGCTCTTCCTACGTGGGCGGTCCCCACTACGGAGAAGGATGGTTCGTCACCCCGAAGATCAAACTGAAGAACTCCGTCGCTCCGGCGCTCAGTTTCGACCACGCGCTGAACTACGGACCTCTGGACGAGACACGAGAACAACAGATCACAGTCTGGGTGTCCACCGACTACACCGACGATGCACGCTCGGCTACATGGACCCAACTGCCTTGGAACAAATGGGACGGCGAAAAAGGCGTGCCGGATGCTAACAGCTGGACCTATTACAACTCCGGCAGAATGGACCTCAGCGCCTGGAACGGACAAACGATATACATAGGCTTCCGGTATAAGACCGAGTCAGGACAGACCTGCCCTACATGGGAGGTAAAGAACATCCTCGTAAACGAACCGGAAGAAGAGGAAGGCAAAGAGGAAAAACAGGAATAAGAATAGGAATAAGAGAGCCCAAAAGAAAGGCTGCCGGGTGGCAGCCTTTTTTTATCTTACGGCTTTCTGCTTTCGACTTTTTACTTTCGACTTTCGACTTTGAGCGAAAGCGGTCTTTCTACTTCGTACTTCGTACATCCGTCCTTCGTACCTCTATTGGTGCTCCGGACGCAGCAGGTCATTCACCGTCTTGACGGGGTTGAAGGTACTTACCGGCACCTCTACGAAGATCGTGTTCCAACGGCTCATAGCGCCGTTCCAGAGACCCGGCAGCTCCAGCGCAAGGAGTTCCTTGCCGTCCTTCGACTTGTTGGAGATGAAGCCTGTCTGCGGATCGACGAACGAAGGCAGATCGAACGGCTTGCCTTCGTAGTCGCGGATAGCGCATACCAGATCCACCGGATTGAAGTGGGTGCTCTGTTTCATCAGTTCGGGGTCGCTGATCTGGCTGGACTCCAGTATCTGATACGATATAGAGCCGTCTGCTTCGCGCACCAGGAACGGACCGCCGCCGGGTTCTCCGGTGTTCTTCACCACGCCGCATACACGGATAGGCCTGTTCAGCTTGGCGCGCTCCTCATCGCTCAGGTTGGGATCACGTAGCGCCTCGAAGACGCGCTTCTGCTCCGTCACCAGCACACCTGCCAGGATCTGTTTGTAGCGGATGGTGTCTTTCTTCAGCCGGTCGGGTACGACATTGTCGATGTTCTTGATAAAGACGATGTCTGCGTCCTGCCGGTTCAGGTTCTCTATCAGCGCTCCGTGGCCGCCCGGACGGAAGAGCAGCTTGCCGTCCTTCGTGCGGAACGGCGTACCGTCCGGATTAGCGGCAATAGTGTCAGTGCTCGGCAGCTGTTCGCTGAAAGTCACATCGTACTTCACACCGTATTTGGCTTCGAACTTAGGCAGGTTCTCCGCTATATGCTGCCGGAAGAGCGGTAGGTGGTCGTGGCTCACAGTGAAATGTAGATAGACCGTCGGCTTCTCGCCTTCCTTCGCCGGAGCTACGCAATACTGCGCACCTTCCACGAGGTGCTCTAACGCAGGCGTGCGCGCGCCGTCGCGATATTTATGGAATAGCAGCAGACCCTTCGGCAGCTCGCCGTAGTGCATGTCGTTCAGCAGATAACGCACTGCCTCCTGGCCTTCCTTGCCCGCCAACAGCGGACCGAAAGCGAACTGATCCTTATGCGCTAAAAAATCCTGAATGAACGGCGTCTCGATTCCGTCCTCCAGGTATTGGAACAGGTTCTTGAACATACGGCTTGCCGCACCCGAAGCGGGAACGAACTTCAATATTTTATGTCCCTCCTTCATATACCGCTGCCATGCCTCGATATATTGCTCCTGCTCGGCACGCTTGGGAGCCAGAATACCTTTCTTCGTCGATGCCGGAGCTACGATGTCCAACTCAGGAAAGCCGTTGCGGAAGCACTCCAACTGCGCTTCCGCTTTCTCTACGGAAATGCCTCGAGCCTGTAACTGCTCCAGGTCTTGTGTGCTAAAATTCTCCATGATCTATATAGATTTAAATGATATGCACTGCAAAAGTACACTTTTTTTTGCATATGTGCAAATTTTTTTGTAATTTTGCGGCGATTAAAATGCAAAAATGTGCAAATTGTAAATGTATAAATGACTAAATGTCTATGATTCTAATTGCAGACAGCGGCAGTACCAAAGTGCATTGGTGCCTCTTGACCGCCAGCGGACAATGCTCCGACGTCTTTACGGACGGTATCAACCCCCTTTTCCAGACGACAATAGCGATGCAGAACAGCATCTCTAACCAACTCCTTCCGCAGATCAGTTCGCTCCTCTGGGCGGGCACACTGACGCATGTGTTTTTCTACGGAGCTGGTTGCACGCCGGAGAAGAAAGTGTTTGTGCAAAAAGCCCTTGAGGCGGTCTTCAAGAAAGCCGAGGTGCATGTCGAGTCCGACATGCTGGGTGCCGCGCGGGGGCTGCTGGGACATAACGCCGGAGTAGCATGTATCTTAGGCACCGGCTCCGGCAGCTGTTTCTACGATGGCGAGAAGATTGCATGGGCGGTTCCGTCGCTCGGATACATTCTCGGAGACGAAGGATCGGCTGCCGTTCTCGGCAAACGGCTCGTCGGAGACCTGCTCAAGAATCCGGAGGTGTCCCCGCTTAACGGGGAAAACGGCCTCCGCCGGAAGGGGTATGAAGATCTGAAAGAACTATTCTTCAAAGAGCAGGAGACCTCTATGGCAGATATCATCGAGAAAGTATATCGCCAGCCCTTCCCTAACCGCTTCCTGGCTAAGCTGTCACGCTTCTGCGCCGATCACATTGACGACCCGCGCATCCGCGCACTCGTCTATGACCATTTTGTACAGTTCATCCGTCGGAACCTGAAGCAGTACTTCGCTAAAAATGACCAAATGGTAAATGAAAAAATGGTAAATGCCGTGGGTTTTGTGGGGTCTATCGCCTACTACTACCGCCCGATTCTGGAGGAAGCGATGGCGGCGGAAGGCATACCGGTCGGCACGATCCTGCAAGACCCTGTCGAGGGACTCAAAGAGTACCACAAATCCGCCGTCGTACCCACAACGGAATAATTCGTAATTCGTAATTTTTAATTCGTAATTTGAAATGATCGATACATTTTATCTGCCGGGCAGAGTCTGCTCAACCGCTGCTATCCGTGAGATAGCACAAAAAAACGCTGCGCCATACACCATGATCTGTCTCAAACCCGAAATCGAATGGGTCTATCTGGGACAGGAGCGAATGATCCAGGTGCTCCAAATGACCGGTGCTACCATGGTCTATGCGGACCGGTTTAATAAATTCAATCAAAATTCAGAATTCAAAATTACGGAAGCACCCGTCATCGACTACCAGTTCGGCGCACTGCGGGACGACTTCGATTTCGGCTCCGTGCTCCTTTGGGACACCGCCAAACTCAAAGCCCTCGTTGCCGAGATGGACACCGACTACGACTATGCCGGACTCTATGACCTCCGCCTCCGCGCCGTCGCGTTCGACAATCGGTGTGCAATGGTCGATACCACTCCGCTAAATCGACCGGCAACCGATGCCTCCGCTCTCCCCACAAATATAAAATTTGCGGGGACCCCATTAGTGCACATTCCCGAATACCTCTATTATGAGGTGGAGACCGACACCCGCAAATCCGGCGAGAAACTCTTCGACTATGTCGATCCGCGCAATAGAGCGGTACAGATAGAGATGGAGGCGTGCGTCACGGCTTATCTCAAGCGCATCGGGGCGTACCTGAAGCCGGACGAATACCAACCTCTGCCGGAAGCGGGAGAGTTCCCGGTAACTGCCTCGGTCATCATCCCTTGTAAGAACCGCGCACGAACGATTGCCGATGCCGTACGCTCCGCACTCGCCCAGAAAGTGCGTGCTCCCTACTCGTTCAACGTCATCGTCGTCGATGACAACTCCACTGACGGCACCGCAGAGATCCTTAACGAAATGGTAAATGGTAAATGTCCAGATGGTAAATTGATTGTCATTTCCCAGGACAAGACCTGGCACGCCATCGGCGGCAACTGGAACGTAGCGATCCACGATCCGCGTTGCGGCAAGTACGCTATCCAGCTCGACTCCGACGACACCTATTTTGACGAACACACCGTCCAGAAATTCATCGATACCTTTGAAACCGGTTTAGAACCGGAGCAAGACAGCCATGCGGGACCGAAGTACGGCATGGTGATCGGTACGTACCAACTCACCAACATGGCGGGCGAGATCCTGCCTCCGGGCGTGATCGACCACCGCGAGTGGACAGACGAGAACGGCCGCAACAACGCCCTCCGCATCAACGGTCTGGGTGCTCCGCGCGGTTTCTACGTACCGCTCCTTCGATCCATCAATTATCCAACCACCAAGTACGGCGAAGACTACGCTGTCGGACTGCGCATCAGCCGCGACTGGCGCATAGGACGCATCTACGACGTCCTCTATAACTGCCGCCGGTGGGAAGACAACTCCGACGCCAACTGCGACATAGTAGCCATGAACCGCAACAACTGGTATAAAGACCGCCTGCGTACATTCGAACTTCTGGCACGACTCCATCAATAATCCGTAATTTGTAATCCTCATTGAACATCCGCGTAGGAATATTAACGGCTCCGAAAATTGAGTTCGAGCAGCAGGAACACACGTTCGTCTTAAAGAACGTGCGGATCGGGATCGGCTTCCATTGGGACCGCCACGAGGACCAGGAGTTCGCCGGCACGCTGGAGATAAAGTCTGTTCCTAACCCCGTTATGCAAGGGGGAAAACCGTGGCAGGTAGCCGTCAACACCATTGATCTGGAAGACTACCTCTGTTCCGTCATCTCATCCGAGATGAACGCTGACAGCCCCATGGAACTGCTCAAAGCACATGCCGTCATCAGCCGCAGCTGGGCAATACGGGCTATTGCCAACAAGCCGCATGCCCGAATGGTAAACGGTATAATGGCCAATGACTTTGATGTCTGTGCCGACGACCATTGCCAGCGTTACGAAGGACTGCGACGGATGAACGAACGCGCCGTAGAAGCCGTCCGCGCCACTGCAGGGCAAGTACTGACAAATGAACAAATGGTAAATGGCAAAATGGTAAATGAAATCTGTGATTGCCGTTACCACAAGTGCTGCGGAGGGCGGACCGAGATCTGGCGCACCTGCTGGGAAGACATCGACGTACCCTATATTCAGTCCGTCGAGTGCCCGTACTGCAACCCTAAACACATAAAGGCTTTGAGTTCACATGGTGAACGGTCTTTCGACTTTCTACTTTCGACTTGCCTCAATGACTACGATCGGGAGACCACCGACTTCCACGACTGGCAGGTGACCTATACCGCCGAAGAGTTGAGCGACATCATCCGTTCCAAATCCGGTATTGACTTCGGCGAGATCATCGACCTCGTTCCTCTCAAACGCGGTCCGTCGGGACGCATCTGCGAACTGAAGATCGTCGGCACCAAGCATACGGAGATCATCGGCAAGGAGTTGAAGATCCGTCTATGGCTGAGTCGCAGCTGCCTCTATAGTTCCTGGTTTGACATAGAGAAAAACACACCTGCCCCTTCAGGGGAAGGTCGGGAAGGGGCTTCGTCCTTCGTCCTTACAGGTCACGGTTGGGGACACGGAGCCGGGCTTTGCCAGATAGGTGCGGCTGTCATGGCGGCGGAAGGAAAGACATACGAAGATATTCTGACCTACTACTACCCCGGCACCACACTAAATGACCAAATAGTAAATGCCAAAATGGTAAATGAATAAATGGTAACTGACTTAGCCTTGCAGCGCGATAAATACAAACACCTCTCTGACGAAGAATGGCGTTGGTTCTTGCAGCAGGTAGAGGGGCGCGAACGGACGGCGGACAAACTGCCCACTTTCGCTGCCATTGAGGACTGGTGGTATCCGGTACGCCTGTCTTGTGAACAGTGCTCATCGGAACTCACCGCACGCTATAAAGCACAGATCGTACTTGGTACTTGGTCAAATGGTACATGTCTTGACCTCACCGGAGGCTACGGGGTTGATACTTATTTCCTGTCCGAACACTTTGCCCGCACCGACTACGTATAGCAGAACGCCGAGCTGTGCCGCATCGCCGAGCATAACTTCGCACTTAGTCGAAAGTCGAAAGTCGAAAGACAAAAGCTTTCCATTACAGTCCACAACTGTACCGCCGAGGAATTCCTTTCCTCCCCCCTTCATGGGGGGAACGAGGGGGGCTATTCCTTAATCTTCCTTGACCCTGCTCGCCGGGACAGCCACGGAGGCAAGGTTTTCAAGTTAGCCGACTGCACGCCGAATGTAGTGGAGTTGTTACCTGCTCTCTTGGACCACCTCGCGCCGGACGGACGGATTATGCTCAAACTATCGCCCATGATTGACATCACCCAGGCTATAAAAGAGCTCCAAACTCCACCCGAAAGGTTATATGACCGTCCACTGGACGCCCAATCGGGCAAAGCCCTTCACCCATCAAGGGAGGAGATAATATGGGATGTGCACATAGTAGCCGTCAAGAACGAGGTCAAAGAAGTGCTTTTGATTAGTCGGAATACCGATTTATCAGAATATCGGAATATCGAAATCCCGGAATATCGGAATCCCGTCCCGACTATTACAGCCATTGATCTCTCCCGCCCCGAACAGGCTTTTACCTTCACCCGCGAAGAAGAGCAAGCGGCGCAGCCGCAAATGGTAAATGGTACTTGGTCAAATGGTACTTGGATTTACGAGCCTAATACCGCTATACTCAAAGCCGGTGCCTACAAACTCATTGCGCAACGATTCGGTCTGCACAAGCTGGACCCGAACACCCATCTCTATATCTCCGACCGGCTTGTGGAGCATTTCCCCGGGCGCGTCTGGAGGATAAATGATAAATTGGTAAATGCCAAAATGGTAAATGGACAAATGGCAAATGTCCTCTGCCGCAACTATCCGCTTACGCCGGAGCAACTGAAGAAAAAACTGCACCTCCGGGACGGAGGCACAGCCTATGTCATCGGTTGCCGCGTGGCAGGCAAGCCCGTTGTGCTTTTAGCCGAGCGGGTGGAAGATGTCCATGCCGAAGGCTGAGGTGAACGCGTCGGCCTCTTTGAGCCGTTCGGCTGTGTCCAGTTGCACGCCGCCGCAATGAGGTGACATCAGCAGAATGCGGTCGGAGAGGGCGAGCGCCAGATCCAGTTCGTGGGTAGAGATGAGTATCGTCTTGCCCTGTTCGTGAGCCAGTCTCCGCAAAAGTCTCAGTATCATAATCCGGTGCGGCAGGTCGAGGTGCGCGGTTGGTTCGTCCAGAAGGATAACCGGTGTCCGCTGCGCCAAGGCTTTGGCGATCAGTATGCGTTGTTTCTCTCCGTCGGAATGGCTGTTAAAGAAAGACCGTCCTACGGACTGTAGAACCGCTCCGCTGTCGTTCACTATAGAATCTTCAAACCCCACTTCGCACAGGCTTTCTTCGATGATCCGTTCGTCCTCTTTCGACAGCCCGTCCAAAAAAGAGGTATACGGATACCGTCCCATCGCCACAACGTCATGCACCGTCGTGTTCTCCAGCGAGAGCCGTTCCGTCAGAACAAGAGAGACCGCGTTGCTGTTAGACCGCTTTGCTGTAAGACCGGTTCCGCCTGTAAGACTATAAGTGCCGGACAAGGGAGGTTGGAGACCGGCGAGGGTGCGGATGAGTGTGGACTTGCCGCAGCCGTTTGGACCGAGCATGCAGACCAACTCACCCTCATAGAGCGAGAAAGTAAGGTCCCGCTGCACAGCCTTTTGTCTTTCGACAGGCTCTGTCCCGTCACCGGTAACCCGTAACCCATAACCGGTAACCCGTAACCCGTCACCCGTCACCCCTTTATCGCCATACCCGATGGACAGTTTATTCGTAGAAATAGAGACGTTGTACACGGCGTGAAACGGAGGTTAGTATTTCGTATGTTATCGTTCCGAGTTTGTCGGCGAGTTCCTGCAGCGTCACATGCTCGCCGAAGATCTCCACGGGGTCTCCCGGTCTGGCGTCCGTGCCGGTGACGTCTATCATTGCCTGGTCCATGCACACATTGCCTACCACGGGGCATCTCTTGCCGCGGATATAGACCTCTCCGCCGTAGTTGGAGAAGCGGCGGTCGAAGCCGTCGGCATAGCCGATCGGTATGACGGCTATCACCCGGTCCTCGTCCAGTTTCGTATGGCGTCCGTAGCCGATCGTCTCACCGGCTTTGACGGTTTTGACAGAGAGGATCGTGGTCTCCAAGGAGCACACATTGCGGAGGTGCGCGCCGGCGAAGGAGAAACCGTACAGACCTATACCCAGACGGCACATGTCGAACTGGTAGTCCGTGAAGCGCTCGATACCCGCAGAATTGAGGATATGCTTAAGAATCCGTGTGCTTTCGACAGGCTCTGTCCCGTCACCCGTAACCCGTAACCCGTCACCGGTAACCCGTAACCCCTCCTTCAACTGCTCGGCACATTCGTCGAAATAGCGTATCTGTTGGAGGGTGAAGTCGTCGAACTGCGCCTCGTCGCTGCCGGCGAGATGGGAGAAGACGGACGCTACGCGGACGGCTTTCGTCTGCTGCAGTTTGTCGATGAGCCAGGGTATGTCTTCTTTGTAGAAACCGAGGCGGTGCATGCCGGAGTCAATCTTGATATGTATCGGCACGTTCTCCAGCCCTTTGGCTTCGGCGGCGGCAATCACGGTCTTGAGCGACTGGTGGGAATAGACGTTCGGCTCCAGGTTGTTCTCCAGGATCAGGTCCATCGCCGCCACTTCGGGATCCATAATGATGATGGGCAGCGTGATTCCTGCCTTCCGCAGTTCCACACCCTCGTCGGCTACGGCGACTGCCAGGTAATCAACTACCCGTAACCCGTCACCCGTAACCCGTAACCCCTCCGCCTCCTGCAAGGCGCGGCTGACCTCGACGCTTCCGGCTCCGTAGGCGAAGGCTTTGACCATGCAGGTCAGTTTCGTCTCCGGCTTGAGGAGCGACCGGAAATAGCGCACGTTGTCCACCAGCGCACTCAGGTTTACCTTGAGCACCGTCTCATGGGTCTGGCGCAGGATCCGTTCGGCGATGACCTCTTCGTCGTATCCTAACGCCCTCATGACGGCTGCGCAGGTGCGCACGTTCTGGTGAGTGGGGTCCTCGATGACCTGCTTGGCATGGACGAAGAGTTTCATCTTCTCCTCGCGTTTCTGTTCGAGGGACGAGAAGTTCTCGTCGTGCTCATGTCCGATATAGGTGATCACGCCAATGTCAGGACGGATCATGGGCTCCAGCTTCTCCATCTCTCCGGGCTGGGAGATGCCTGCTTCGAAGATTGCCAGAACAGGTCTTTCAGGCGCAGCCGGTCTTTCAGTGAAACGGTCTTTCAGTGAAGCGGTCTTACAGTCCGCAGGACGGTCAGCGTTGGCTAAAAGCCAAACGCTCAGCGGCACTCCGATCTGCGAGTTATAGGACTTAGGCGAACGGATGATGTCGTAGTCGTCTTTCAGCAACTGGTACAGCCATTCCTTGACGACGGTCTTGCCGTTGGAGCCGGTGATACCGATGACGGTACCTTTGAACTGCGCACGGACATACACCGCCAGAGCCTGCAAAGCCGCTATGCTGTCGCCGGTGACGAATGCTCGCACTCCTTTTTCCCGCAACTCGGGGATATAATTGGCACCGTCGTCCTTGTCCGTCTTGATAGCAAAGAAGAGCGTGTGCTCCGCTTTCGACAGGCTCTGTCCTGTTTCGACAGGCTCTGTCCCGTTTCGACAGGCTCTGTCCCGTTTCGACTGAAAGCCCGTCCCCCGTAACCCGTCACCCGTAACCCGTAACCCGTCACCCGTAACCCGTAACCCCTCTAACTCCCTGCTGTCCGTCAGCAGATAGCGGATCTCCAACTCATCCTCTCCTGTCACATCGGCAATAACCCCTATTGCCTTCCTGATTTCAGATAATTTCATTGCTGATACAAAATTTGCATGCAAATTTACTGCTTTTTTTTGAGATATGCAAGAAAAAATACACTTTTTTGCCATATTTATGTCTTCCTGTATTATATAGCTCATTTGCAGCAGAATATAAAATGCCCTGTACGACATCCTCGGAAACAGACAAAGACCCCTCACCGACGATTACGACTCAAAATAGACTCCGCACCAAAGGATAACCCAAGGATTCCCCAAGGATAACCGAAGGATAGAAGCCTTTTTCTGCACTTTTGGCGCTTTTACTATATATACGTAGTATATATACTTTTTACTTCTAAAAATAAATTTGCATAATTCAAAAAAAAATAGTACTTTTGCCGCCGAAATACATAATTACTTACTTTAATAAACAGACGGGCCAACTGGATAAACGGGCACAACATTTATGAGTTCTATCATCTTACTTTTCATCATTGCTGCAGCAGTTTATGTATTGTGGTTTATGAAATTCACGCTTCCAGACGGGACAGAAGTCAAAGGTTGGCTGAACAAGTATCAGGAAGAGAAAAAAGGCACGCATACAGTCACCCCCGCACAGCCTGCTAATCAGCCGGCTGAAACCCCCAGCGAAGAAGAATTTCGTCTTGGTTCCCAGAGCAAATTGGAGGATTTCGAAGAAGCACTGGAAATTGTTTTTGAGAATGATGCCTTCAGCGACGAATCAGGTTCGGCCATGGAGGAATATGTGGCATGGATGCTTGTTGCCGCAGGGCGTATTGACGACCCGGTATTGAATGCGGACACTATTTGGGATCACTTGGCCTCTGCATGGGGACAGAACGAGGACATGTATTATATGGCCTTTGTAGAAGAAGAAAAGAATGGCGATGCAGAACCCTGGAAGAAAGACAAAATGCCGAGTTGGTTCGTCAACGCTAACTTTTTAAATGGTATTGCGTGGTTTGTTCATTATGCGTCGAGACACTTTGAGCAAGCTACTATTGATCGTATCAATGCGATGGGGAAGGAACTCAATGCTGCTCGCCAAGGGATCACGCAAGTGAATCAAGAACCCTGTGCAGGTGAGTATCTTGCGCGTCTATATACGATCTTGCACGATGAAGACGACTCCAAGATAGCAGAAAACCTAAAAATGTTCAAAGAAAAATACGAAGTTTTCTTCAACCTACCAGAGTATTAAGATTGTACATTTTGCTTAAAAGCGCATAAATTTGACATTTCCCAGCCTGAAAATTTGGAGATGTCATTTTTTTGTTGTACCTTTGCCGTCGATTTTAAATTGCGTATATGTGCGCATATGTGTAGTTAGTCATGAGTTATCAGTATATCAATAAGATTGATTCGCCGGCGGATTTGAAGAAGATACCGCTTGAGGAACTGCCGGCGGTGTGTGCGGAGCTGAGACAGTTTATCATTGAGGCGCTCAGTAAAAACCCGGGGCATCTCGCTTCGTCATTAGGCGCCATAGAGATCACCGTTGCGCTGCATTATGTGTTCGACACGCCGGACGACAAACTGGTTTGGGATGTGGGACACCAAGCCTATGCGCACAAGATCCTGACCGGACGGCGCGACCGTTTCCATACCAACCGCCAGTTCAAGGGACTATCCCCCTTTACCAACCCTGCCGAGAGCGAATACGACGCCTTTATCGCAGGACATGCCTCTAATAGCATCTCTGCGGCGCTGGGACTTGATATAGGAACAAACCTCACCCCGACCCTCTCTCAAGGAGAGGGAGGAAAGAAGCGCAACGTAGTAGCTATTATAGGGGATGGAGCGATGACGGGAGGACTGGCGTTCGAGGGGCTTAACAACACCTCGATGGACAAAAACAACCTGCTCATTGTGCTCAACGACAACCACATGGCAATCGACCCGCTGAAGGGCGGATTTACCCAGTACCTGGTGGACCTGACGACGAGCGCTACGTACAACAAATGGCGCTGGCGGTTCTACCAACTGGCTTCCAGACTCCACCTCGTGGACGAACGCAAGAGACGCGCCATGCTGCGCCGGAACAACAGCCTAAAAGCAGTGCTCAGCAAACAGCCAAGCAATATCTTTACCGGTCTCAACATCCGCTATTTCGGTCCCACAGACGGACATGACGTAGTAGGACTGGTGCGGATCCTGAGCGAGATAAAGAACCACCGCGGACCCAAGGTGCTGCATATCATCACCAAGAAAGGCAAAGGCTATGCACCGGCGGAGAACGACCAGACCGTTTGGCATGCGCCGGGAGAGTTCAATGTCACTACAGGCGAACGGCAGAGTGACAAACTACAAATCACAAACGACAAATCACAAACTCCCCCTCTATGGCAGGAGGTGTTCGGAGAGACGCTGCTGGAGCTGGCGAAAAAGAACGACAAGATAGTAGGAATAACGCCTGCTATGCCCAGCGGCTGCTCGATGAGTATCATGCAGAAAGAGTTGCCGGAGAGGGTGTTCGACGTGGGTATAGCAGAAGGACATGCCGTCACCTTCAGCGCCGGACTGGCGAAAGCAGGCATGCTGCCGTACTGCAACATCTACTCCACCTTCCTCCAACGCGCATATGACAACATCGTCCATGACGTTGCGCTGCAGAACCTGCATGTGGTGCTCTGTATCGACCGCGCCGGCATCGTAGGAAACGACGGCGCCACCCACCACGGTTTGCTCGATCTGGCGTACCTGCGACCTATTCCGAACATGCAGATCTGCGCCCCGCGTACGGCGGAGGACCTGCGTCAGATGCTGACCCTCGCCGAGAACTTGGAAGGACCCGTAGCGATAAGGTATCCACGCGGTAGAGCCGCAGTGGACGAATTACGAATTACGAATTACGAATTACGACGAGAGGAAGTCAGATACGGCAAAGGCGTCAAACTGCGGGACGGAGAGGACATAGCCGTCCTGACTATCGGCGCGATCGGAAACACCATGGCGGAAGCGATAGAGTCTGTCAGTGAAACGGTCTGTCAGTCCGAAGGACGGTCCCTGAGCTTTGCGCACTACGATATGCGGTGGCTCAAGCCTCTGGACGAGGAGATACTGCACGAAGTGGGTAAGAAATACAAGACCATCGTAACTGCCGAAGATGGTATGATTGCAGGAGGACTGGGCAGCGCCGTATTGGAATGGATGGCGGATCACGGTTATACGCCACGGGTGATCCGGCTCGGAGTGAACGATCAATTTGTAGAACACGGCTCTACCAAAGAGCTCTATCATATGTTAAAACTTGATAAAGAAGGACTATGCGAATCGTTATTGCAGGTGCCGGTGAAGTAGGCACGCACTTGGCAAAATTGCTGAGCCGCGAAGACATGGAAATCAGTCTGCTGGACGAGAGCCAGGAGCGCTTGGGAGACCTCAGCGCCAACTACGACATGCTCACCAAAGTGGGCAACCCCACCTCTATCCGCGACCTGCGTGAGATAGGCGTGAAGGACTGCGACCTCTTCATTTCCGTCACTCCACACGAGACGGAGAACATGACAGCTTGTCTCATTGCCAACTCATTAGGTGCAAAGCGCACGCTGGCACGCATTGACAACTACGAATACCTGCTGCCCGAGAACCGGAAATTCTTTGAGAACATGGGTCTCAACCACCTCATCTATCCGGAGGTGCTCGCAGCCAACGAGATAGAAGAGAGCCTGCGGACCAACTGGATGCGCTATCACCTCCATCTGGGACAAGGTGCGCTGGAGCTTTGCGTGGTTAAGGTGAGGACAGGAGCCAAGGTAGTAGGACAACCCTTCTCGTCCGGCATCTATAATCACGGCAAATACCGCATCGTAGCTATCAAACGCGGGCAAGAGACCATCATCCCGCGTGGCAACGACAGCGTGGAAGAGAACGACATGGTTTATTGCGTGTGCCCCAAAGAGAGCATGGAGTTCATGCGCGAAGAGTTGGGCAAGTCGAAACGCGAGATCAATAATGTTATCTTCTTCGGCGGCGGACGCGTCGCACGCAAAGCGGCTACCGAACTGACGGAAGAGATGAATATCAAGATCATCGAGAAAGACCGTGATCTTTGCAACATCCTGAGCGAGAAAGTGCCCAACGCACTGATTATCAATGCCGACGGAAGCGACATGGACGTACTCAAGGAGGAAGGTATTCAGGATGCAGACGCTTTTGTAGCCGTAACCGACAGCAGCGAAGCCAACATCTTCGCCTGCCTTGCCGCACAGCGTTTCGGCGTACGCAAGACCATCGCCGAAGTAGAGAACCTCGATTATATACCGATGGCGGAAGGGTTGGATATCGGAGCGGTGCTGAACAAAAAGACCATCGCCGCCAGCTATATCTACCAGATGCTGCTGGACGCATCCGTCCGCGGCGTACACAACCTGACGAGTGCGGATGCCGAGATCGTAGAGTTCTACGCCAAAGAAGGCAGTACGATCACCCGTCACAAGGTCAAGGACGTAAACCTGCCGGAGGAAGCCAACATCGGCGGCATTGTACGCGCAGGAGAAGGCATATTGGTTAACGGCGAGACGCAGATCATTGCAGGCGATTTGGTCGTTGTGTTCTGCAAAAGCCACGTGATCAGACATTTAGAGAGATTCTTCAAATGACCCGTACATTCAATTGGCGCATAGTATTCAAGACGATGGGAGTGCTCACCACTCTCGAGGCATTCTTTATGCTTATCCCTACCCTCACCGCCTGGTGGTACGACGAGCCGGATCTGGGCACCTGGGTTGTCTCCAGTGCCATCACATGGCTCAGCAGCTGGTGGATGCTCCTCGCCGGACGGAGAGCGGAGCGGCGTGTAGGCGAACGAGAGGGATACGTGATCGTAGCCACGGTGTGGGTCGTCTATTCAATCTTCGGCCTGCTGCCTTTCTGGCTCAGCGGCGCGCTGCCGAGCCTCACCGACGCATGGTACGAGTCCATGGCGGGATTCACCACTACCGGTTCTACCGTCTTCACCGACGTAGCGGCGCAGAGCCATTCGATACTCCTCTGGCGCGCCCTGATGCAATGGATCGGCGGTATGGGAATTATCGTCCTCTCCGTAGCCATCCTGCCAATGTTCGGACTGGGCGGAATGCAGCTCTACAGCGCCGAAGTGACAGGCGTCAGTTACGAGAAACTGAGTCCGCGTATTGCCGACACAGCCAAACATATGTGGATCACGTATATCGGTCTGACGATCGCCGAAGGAGTGCTGCTATGGCTTTTCGGGATGGGTAAGTTCGACGCTATATGTCATTCGCTGGCAACTATCTCTACCGGCGGTTTTGCTACTCATAATGACAGCGTGATCGGCTTCGGTCCGGCTATCCAGTGGATCATCATGATCTTCATGCTCCTCTCAGGAATCAATTTCACACAACTGATCTATCTCTTCCGCGGCAAGCCGCAACGCATCATGCATGATGAAGAGACGCGGTGGTACACCGGGGCATGCGTGGCTGCCGGACTGGTACTGGCAGTCGGGTTATTTATCTACACCGGCCAATGGAACAGTATCCGCTACGGTTTCTTTACCGCCGTCGCTACTATTACCAGCACGGGTTTTGTTGCAGCCGACTACATGATCTGGCCGCCGGTGCTGTGGGTGATCGTCTTCTTCCTGATGTTCACAGGAGGTGCCAGCGGTTCGACTGCCGGAGGTATCAAATGGGTGCGGATAGGTATCTTCGCCAAGTCCGCGCTAACAGAGATCAAACGGCGTATTCACCCCAATGCCGTCATTCCGGTGCGGTTCAACGGCCGCACGATCAACGACTCGACGAAGATCAATATCATGGCATTCATGTTCTTCTATATCCTTATTATCGGTCTGGCAACGCTTTGGTTCTGCGGCTGCGGCATCGGTTTTGACGAAGCACTCGGTATAGCAGTATCCATGATCGGCAATGTGGGTGTGTCTATCGGTCAATGGGGTTCGAGCGGATGCTATGCGGCGTTGCCTGTTGCCGCTAAATGGGTGGCTACTTTCGTCATGCTGATCGGACGTCTGGAGATATTCACTGTATTACTGCTCTTCAGCAGAGCTTTGTGGAAGAAATGAAAAGAATGTACGAAGGAATAATGTACAATGTACAAAGGGATGATTAAGAGGGAAAGGATGGAGATAAAGTGAAACCATATAAGGTACTTATATTTATAGTCTGTTGTTTTGCAAGTCTGGCGGCTCTATGTGTAGTGTTGCCCGGACGGATTGCTGTCGGAGACAAAGAACTTCGCTGGCCTACTCTGGCAGAGGTGTTTGAAGAGAAGGAGTCCGCAAAGTCCTTAGAGTCTTTAGAGACTTTAGAGACTTTAGAAACCACAGAGCCCCAAGACACCGCTATTTCGGAAGGGCAAGACACTCTTGCCCCGAAACCCAAGCCTGTTATTCCCAAAGTGCCGGTTGATTCGGTGACGGACAGCCGTATGTTCCTTGCTGCTTTCTATGCTTCGCTGACGGAGAGCAGCGACCGTGTAGTGCGCGTGGTGCATTACGGCGACAGCCAGATAGAGGAGGACAGGATGAGTCAGCAGATCCGCGAGAAACTGCAAACGCTATACGGTGGACAGGGTTGCGGACTGATGCCGCTGGCACAGACCATTCCTAACAAGACCGTACGTCAGCAACTGCGCATGAACGGGCGGTTCGTCCAACCCGCACAAGGTCCGAGGCGGTATCTGGTTTACGGACCTAAAAGAGACCAGCGGCAAGACGGCATGTACGGCGTCATGGGACAAGTGACGATGATGAACGACAGTCTCGTCAAAGGCAGCGAAGAGGTGACGGCGGTCTGCACACCGCTCATTCCCACCGCGCAATATACCCGGTGGAAAGTGTTTGCGGACACGTCCATCCACTATACCTTCGCCGGAGATACGGTCTTTCTGTCCGGACGCGGAGCGGTCTATGGACTCTCGCAAGAGAGCGACAAGGGCGTCATCGTGGACAACATCCCTATGCGCGGTTGCCTGGGATTAGTGTTTACCAAGATGGACGGGACGCAACTGTCCTCTTTCTACCGGGACCAACATGTCAAACTCATCATCATGCAGTTCGGCGGCAATGCGATACCCTTCAACGAAAACCCCGGCACCATTTCCGGCATCGTGAAGGGTCTGCGCGAACAAGTACAGTACGTACAGTCATGCGCCCCGGAGGCTTCGATACTGTTTATCGGTCCGAGCGACATGCTCACCCAGGAAGAAGGCGAATGGATCTCTTATCCGATGGTGCCTTACATGGACCGGCTGCTGCGCAAGATGGCGCTGGAAGAAAACATAGCCTATTTCAGCCTCTTCCGGTGGATGGGCGGAGCAGGCAGTATGAAGAGATGGCAGGAGATAGGTCTGGCTGGTTCGGACGGCGTACATTTCACAAGAGCCGGTGCACGCAAAGCCGGCAATGCCGTCGCTGACTGGATCATAGAAGGAATAGATAATTGTAAATTGTAAAAATTTGGCTCTGCCAAATAATCGTGCCCTTTAGGGCTAAGAATTGTGAATTTTTGGCACCACATATTTGCCTTTGACGCGAACTCGCCGTTGCTGTTCACCCAGTTCTATTTCTGGGCGTTCTTTGCGCTGGTCTTCGCACTGTTTGCGCTGATCATGAGCGGTAAGACAGCAGAAGGAAAGAGCAGGCTTCACTTGCGCAACGTCTATCTGCTGTTCGTCAGCTGGTTCTTCTACTACAAGACCAGCGGACTGTTTCTGCTTATTCTGGCTTTTGTCACCCTCTCCGACTGGATCATTGCCGGACGAATCCATAAACATCTTGCAGGCAAAGCCGGTCCTACAGCCAAAATCCTTTTGGTGCTCTCTGTGGTAATCGACCTCGGACTACTGGCTTATTTCAAATACGCCTATTTCTTCACCAACATGATCAATGACCTGTTCGGCACAGGTTTCCGGGTGTTTGACATCTTTGCCTACATCGGCAACGGTTTCAGCGAAGCGGGACGTTTCTCAGTGGACACGATCGTGCTGCCGGTGGGAATCTCGTTCTATATCTTCCAGGTGATTTCCTATACGGCGGATGTCTATCGCAGAAGGATTCAGCCGGTGAAGAACATTCTGGACTTCGGGTTCTACGTTTCTTTCTTCCCGCAGTTGGTAGCAGGTCCTATCGTTCGTGCGGAGGAGTTCATTCCGCAACTGTACAAGCCTTACCGTCTGAGCCGCAGAGCGTTTGGCATTGCGGTGTTCTGGATACTGAACGGCTTGGCGAAGAAGATCATTATGTCGGATTACTTAGCAGTAAACCTGATAGACCGTGTCTTTGACAACCCGCTGCTCTTCTCCGGCTTTGAGAACCTCTTTGCGCTCTTTGCCTACTCGCTGCAGGTGTATGCGGACTTCTCGGGCTACACGGATATAGCCATCGGCGTGGCTATGCTGATGGGTTTCTATCTGCCGATGAACTTCAACAGCCCTTATAAATCGCAGAGTCCGCAGGAGTTCTGGCGGCGGTGGCATATGTCGCTCGGACGGTGGCTGAAGACATATCTCTATATTCCGCTAGGCGGCAACAGAAGAATCGGTTTCGGCACGTATTTCTGGCTCAGTCTGATTGCTTTTGTCTCTGCGGCGCTTACCGGCTGGTGGTGGCAGATACTGGTGCCGTTTGGGGCCTTTATGGCAGGCGTATGGGTATGGGATCATTGGATCGGCAAAAACGCTTCCGTCGAAAGGCGCAAGTTGCTTTACGCGAATCTGAACTCTTTCATCACACAAGTTCTGGGCGGTTTATGGCACGGCGCGAGTTGGAACTTCATTATATGGGGCGGTATCAACGGTATCGGAATGATTGTTGAGAAGATCTGGCGGGGCATGAACTGGCATGTACGGATGGCATGTATCTCTCTGCTCACCGGCGGACTTTGGCTGGCGGTCTATTATACGAACCTGCCTGCATGGAGGCTCTTCGCCGTCTGGGCAAGTGCTATATTGATCGGTACTACCATCCGGTATGTGTTTCACTTATGCAAAGGGACAGATAACCGCATTACGAATAGTTTGGCTACCGCCTGGGCGGTGCTCCAGACTTTCACTTTTATCACTTTCACGCGTCTGTTCTTCCGTTCCTCCAGCAATCTGGACCCTGCTACTGCCAACGAGGTAGCATGGGCTACGGCGAAGAACATGGTGAACCAAATCGGCGGAGCGTGGAATAACGCTATCATTCCTGATTTCCTATGGGAATACCGATGGGTGGTGGCAATGTTCGTTGCCGGCATGGTCATTCACTGGCTGCCGACCAACTGGAAAAGGCGGTACCGTCTGGCGTTCAGTGCCATGCCGCTATGGCTGATGGTGATAGCAGTTTGTGTTGCCATCGTCATTATATACCAGTTCGTCTCAGCAGAAATGCAACCCTTCATATATTTCCAATTTTAATGAAGAATAAAGAATACAGAATACAGGACACAGACCAAATCAATCTGTCAGCGGAGCGGTCTGTCAGTGAAACGGTCTGTCAGCAAAGCGGTCCGTCAGGCGAAATAATCGTACCCCCTGCGGGTAAAGAAGCCGGTCTACCGACTATTGTCGGAATAACAGGCGGAATCGGAAGTGGCAAGTCCACTATTGCTCGCGCACTCGCAGCGCGGGGGTATGCGGTGTATGACTGTGACAAAGAGGCAAAACGTATCATCGTGGAGAACGCCGAGGTACGGAAGGCGATTATCGGGCTGTTAGGCACAGAGGCTTTTACCGCCTCGCCCGAGCATCCTTTCACCGGCATCTATAACACCTCCTACGTGGCGCAACGGGTCTTTGCCGAGCCGGAACTGCTTGCCCGACTCAATGCCATCGTTCACCCAGCTGTGAAAGAAGATATCTTACAGCATTACGAACACGGAATCACCAACACGAAGTTACAAACACGGAGTCACCAACACGCAGTCACCAACACGCAGTCACCAACACGCAGTTACAACACGGCGCAGCCGGTCTTATTCATCGAATCGGCAATCCTGTATGAGGCAGGTTTGGATGAGATATGCGACAAGATTATTGTGGTTGAAGCGCCGGAGGAAGTGCGGATAGAACGTACTATCCAACGTGACTATAACGGCGAAGCGACAGAAGAGAATATCAATAAGGTACGCGCACGCATACAGGCGCAGAAAACATCATCCCCCCTCCCTGGGGGGCCCGAGAGGGGCTTCATTCTTATTAACGACGGCCGTAAAAGTATCGATGAATTAGCAGAAGAGATCATCACACTCCTAAGCTAATATAAATACAGCTCAAAATAGACTCCGCACCAAAGGATAACCCAAAGATTCCCCAAGGATAACCCAAGGGTAGAAGCTTTTTTCTGCACTTTTGACGCTTTTACTATATATACGTAGTATATATACTTTTGATTAGTTATTTTTATTTGCATATATCAAAAAAAAGTAGTAATTTTGCAGCCGAAGATTGTGTAAAAGCAATAATAGATAAACAACTTATTTATGAAAAAGTATTTTTTTGTAGCACTCATGTGCATGGTAAGCGCAGTATTTTTTAGTGCTTGCAACAAGAATGAGCCGGAAGATGGAGGAAACAAAGTGAATTACGACCAGATGATCGGTTCATGGAAGTTGACCTCTTACTCCGTTCTTTGGAAGAACCTCGATGACAACACCACCGAGAAAGAGCTGAACTACACCGACGGTTATCTCGTTATTGAGAAGAAGAAAACCGACGACGGCGATGCGTATTTCTACAAGGAGAATTTCGCTGACGAGAGCCGCGAGGAGTACGAGGGAATGTTGGAAATCGACTCCAAAAACAACCAAGTTTATTTCCGCGCGGAGGATGGTTTCCCGCGTAGAGACAATGCAGAAATCTATGATTTCAAGGTTTCGTTCCCGGAGAACGGCAAGATGGAGTGGGACTATCACACCACAGCGACCCACAGCCGTAACAGCGTTTCCCACCAATGCAAACGCGACGTGAAAGCAGTATTCGTAAAACAACTACAATAATTTATTTACAGCAATGAAAAAGATTTTTTCTTTGGCAGTAGTATGCTGCCTCGCCCTCGTGGGCGCAATGTTCGTTTCTTGCGAGAACGAGCAGAAGAGTAGTTATCCGTATGAAGTAAAGTTGGCTGCAGTAGATCAGGATCCGGCATTGTGCATGCAGTTTGAACTGAATGGTCTGCCTATTATCAACGAGGAGATGGAGAAAGCAGCTGATCAGAAGGGCATCATCTTCAAAGACACTCGTTCCAACGCCGACAAACGTGCGAAAGAGGCTTTCGCTAAAGGTGTAGAGCGTGTACGCAAAGAGACCAACAACTCGTACGAAGGTCTGATCATCGTTCTCAACCTTGCTGACCCGGTCATTGAGCTCGAAAGAGTGACACTTTAAGCCGTCTGAATGTAGAAAAATTGACGGATTTTGTACAAAAGGAGTGCTTCGGCACTCTTTTTCTATATATGCATTTGCATATATCATTTTTTTTTAGTACCTTTGCGCGATTTTTGAGTAATGGAAAGTAGGAACGGTTGAAAGACCGCGTTGCTCAAAGAAAAAAGACAATAGATAAAAGATAAAAGACTATGAATAAGAAGATTTTAGCGGCACTGTTTGTACTATGCTCCGTCGGAGCAGCATTTATGGGCTGCACCCCCAATGAACCGGACGAGGCCAAGGCAAAGAACCATGACATGACGAAGCCGGAATACACGATCATGTTCTACACCGTCGGCGGAGGTGATCTGGATTACAGCATAGAGGACGACCTGATGCGCGCTATGGACGCGCTCTATCCGAACGATGTCAGCGTGCGGTTCTTCGTGCAGATGAAATACTCAAACGAGGAGACCTACTGGAAGAAACGTAAAGAGAAGAACCCCGACGCCGACATGAACAAATACAAACTGCAAGGCGGCGAGTTCTCCACCGTTTACCGCTACGAGCTGCTGCCCTCCATGCTGAGTGCAGACAAGAAGGAGATGCTCAAACTGCCGGAGTCCGCCAAATACGGCAACCAGGGCGACAAGGCGGCTTTCTATGAGCCGGACAGCATCGCTTCGTTTATCAATTACTGCAAAGCGTCCAACCCCGATGCCGACAAATATATCCTTATCCTGTCGGACCACGGCGGCGGCTATTTTCCGATGAACGATTTCGACAAATCGGCAGAGAGCACAGGCACCCAAAACGGTCCCAGACGCTCTGTTTGCTTTGACCCCGAACTACAAGGAAGAAATATCACCCCCCTTGAACTCAAAGAGGGCATTCAGAAATCGAACGTCAAGAAGCTCGACCTTCTTTTCTATGACTGCTGTCTGATGAATATTGTAGATGCTATCTGCGAGACGACGGACATAGCCGCCTATACGCTGGCTTCGGGTCACTCCGTCAGCGGCTGCGACTACGGCGGGCTGATCTATGAACTGTACTTGCAGCTCGGCGGTTACCAAAGCCAGCTCAACGCCTTCGCGAACTACACGCAGAACTGCTCGGATGTGCATTACGAGCGCTATAAAAACGGTTCTACGGATGTGCGTGACCTCTATATTGACTGGGCATTGACCCAGACTGACCAGCTGCCGGCGATGATGAGCGCCATGAAGCATTTCACGGACGCGGTTTGTGCCTACTACGACAAAGAGACACTCCCTGCCGCCGATCTGCACGCCAAGTACCAGGAAGCAGCCAATTACCCGTGGAAATATATTGATATCTATCCCTATTACGACCTCGCAGGCTATGCGTACGCGCTGGCTAATGTGATGAATGACCAAGAGGTAACCCAAGCATACCAAGATCTGTTCAAAACGATTGAGAACGCTATTATCTATCACTCCTATGCCAACAAGGCAAAGGACAACAACCTGTCATACAGCATCAATATCGGCGCGCAAGGCTATCTGCGTTTGGATTTCAACAAAGAACATACTTCCTTTGCCTGTGTGGACAAGGACGGCAATATAGGTTTCTATTACCCCGAGACAGGCTCAATAACAGCCAACCCGGGCAACCAGTTCGCCAGCCCCAAATACGCATGGAAAAACAGTTTCGGGCAGAGTGCTTTTGACAAAGCAACCGGCTGGACACGATGGCTGGAGAGAAACCCCGCTATGCCGAACAACAACCCGCCTGACGATAACTTCTGGGACACAAACGGACTGTGATTAAGGTGAAAAGTGAAAGGATGAAGATTGCTATTATCGGATATGGCAAGATGGGTCACATGATAGAGGAAGTGGCTCTGAGCAGAGGGCATGAGATTGTCGCAACTATTGATGCCGGCGATGCGTTTGACTTGAAAGGTGCGGATGTGGCGATTGAGTTTACTACACCTGCTACGGCAGAGGAGAATATCCGCAAAGCTTGGGAGCATGGCGTGGCGGTTGTATGCGGGACGACAGGTTGGGATGCCGCATCGCTGATAGAGGAAGACAAACGGCTGCACGACAAAACCATGCTCGTGTGGAGCAGTAATTACTCCGTGGGCGTGAATATATTCTTTGAGTTGAACAAGTTTTTGGCGCAGAAGATGGCGGAACAACCGCAATATACGCCAAGTATCAAAGAGATTCACCATATTCACAAACTCGATAAGCCGAGCGGAACGGCAAAGACCCTCGCGGAGCAGATTCGGAATACCGGAATACCGGAATATCGGAATATCGGGGACATTCCCATTGAGTCCATCCGCGAAGGAGAAGTACCGGGGACGCATGAGGTGGCATGGGACAGCGAGGAAGACACTATAGTTATCACGCATATAGCCAAAGGCCGCAAAGGGTTTGCACTGGGTGCTGTACTCGCGGCGGAAAAATTGAAAGGATGAAAAGTTTTAAAGAAAGAATAAATGAGACTACGCGCGGAGGATGGATTCGCGCAGGAATATGGGGAACGTTGTACGTAGCGTTCGTTATTTGGGTTGCATGGGGCGACTGGGCAAGTCTCGGCTGGCTGGCGCTTCTACCGCTCGTCATTGACATGTTCACCACCAAGTATATCAACTACAGCTGGTGGCGCAAATACAAAGACACCAAGCCGGCGCTGTACACTTTGTTCAGTTGGATAGACGCGATTGTGTTTGCGCTGGTGGCGGTGTATTTTATCAACCTGTATATCTTCCAGAACTACCAGATCCCGAGTTCAAGTCTGGAGAAGAGTCTGCGTGTGGGCGATTTTCTGTACGTAAGCAAGATGGCTTACGGTGCGCGCGTACCGCAGACTCCGTTGAGCATGCCACTGGTGCAACACACCATGCCGGAATGGTTAGGCGGAGGAAAGAGTTATTTCGACCATCCGCATTGGGAGTACAAGCGTCTTAAAGGCTGGACAAACCCGAAGAAAGGCGATATTGTGGTGTTCAATTTCCCTGCCGGCGATACCGTCTGCCTGAAGATGCAGAACCCCGATTACTACACGCTCAAGTACTACTACGGCGAAGGGTTGATCCAGAGCCGCAAGGATGTGTTCGGCGAGATCGTGACGCGTCCTGTGGACAGGCGCGAGAACTATGTGAAACGTTGTGTGGGCGAGCCGGGAGACAGTTTGAAAATCGTGGACAACACGATTTTTACGAAGACAACCTCTCCCCAACCCACCCCACAAGGGAGGGAGAACGATTGGGTTCAAGAGCCGGAGAAGGAAGGACTGCAACTCAATTATTACGTGCATACCGACGGACATGTGTTCGGGGCGAAATACTTGGAGAAGATCGGCATCAGCGTGGCAGACCGCGTGCAGGTAGATCCGCAGACTTGGCATTTCCCGTTGACGGAGGCTATGAAAGCAGAGCTGGAGAAGAATCCGCATGTGCTCGCTGTAGAAATAGAGCCGGAGACACAAGGCGGAGCCGTTTATCCGCTGGGTCACAACGAGTGGACACGGGACAACTACGGACCGATATATATTCCTCGGAAAGGCGACAAGATTCTGATTACCGAGGAGAACTATTGGATTTACAAACGCATCGCAGACGCGTATGAGTTCCAGCCGATGCACATCGGCGAGGAATATACGTTCAGCATGGATTACTACTGGATGCAAGGCGACAACCGGCACAACAGCGCGGACAGCCGTTACTGGGGTTTCGTGCCGGAGGACCATATCGTCGGACGGCCTGTGTTCATTTGGCTGAGTATCGACAAAGACACGCATTCTATTCGTTGGAACCGACTGGGACGTAAAGCAACCGGCAGAGAATGATGGTATTCCCTACTGCATATTTGCCGCCGAGGTCGTATATGGAGGCGCTGATGAGCGGAACCTGTATGATCGAACAGATGGAGACGTTCGAGAAACAGACGTTCCGCAACAGAGCGTTGATTGAGTCGAAAGTCGAAAGTCAAAAGTCGAAAGCATCCAGAATAATGCTGACCGTACCGGTGAAGAAAGTGGAGCACAAACAGTTGACGCGGGATATAGAGATCAGTTACCAGACGCGATGGCAGCACCAACACTGGATAACACTCGTCAGCGCGTATCAACACACACCGTATTTCATGTATTTCGCCGACTATCTCAAGCCGTTCTATGAACGGGAGTACAGATGGCTGATTGACCTGAACGACGAGATGAATGCGACACTCGCGGCGCTGCTGAAACGGGAAAGACCGACGTTAGTCGAAAGTCAGAAGTCAAAACTCAAAAGCCGCACAGAGGACTGGAGCGGACAGATTTGGACAGATAAACATCCGTGGCAAACGGAACTGAGCGTGTTGGACACGCTATTTGATGATTGAGAAATGAAAGATATTGACTGGAGTAAATTAGGATTTCATTATACCGAACCGGACTATATTGTCCGCTCGGCATATCATGACGGCAAATGGGAAGAACCGTACGCAACCCAAGACAAGTTCTTGCATTTGCATGTATCCGCCACTTGTCTGCAATACGGACAAGAGGCATTCGAAGGACTGAAAGCGTTCCGCGGAGTGGACGGCAAGATCCGTATCTTCCGCTGGAGAGAGAATGCGCGCCGGATGGCGAAGAGCGCAGAGGGGCTGTATATGGCACCTGTGCCGGAGGAGATCTTCGGCAAAGCGATTCACTTGGCATTGGAGAAGAACATGGATTTTGTACCGCCGTACGGAACCGGTGCGACCTTGTATTTCCGGCCGCTGCTGATCGGTACGACCCCGCGTCTGGGTGTAGGTCCGGGACGGGATTTCGAGTTCATCGTCATCCCTTCGCCTATCGGACCTTACTATCCCGGTAAGTTCCATTGCACGACGTTTGTAGTGAACCGGCATGTGGACAGGGCGGCACCGTTCGGAACGGGCACCTTCAAGGTAGGCGGTAACTATGCTTCGTCTTTCCGCGCTACCGAACCGGCGCATGCGCAAGGGATGGACTGTCTGTTCCTGGACGCGCGTTACCATAGGTATATCGATGAGTGTAGTGCGGCGAATTTTATTGGGATAAAGTCGAAAGCAGAGATCGAGTATCTGACTCCGCGGAGCAGTGCTATTCTGCCGAGTATCACGAATGACAGTCTGATGACACTGGCGCGCGAGAAAGGCTACAAAGTGACACGCCGGCATATCCGTCTGGAGGAGTTGGCTCAGATGCAGGAAGCCGCAGCCTGCGGCACGGCATGCGTCATCAGCCCCATTGACAAAGTGATAGATCCGGAGAACAACAAAGTTTATTCGTTCGGAGCCGAACCGGGTCCTATACTGACCGACCTTTACCGCTCGCTCAAAGACATCCAGTACGGACGGGCGGAAGACAAACATCACTGGTGCGATGTAATTGAGAATTGAAAATTGAAAATTCAAATTAAAATTATATATTATGTTTAAGAATCAACCCAAAGGATTGTTCGCGTTGGCTTTAGCCAACACAGGCGAGCGTTTCGGCTACTACACGATGTTAGCCGTATTCGCGCTTTTCTTGCGCGCTAATTTCGGTCTGTCGGCTTCGGCAGCCGGTGCTATTTACTCCACGTTCCTCGCGTTCGTCTATTTCCTGCCGCTGATCGGTGGTATAGTAGCTGACAAAATCGGTTACGGCAAATGCGTGACGATAGGTATTATTATCATGTTTCTGGGCTATGTATTGCTCGCTATCCCGATGGGAGGCGTGGAATACGGCAGTACGGCAGTAGCGATGGCAGGCATGATAGGTGCGTTAGTACTCATCAGTTTCGGAACAGGTCTTTTCAAAGGTAACCTGCAAGTGATGGTAGGTAACCTGTATGACGATCCGCAGTACGCAGACCGTCGCGACGCCGCTTTCTCGCTGTTCTATATGGCTATCAACATCGGCGCTATGTTTGCTCCTACGGCAGCCGTGAAAATCATGGACTGGGCACAGAGTTCGCTGGGCGTGAGCGTCAATGACAGTTACCATTTCGCGTTCGCAGTAGCGTGCGCTTCGCTTATTCTTAGTATCGCTATCTACTACGCTTGCCGTCCTTGGTTCAAGCATGTGGAGAACACCGCCAAGCAGGCAGCAGCAAGCGGTCAGAAGGTAGAGGAACTGACACCGGAGCAGACCAAGAAACGTATTGTGGCGCTGTGTCTGGTGTTCGCGGTAGTGCTGTTCTTCTGGATGGCGTTCCACCAGAACGGTCTGACGCTGACCTATTTCGCCAATGAGTTTGTGAACCCGGTAGTGACCGGCATTCAGACGATGGCATTCGACATCATCAATCTGGTATTGGTAGCAATCCTCGTGTATGTGCTGTTCGGTATCTTCGGCGAAGGAACGAAGAAAGCAAAGATGATCTGGAGCTGCGTAGGAATCGCTGTATTGGGTGCGCTGGCATACAAGTATATCAGCCATCCGGCAGAGATCGGTATCTCCGCTCCTATCTTCCAGCAGTTCAACCCGTTCTACGTAGTAGCCCTGACGCCAGTAAGCATGGCCATCTTCGGCGCGCTGGCAAAGAAAGGCAAAGAGCCTTCTGCACCGCGTAAGATCGCTTACGGTATGTTAGTCGCAGCCGCAGCATACGCCGTGATGGCGTTCTGCTCAATCGGTCTGCTGACTCCGGCAGAGCAAGAACTGGCACGTGTGACAGGAAACGGCACGTTCGTTAACTCCAATGTACTGATCCTTACCTATCTGGTACTTACTTTCGGCGAGTTGCTGCTCAGCCCGATGGGTATCTCGTTTGTGAGCAAGGTTGCTCCTCCTCAATACAAAGGAATGATGATGGGCGGCTGGTTCGTAGCTACCGCATTAGGTAATTTCCTGGTTTCCGTAGGCGGTTTCCTCTGGGGCAGTCTGCCGCTGTGGCTCGTATGGAGCGTGTTTATCGGCGTATGTCTGATTGCAGCGATCTTTATGTTCGCTATGATGGGCAAACTGGAAGACGCAACGAAGTAATGTACGAAGGACAAATGTACGATGTACGAAAGATATGGAAGAAGTAATCAAATATTTTGAAGGACTTGAGGAACGTATAGCCACTCTGGAAGCAGAGTTGGCTTCCCTCGAGGCTGAAATAGACGAACTCAAGAGTCGTCCTGCTCCCGAACCTCAGGTAGTGGAGAAGGTAGTAGAGAAAATCGTAGAGAAACCGGTAGAGGTAATCAAAGAGGTGGTAGTAGAAAAGCCGGTGGTAGTAGCCGCTCCCGTCGTTCCGGAGAAACCGGAAGAACAGGAAGCTCTCAAGGAAGAGCCCGTAGCAGAAGAACCAGTAAAGGAAGAACCGGTGAAGGAAGATCCTGCACCTGCGAAAGAAGAGGTGGCATCACCGAAGGCGGCAGTCTATGGCAAAGCCGTAGATGATATCCGTCAGGCTATATCGTTGGGCGACCGGTTCTTATATCAACGCGAACTCTTCAACCAGAATGCCGAGCTGATGCAAAAGACGCTGACGGAGTTGAATGAACTGGGTTCGTTCGACGAGGCCATCCAATACATCAGCCGCTTCGGTTGGGACACAGAGAGTAACAGTTACCAGCAGTTCATCGTAGCGCTGCATCGCAGGTTCGGCTAAACCGTTAAACTGTTAAGTTGTTAAGATGTTATACATCGTTCCTACACCGGTTGGTAATCTGCAGGACATTACGTTCCGCGCCATTGAGGTACTGAAATCAGTTGATCTGATTCTTGCAGAAGACACACGCACCAGCGGCGTGCTGCTGCAGCATTATGACATCCATACGCCGCTCAAGAGCCACCATAAGTTCAACGAGCATGAGACCTCGGCGGATATTGTAGAGCGGCTGAAGGCGGGTGCTAACATTGCCTTGATCAGCGATGCCGGAACACCGGCTATCAGCGATCCGGGATTCTTTCTGGTGCGCGCTGCCGCCGAAGCGGATATTGAGATCCAGACCCTCCCCGGTGCAACGGCTTTCATACCTGCATTAGTGGACAGCGGGCTGCCGAACAACCATTTCTATTTCGAGGGATTCCTGCCGCAGAAGAAAGGCCGGCAGACGAGGTTGCAATACCTCGCGGCACTGGACCAGACATTCATCGTCTATGAATCGCCGTTCCGGCTGGTAAAGACGCTGGAGCAGCTGGCAGCCGTGTGCGGCGAGGAACGCAAAGCGAGTGTGACCCGCGAGATCAGCAAGATCCACGAAGAGACCGTAAGAGGTTCGCTGGCGGAACTGATTGCACATTTCACCGCCACGCCGCCGAAAGGTGAGATTGTCATCTGTGTTGCCGGCAAGGATTGAAATGAACAAATGGTAAATGACAAAATGGTAAATAGCTCGATGAAATCATTGGCGAAGGACACCGTCATCTACGGTGCCAGTTCGATAATAGGTAAGTTTCTGAACTACCTGTTAGTGCCGCTGTACACCTACGCGCTCGCTCGCACATCGGATTATGGTATAGTGACCAATATCTATGCCTGGACGGCATTGCTGCTGGTCATCCTGACCTATGGCATGGAGACGGGCTTCTTCCGTTTCGTCAATAGAGAGGATTACGACCCAAAGAGCGTCTATAAGACCGCTTTCGTGACCCTGCTATGCTCCAGCGCGGTGTTCACCATGCTGGTCGTCATCTTCCATCAGCCCATAGCAAATGTGCTGGGGTATGCCGATCATTCAGAGTTTGTAGAGATGATGTTTGCCACGGTAGCTGTGGATGCTTTTGCGAGCATTCCGTTTGCCTATCTGCGATACCAGAAAAAACCGATACGTTTTGCGGCATTGAAACTGCTGTTCGTCATTCTGAATATCGGTTTCAACTTGCTTTTCCTGGTCGTGCTCGGCAAGAATGACGTATTCTATATCTTCCTCAGCAATATCTTAGCTACCCTGATTCAGACCGTCTGCCTGTTACCGATGACATTGCCGAGAGGCGGACAATTCAGCGTGCCGGTACTAAAAGAAATGCTCCGCTATTCGCTGCCGCTATTGGTGTTAGGCGTAGCGGGGATCATGAACCAGACTCTGGACCGCATTCTTTTCCCCTATTTATATACAGGGTCCGATGCACAGGCGCAGTTGGGTATTTACGGTGCATGCTTCAAGGTGGCGATGGTGATGATGATGTTCACCCAGGCCTTCCGATATGCGTACGAACCGTTTGTGTTCGCCAAGCATAAGGACCGTCAATCCGTAGAGGCTTATGCCGACGCAATGAAATACTATATCATCTTCTCGTATCTCATTCTGTTAGGCGTGGTCTTCTATCTGGATATCTTCCGGTACATTGTATCCCCGGCCTATTGGGAGGGTCTGAAGATCGTACCGGTGGTGCTATGGACGTATGTTTTCCAAGGTATCTATTTCAACCTCAGTTTCTGGTACAAGCTGACGGACGAGACCAAATGGGGAGCCTATTTCTCGCTCATCGGTCTGGCTATCACTCTGGTCATACAGATTGTAGGTGTGCCGGTCATCGGCTATTGGGCAAGTTGCGGAAGCAGTCTGATATGCTATTTCGTAATCATGCTGCTGTCCTATTTCATCGGTCAGAAGAAAGCACCTGTACCTTACGACATGAAGCGTATCGGTGGCTATACGGCACTGACTATCGGTCTGCTGGCTGTTTATTATGCATTACGGCTCTATTATATCAGCAATATGTGGGTAATGATGGGAATAGGGACACTCCTCATTGCCTTGTATCTCTTCGTAATGACCCGGCAGGATTTTCCGCTCTCAGGACTACCGGTAGTGGGAAAATATTTTAAATGAACAAATGGTAAATGAATAAATTGTAAATATCTTTATGTTTTCAGGAATAGTAGAAACCATGGCTCAGGTCGTAAAGGTAGAGACCGAGCAAACGAATAAACATTTCACGCTCCGCAATCCTTTCGGCGAAGCGCTCAGTATTGACCAGTCCATCGCCCATAACGGCGTATGCCTGACGGTCGTAAAGACAAATGACCAAATGGTAAATGGCGAAATGGTAAATGTCTATACCGTTACCGCCATGCAGGAGACACTCCGGCTGACAAACCTCGATCTGCTCAAAGAAGGCGACTGGGTAAACGTAGAGCGGTCGATGATGATGGGCGGACGTCTGGACGGGCATATCGTACAGGGTCACGTGGACCAGAAAGCCGTTTGTATAGAAGCGAAAGAGACCGACGGCAGCTGGTATTACCGATTTGAGTACGACTCGAACAAAGAGATGGTAGAGCGCGGTTATTTCTGCGTGGACAAGGGATCGGTTTGCATCAACGGTGTCAGTCTGACCGTCTGCGAACCGGATGTAAAGGGCGACAAAGGGTACGTGTCTGTTTGTATCATTCCTTACACCCACGAGGAAACGAACTTCAAATATATCGAGGTGGGAACGGTAGTGAATATCGAGTTTGACATCCTTGGCAAATATATCTCCCGCTATGCGGCGATACTGAATAAATGAACAAATTGTAAATGATTAAATAGTAAATGTTTTTATGGACAAAATCAGTTATGCATTAGGCCTTTCAATGGGTCAGAATCTGATGAGCAGCGGCGTTGAGAGCCTGAATTATCAGGACTTGGCAGCCGGTATCGAAGACGTGCTCACCAAACAGCAGCCGAAGATCAGTTATCAAGAGGCTCAACAAGTATTAAACCAGTTCTTCCAGGAGTTGGAAGCCAAAGTAGCCGGAGCTGCGAAGGCAGAGGGCGAGAAATTCCTTGCCGAGAACGCCAAGCGCGAAGGTGTCAAAGTGACCGCAAGCGGGTTGCAGTACGAGATATTGGAGCCGTCGCTGGGTCAGAAACCTAAAGCGACCGACACCGTGCGCGTACATTACGAGGGCACACTGATCGACGGTACGGTCTTCGACAGTTCCTACCGCCGCGGCGAGTCAATCACCTTCCCGCTGAACGGTGTGATTGCCGGATGGACGGAAGGACTACAGTTGATGTCTATCGGTTCGAAATACAAATTCTTCATTCCGTACAATCTGGCATACGGCGAGCGCGGTGCAGGCCAGTCTATACCGCCATACGCAGCGCTGATCTTCACGGTAGAGTTACTGGGTATCGAATAAACCGTTTCCCGTACTAGCAACTTACGAGACACATACGAGACACATACGGGACGATAGATCCGACGGGATACCGTAATTTTTTAAAGTACATAACACATAATAAAAAGACTACAAATGAAAAAATTAAGTATTGTTTTGCTTGCCGCATTGGCAATGATCTCATGCGGCAACAGTTACAAGGCTCAAGACGCCGTACTGACCAACGAGACCGACTCTGTAAACCACGCATTGGGTGTATTGAACGGTCTGCAAATCAAGATGTACTACCTCGCTAACGACAGTAGCGACGAGGCAGTGGCAGAGTTTATTGACGCGCTCGAAAAAGCTTATCTGGACAAGGAAGAGAAGCTGAGTGATATCGAGAAGAATGCCCGTCAATTCGGTGCCTCTGTTAAATCATTCGAGAAAAAAGGTCTGGCAGAGAATGCGGCATGGACACTGAATGAGAAGATATTCTTCCAGGGTCTGGTAAACGCCCTGTATGAAGACACCACCGTTATGAAGATTAAGGATGCGGAGACCTTCCTGATGACGAAATATCAGGGCAAGCCGAGCACAGAAGAAGCCGGCAAAGCCATCCTCGGCAAATGTCCGAAGAGCAAGAAGGTCATTGAGTTGGAGAGCGAAATAGACTCGATCAACTATGCTTTCGGCTTGATGAACGGAAATCAGATCCGCCCGTATATCCTTCAGGAGGATTCAACGGGCGAGGCGATTGATGAGTTTATCGACAATATCAACATCGGTCTGAAAGAGAAGGTCCGCAACCCGCAGGTGGTATCGGCAGCAAAGAATATCGGTACGGCTATTCGCGAGCAAGAGCCGGTAGGATTGCTGGGTATTGCCGGTCTGGAGACCAACTACGACCTGATCAAGCAAGGTTTCATCAACGGTCTGTACAACTACACCGAGCAGTTTGACATGCAGACGGCTAATCATTATGTTGACTCCGTGATCTCCTCCAAGAAATACGGAGAGACGAAAGCCGAGGGCGAGAAATTCCTGCAGGAGAACGCCTTGCGCGAAGAAGTCAAAGTGACGGAAAGCGGTTTGCAGTACGAGGTGCTTGTACAGGGCAAAGGTCCTAAACCGACTGCAGAACAGACTGTCAAGGTACATTACGAAGGTACATTGATTGACGGTACCGTTTTCGACAGCAGCTACCAGCGCGGCGAACCGATCGAGTTCCCGCTGAACGGCGTAATCAAAGGCTGGACGGAAGGATTGCAGTTGATGCCGAAGGGATCCAAGTACAAACTGTACATCCCCTATGAGTTAGGTTACGGCGAGCGCGGAGCAGGACAGTCCATTCCGCCCTACTCTACCTTGATCTTCACGGTTGAACTGCTGGACATCAAATGATCAAATGGTAAATGACTAAATTGTAAATTACCTTGGGCGTCATCGCTAAACAATCAATCCGTGGCACGATAGTGACCTATCTGGGCATTGCCGTAGGCATTGTTACCACGTTCTTCGTGTTAACCCGTTTCCTCACGACCGAGGAAATCGGGTTAGCGCGGGTGCTTATTGATGCCGCTACATTGTTTATCGGTCTGGCGCAGTTGGGCACTAACGCCAGCATCATCCGTTTCTACCCGTATTTCAAAGAGAAAGAGAGCGACGAGGACCACGGTTTCTTCTTCTGGGCCCTCGTTGTGCCGTTTATCGGATTTGTGCTTTTCGCTGCTCTCTATTGGGCATGCCGTGTGCCGATAGAGACATGGTTTGGAGACAAATCGCCGATGTTTGTGGACTACTATTATTTCGTGCTGCCGCTGGCTTTCTTTATGCTCTATCAGACGATATGCGAGAGTACATGCAATGTGCTGATGCATATTGTAGTACCGAGGGCTGTGCGCGAACTGGTGGTACGGGTAGGGATGTTAGCCATCTATCTGCTATACGCTTTCCGGGTTGTATCCATGGACGGGTTGGTGATCGGGATATGTCTCAATTACGCGATAGCGGCCATGATCAATTTATGTTATTTTATCTCGCTCCGCCGGATCCGTCTTCGTCCTGACCGGCAATTCCTCCGCGCGAACGGGGGTCTCGTACGCCGCTATCTGATATACACAGGGTTCTTGATCCTGTCCGCTATCACTTCGGTTTTGGCACCTACCCTCTCTTCTTTCTTCGTGACCGCCAAGATGGGTCTGGACAGCACGGGTATATTTGCAATAGCCACGTATATGGCGGTAATGGTAAGCGTTCCCAACCGCTCTGTCTCGGCTATTGCCTCGCCTCAGTTGTCGCGCGCAATCAAAGAACAGAACAGCGAGGAATGCTCGTTCCTTATCCGCCAGGTGACAAGAAACATGTTGCTCATCGGCGGATTTATCCTGCTCGCCATATGGGTGAATATAGATCTTATCTTCCATATTCTGCCTAACGGTGCCACTTTCGCTACGGCGAAGAACGTGGTGCTTATCTTAGGCGTAAGCCAATTGGTTTTGGCTACGTTTACTATCTGTCTGACGGCGCTGAACTATAGCCGTTATTACGCTCTCAGTCTGGTATTGTCGCTTATCCTGACGGTCAGCGCCATATTCCTGAATAATTACCTTGTGCCGCTCTACGGCATGGAGGGCGCAGCGCTCAGCAACCTGCTGTCCTACGGCCTGTATTATATACTGATTATTGCTACGATCGTGCCGTTGGGACGTTTCCATGTAGTGGACCGCAAATGGTGGTATATCCTGCTGTTGCTGATTGTGATTTTCGTGCTCAATGTGTTGTGGCAGTATTGTTTGCCGGAAATGAATATATGGGCGGACAGTATTCTCCGCAGCGCGGTGCTTCTGGGAAGCGGAGTATGGATAGCCTACAAGGCTGAGCTGTCGCCGGAGATAAACCAGCAGTTGAAATCAAAAATCAAACATTAATCATCCTATGCGCTATTTTATAGAGTTTGCATATGACGGCACGGATTTCCACGGATCGCAGACGCAGCCGAACGGAAACACGGTACAGGCGGAGATGGAAGCTGCTTTTGCCACTATCCTGCGCGAGCCGGTGGCGTTGACTTTTGCCGGCAGGACCGATGCAGGTGTGCATGCAGAGAAGATGGTGGCGCATTTTGACGTAGCGAAAGCATTGCCGGTTAATTTTGCCGGACGGCTGAATAACCTGCTGCCCTGCTCCATTGCCATCAGCGGATTACAGCGCGTTCGGGACGATGCGCATGCCCGGTTTGACGCACTGGAGCGCAGCTATTATTACCGTATCACAACCCGCAAGGACCCGTTCCTGCATGTCAACCATACCCGTGTAGCCGCCGGTCTGGATCTTGAGGCAATGAACAAAGCGGCAAAGAGGATGATCGGGAAGCAGGATTTTGCTTCTTTCTGCCGCACTCACACGGATGTAAAGACCACTATCTGCGATGTGCGCCAAGCGGAATGGGTTCAAGAGAGCGGGACGGAATGGAAGTTTGTCATTACCGCCGACCGGTTCTTGCGGAACATGGTCCGCGCAGTGGTAGGTACTCTCTTTGAAGTAGGCAAAGGCAAGATGACGGAAGAACAATTCGCCCAAGTCATTGCCGCTCACGACCGATGCAAAGCCGGCCATTCGGCTCCGGCAGATGGTCTGGCATTAGTAGAAATCATTTATCCAAAAAATATATATCTATGAAACACCCATTTTCTCTTTTGCTGCTTGTTGCAGCAGTTTTAGGCGCATGTAGTTCTGCGCCGCAGTATCAAACAACCAAGCAGCGCGACATCGACGCTTTAACCAAAGCGGCATCATTCGAGATGCCGAAAGTGAAAGTACCTTCTTTCCCGAGCCGCACGTACAATGTGCTGGATTACGGGGCTGATCCCACCGGTGCGGTATTAGCCACCGAGGCTATCCAGAAAGCCATCGACGAATGTACGGAGGCGGGAGGCGGTACGGTAGTTATCCCTGCCGGCATCTACACGACGGCTCCGCTCACGCTCAAATCCAATGTACGTCTGTACACGGAGAAGAATAGTTTTATCATCTTCAGCCACGATCTGGACCTGTATGAGATCTATGACGAGTGGTTCGAGGGCATTCCCACCAAGCGCTGCACCAGTCCGCTTAATGCACGCGGCGCGGAGAATATCGCCATCACCGGTCATGGTACCTTCAACGGCAACGGCGACTGGTGGCGTCCGCTGAAGAAGAGCAAGATGGCTCCCGGACAATGGAAGAAACACCTGCAGGAGAAAGGCGGCGTAGTGACCGAGAAAGATATCTGGTATCCAGACAGCGCTTCTATCCTGGCGCAGAGTTACTGCGTGGACCAGAACGTGCCTGTCATCACCGACGACAGCCTCTGGCAAGTAGTCAAATCGTTCCTCCGTCCGGTAATGCTGCATTTCGTAGATTGCAAAGGCATCCTGCTGGAAGGCGTTACGTTTGAGAACTCGCCGGCATGGAACCTCCACCCGATGTGCTGCGAGAACCTGATCCTGCGCGATCTCAATGTCCGCAACCCGTGGTACAGCCAGAACGGCGACGGCGTGGATGTAGAGAGTTGCAAGAACGTAGTGATCAGCAGGTGTTCGTTTGACGTAGGCGACGACGCTATCTGCATGAAGTCCGGCAAGGACAAACCAGGCCGCGACAGAGGTATCCCGACGGAGAACGTAGTAGTGGACGACTGTGTCGTTTACCACGGTCACGGCGGTTTTGTATGCGGCAGTGAGATGTCCGGCGGCATTAAGAATGTACAGGTAAGCAACAACCTCTATATCGGTACCGATGTAGGTCTGCGTTTCAAGAGCACCCGCGGCCGCGGCGGCGTGGTAGAGAATATCTATATCCGCGACGTGAATATGGCTAATATCCCGAACGAAGGTCTGCTGTTTGACCTCTTCTACGGCGGTAAAGGAGCCGGCGAAGAGACCGAAGAGGAACTGGCAGCCCGCATGAATGCAGAGGCTCCGGAAGCAAGCGAAGAGACACCTGCGTTCAAGAATATCGTGATTGAGAACGTAACGGGTAAAAACATCAAACGCGCCATTTATTTCAACGGTCTGCCGGAGATGAAGATCCAGAATGTGACGCTGCGCAATATCACGATGAGCGCCACCGAGGGTGCGCTCTTCCGCCAGACGAAAGGACTGGTCATCGACAATGTGAATATCCAAGCTCAGAAGGGCGAAGCGTTCTCGCTTGCACCGACAGTAGAGAATGTCACGATTAACAAATAATAGTCAAAAGACAAAAGTCGAAAGCCGAAAGACTCTTTCTTCTTTGAGCGTTAGCGGTCTTTTGACTTTGAACGTAGTGGTCTTACTGCTCGCGGGGTGCGCCCCGCGGGTAGCTACTTCTTTTTGGAAGATCGGCACACCCGCCGACTCCGTCAAGGAGGGGTACAAAGTGATTTATGCCGAAGGCAAGACGCGCCATTGCTATCCTGTTACGGAATGGGTCTCTACCGATGAGAAGGAAGACGTCTATCATTCGCTGCACCATCACGGTGTGGCGGTGGAAAGCGAACTGATGGCATACCGCATCTATTTCGACAAGAAACAGACCATTGACCCTTATTGCAAGCGTACGCCGCAGCTGGAGTTGGCGCAGAGTCATTGGTATCCTAATGACAGTCTGTTAGCCGCAGGCTACGGCGACGACATCCTCCGCGTGAGCGGAACGGTAGGGGTTGGTTCTGTCAAATACTGGAACGGTAAGAAACAGGTTCACATCGAGCCTGTAGCCGAGCGCAGCGAACGGATTGTGAGCTCCCAAAAGGACAAGGCTGCCATTGAGATAGCCGTTAAAGGATGGCAAGTGCCAACAGCAAAGCGGTCTTACAGCGACAGCGGTCATTGTATTGACCTTAATGTCCGCTATACGATGAAAGTCGGTCACCGCGATATGCGGTGCGATGTAGTCTGTTCCGAGCCGATAGAAGGACTCTGTACCGGCGTGCAGACTATTCCGGCAAAGGGAGGCAAAGATACGGTATCTATTATTCTTCCGAACGGCGTTCTGCTGGCTTCATGGGGCACGGACTGGCCGGTCAACGACAGCGCCAAGTACGCCAAAGAAACAGTAGGTTTAGGTGTGTTTATACCGAAAGAATATGCCGGAGAAATCGTTCACGACAAGCAGAATAATTTGTGCCTATTAAATTCACAAATCACAAATCACAAATCACAAATGTGCGCCACCGCGCATTTCTATCTCACTTGCTGCGGAGCGACAAAAGAAAACCACCCCGTGGCAAAGACTGCCGAAGAGTGGATTGCTTATCTTCGCCGTTGGGCGGAAGGTCTCTAGTAATTCTCAATACGTTTTCTTACGCGCACGTGCCTTATAAATCGCATACGCGCCCGCAAGAATGGTTAAGAAAAACCATACCTGCCATCCATCTGTGAGAGGAACGCAATGATCGGGGAATTCTTCGTTATAAAATTCTTCTTCAGAAATAGTTTCTCCACATATAGTACAAGTATACGTCCCATCTGGATTTTGTACCCAATTATGCTCTCCCTCTTCCGGATCTACTGAAGGATCAGGTTTTTGTCCAGGTCCTCTTCTTGGGCCATAGTGACGTACTCCGTCATAAGTTGTCACACCTCCTTGAATCGCGGAAGCGGAGGTGTAAATACCTCTTACCTGCTTATCGGAGGAGGAATCCTCTACCCTGCCATAGGACGCACTCTGCATTCCATAGGAACTGGTGGTTCCCATAGTAGCTACCGGTGCTTGCGCCATGACAGCACGAGTTCCCATAGAAGAACGCATCGGGGCAGAGGTATGGATATACCCGTTGCGCCCTGCGCCTTTGTATGGAGATGCGTAACTTAGTGCTATGGCATTAAGAGAGCATACTATTCCTACTAATATCAATAATACCTTTTTCAAACTAATACTGATTTACGTGCCCTTGTCGCAAGGGGAATTTATTTACGCACTACTGCGCCGCTTGCGTTGTACAGAACTCCGTCCTTAAGGATATATAACTGGTTGTCCTTGATGAACTTCTGTATATGTACTTCGCTTTCCACTTCATCCACCCCGGTTGCAATCGCCGGAATATCCGCTGCAATAATCTGGAAGCGTTCGGTTATTTCGCTGTTCGGCGCGGCATTGAAGGTATATTCCACATCCTCGCTGAGAAGCATTTTGAAACTTGCTTCTTTATCCCACAGCATCCAGTTCTCCTCGCTGTTAATATGGCTGAATGTCATCGTATAGGTCATTTCTTCACCCGTGCGCACACCTACGCGCGTTCCTGCTATACTATTGGTAGCATCAAGTCCTAAATAGTCATTATTCTCAATAGTGAAGATATCCATATCGCCGCTCGGTATCCTATGAGCGTCATATCCATTCTCATAAGCAGTATCAAAATTCTCAGACTCAAGGAGATAGATATAATCTATCCAACCATTTGCTTGAATAGCCACTTTCAGCGTACCGGAAATCGGATCCTCCGTTACATCTTGTGATTTAGGAGCACGTAAAGGCTTCGTTGCCTTTGCGTCCTCATAAGTTTGGTTCCAAACCAAACGACTATAATCCAATGTCAATTGCGCAGTCTCACCCGGTTTTTTAGCTTTCACCCAAAAACCTTGCATCGAAGGAACTATTGTTGGATAACCTGCGTCTGCTAATGCCTCGGGCGAGAGATTAATTGGCACTCCAATAAATTTACCTGCTGCATCTTTTGAGGCGTCTGGATTATCAGACTGATCTTTCGTTCCTGCATTGAGAATATATATCGTTGACTCTGCATTAACGAAGTCTGTATTCTGGAATTGCGATATGACCATCGGTGCCGTATAACTATTAGCTAACAAGTTATAACCCTTTTCTTCTGCTGAAACAGCCAAAGGAATGGTTCTCGGTTCTTTACCAGAAACCAATTGGCCTGCATAAGTCAGCAATACTCCACCAACGCTCTTATATTGGGTAGTTTCAAAGCCCTTAAACGGCTCAAACTCCAAATTCTTACGATTATTAACCCATTCGTTCCCACTTTCGTCCCAACTATATACCCAGCTTTGCGTATACACAGATTTTGCCAACACATGCGCATCTTCAATTGGAGCACCTAAACATTGCCATGCGGCTGTATTCGTGTCATCTGTAGCATTAGCTCTATCGTAATAACCAATTGAATATAATTCAATAGTTGCTTCGGGCATGGGCTCGGCAGATTCGGGAGAAATGCGGAGATAGCCTGTTTGGCCTTTCAGATCACCGTCTTCAGCCGTTCCGGCTTTCAAAATCAAATTATCTGTAGTCGCGCCTATTATACCACCCGCACCAACAGTAAGACCGCCGGTAGGCATAATGGTAACAGCACCTGTCGTAATCTTCATACTATTCACAGCCACCTCCGTCTCTACTACCGTCGGCGCCTCAATCGTCACGTCATGTTTTTCGTTTGGCACTTCAAGCACATTCCAGTTCTCGGCCTTTGTCCAGACGGTATCGGTTGTACCCTTGAAAATATACCCCACCGTCTCTACCGGAACGATCAATGTATCACTCACACAATCCGTGTAGACAACAATCTGCACATCCTTTTTCTCTACGTTCTCACTATAATACTTGATAGTAACAGGCACAGTATCATTGTATCCTCTTGTATTGTTAGCCGTTGGATCAGTAGATATTTCCTTCCTAGTCATATCGTTATCAAAAGTGACGTGATCATCAAGACTTGCCACCTTTACCCATTGAGAACACGTACTAAAATTCACCCAGAAAGTGTAACTTGTAGCCGACGTTCCTTGTATACGTTCTTGTTTAGGTAAAGCAGTGATTTTATTCTTATCCGTCTTATTCGCATGATACGTCATCCAGCGCTTACGCGTAACACTAATATTATTGATGAAAGGATCATCTGTATCACCTCCGATCCACCAATCATTTGTATGTCCCTTTGAGAATTGCACTTTTGTTGTATGATGCTCACCTTCTCCAAGTGTGACGACAAAACTGGTATAGCCACCCGATTCTGCCCATTTATGCACTTTACCTTCCCAATTACCATCCGTAAACAAACTATAATTCATATCGTCGCCGTCCAATTTCTTCCTTAATGAGAAATATAGATACTCGCCGATCCCTCCGAAATCAATTAGACCATCCTCATTAGGTCCCACGGTAGACACAGTAGGAGGATTATTGAGTAAATCATCCGTCCAAGACATTTCTACAAGGTTGCACGAACAATTCGTATTCATGACTACATTAACGGCAAGGGTGGTTTCAGCGCGTTTATACTTATATGTTTCTTCCTGCCACAAGCGCCACTCAACGAGTCCCGGTGTACGATCTGTATATACGACCCAAGTACCGGGTATGGAAGGATTCCGGCCAAGAGAAGCCATCGTATCATCGCCCGTTATCTGCTCAAATAAAATCGGATAATTCACAGTATCAGCATTCGCTGTTGTCATCACAAGTTCATTATCATACCATTCTATCTTAATCTTATGCTGTGGTTCGTCATCAAAACCGGTAATGGAGATATTATTGTCGTATTTCTTAACCGTTAGCGTGATCGTTTTCTCGCCCGAAGCCTCAAAACGCTCCGTTGCATCCTGCCAAATCTTGATAGTGACTATTTTCTGCTCTCCGAACATCTGGTAATCGCTTTCACTATTCGGAATAACTATCTTGTTGTTTGCTACATCATAATATGCGATAGTCGGAAAATCACTACTGGTGTGAATTGTTCCATCGCTGTTTACCACCGTTGCCACGGAATTAATGACATCATCCACGTATCGGGTATAGTTTGTCGTGGCAACCATCGTATTGGCACGTTTGGTGACAGTTACGGTAAATTCATCCGTCACTTCGTTATAATAATCCGTCTTTGCCTTCGTCGCGCGAATAGTATAAGTATCGCAAACCGTCGCGGAGAAGACATTCCCTGCGCCGATGGTTGCATTTGCTTTATTGCCGCTTATTACTTCATAGGTTACCACACCTGCACGATTAGCGGAAATAGGATCAGTAGTTTGCGATGCGATCAGATTATCCAAATCAATCTTCGAATCTGCTTTGCCGGCATCAATGCCATCTACAGCCACTTTGACGGTTCCGTCATTCATTGTAAGTGTCTGATTCTTACGGATGATTGTAAGTGTCTGAGCAAAATCCTTATCGTTATACTTGGTGTTTGCTGTTGGCTTGAAGGTCATCGTATAGGAATGTTCACCGGCAGTTTCTTGAACCTGCTGTGTCGGATTCTTCCAGAAAAACTCACCTGGCACAGTAGTACTCATTGATATAGCATCCTTCGCTACTCCACCGGATATAGCACTTGTACTTAATGTACTTAGATATTCAATTGCCTGAACCGTCGGATTGGTAGAAATAGTCACATCGCGCTTAACACCCGTACCATCTACGGTAACTGTTGCTGTACTTGCGCCATCAGTTATCGTAATTGTAGCAGAATAATACTTTGCCTCAGTTGGTGTAAAATAAATATTAAATTTGTAATCATCTGCGTTTAAAGAATTAGAAACACGAGATGAAGCGGTATATGCAAATGCATTTTTCCCAACATTATACACTTTATTTCCGGTATTCGATGCCGTCCCGACATGAAATATTGTTGGATTCGAACTAGTAATAGTGATTTGCTTGTTTAAATCTGTATTTCCGGTCAAGAACGAACGGAATTCTACCGTTTGGGCTGTTGATTCCTTTCCCCAAGTGACGTTTCCAAAATGCTTTGAATCGGTTGTTACGCCATTGTCACCGCCTTTTAAGCGAATGTGCTTCGCCATCGGAAGTGTTACAGCAGAAAATACCATGTTATGCGTATTGCCTGCAGGTCTATCAAACTTGACTTTTGTGGCATCTGGATTCAATCCTGAAACTGTTTTAGGAGTATATGTTTGGAATTTACTACCGGAGCACGCGTTTATAGCAGTACCATAATTATTATTCACATAACAATATATTTTCACATCGAAATTAGCAAACCAACCTGTCAAGTCTGCCTTTTTATACTGATAAGTAAAAGTAATCGAACCTGTAGATGGTGGAAACACATCGAATTCTTTATCACCAATAGTTTTGATAGTAAAATTGCTCGGCGTTGCTGAATACCACGTTGTTCCTACGTACTTCTGTCCCAAAACTATAGTATTCCATGCACCGAGGGTGAGGAAGGAAAGGAGAATTATAAAAAATTGTGTAATTTTTTTCATATTTTTGTACCTTTTATTACTATTGTTTGTCGCTTTTGCTAAGTGGGTTTTGCAAATTGCCGATTTTTAATTTTTTATGGGGCATTTCGTAACAATCTACCGCAAAAAAGTGTGCAAAATTAAGATTTTTCTTTGAAACACGCAAATTTTAACACACTTTTCTCGCGCGAATAATAAGGATATATAGCCGTTTCTTAAAAAGCGACACTTTTGTATGTTGTAAAACATGTATTTTGTTCCATTTTTCGCAATTGTGCATTTTAAGTAGAGATATGCGACATATTTATGCAACATTATGGTTCCGAAAGGCACAAAAAAAGAAGGCATTTTTAACCTTCTTTAAAGCCGAGATGTCGTAATGACTCTTAATTGACTCTTATTTGCCCCTTACTTACCCCTTACTTGCTGTCTTGTTCTGTGTCTAATT
>JAEEGL010011088.1_pt1 | contig 50655 bp, 15 predicted proteins | sample 9134231 | NCBI WGS metagenome assembly JAEEGL01 (sample SAMN16246548, study PRJNA631951) | gut metagenome | biome: gut microbiome; feature: rumen; material: fiber-attached | host: Bos | place: Iran: Karaj | collected 2018-10 | reverse complement strand
GCGTGCCTGTTCGGATGCTGCTGCTTGTTCCATCATGATACCTCCGTATGATTTCGTCAATTTGAACTTGGGATCGTTCCGAACAGGATGCTTTTTTCTCCGCCCCCTCGGAACGACTGTATCATAGCATGGATTTTTACGAAAGTCAAGTAAAATTTAACGAAAAACGATAAAAATTTTACGATTTAGAGGCAAAGCCGCTTTTCGCGCCGCAGAAGGAGCCCCGAACCGCCCGCCTGCGGATCTGCGTTCCCCGGAAAACCCGTTCCGATCAATGGAAAACCCGTGCAGAACGGAAAAACCGCGAGAAAGATATGTAGGGATGACGGGGCTTGCAGAGCTTCGTCTTGAAGCCAACCGTGTTCATCAAGGCCTCATAATCACGGTTCCAAACGGGCTTTCCGTTCATATCCCTGTGGTCCACTACGCTCTTCATATTGTCCGTCAGAATATACTCAGGGATGCCCATATACTGGAACGCGTGAACCATACCAATAAACAGGTTTTCCTGCTTGGCATTGGGGAAGAACTCAATAAACATGGAGCCGCAATGATGGCAGCACAGCACAAAACAGGCAGCCTGGTATTCGTTGTGGTACTGGTCCTCCACTTTCACGAAGCCCCAGTCCATCTGGAAGGCTTCACCGGGCTTGGTCTCATAGCGCCGACCGCGATTGCCCTGAGGTTCCACAAGATGCCGTTTGGCGGGGACCAAGTATTTGTGGGAGGCAATGTACACCTTGATGGCAGTTGCTCCTCCCCCATAACCAACTGCCTGGAGCCGCTCCATACATACTGCGGAATTTGTAACGCCGTCTTTAAGCAAGACGTCAATTGTTCCGCTAAAACCAGCGAGGCCGTTCCTGGGCGACGCCTTCCCGGTGTTGCCGTGGGGCCAGAATTCAAAGTTGTTCTTTTTAAGCCTCTGCAGGCGCATCCGGGACACACCGCTGCGCCGCTCCAGCTCCGCGAGGTTGACCTTTTCGAGGCTGAATCCTTCCCCGGCTTCCGCCTTCATTTCGCGAGTGCCTGCTTGATTTTGGCCTCGTCCTGCTTGTCAAGTATATCTTTCATAGCACATCCTTTCTCTGGGCCGTTGATGCCCATATTATACCGCTATGAAAGACGATTGGTTAAATTCACCGGACCCAGATTGGTTAAAATCACCCGACGCTAACAGTTTTTGATTAAATAATCGGATTTATCCCTCTTGCTCAAGTGAATTTCCCTAATCATTTTCCATTTCAATCCTATTTTCTTGTCGAAACCACTTGTATTCTGACGATATTTGGTGTAAAATTTTATTCGTAGAGTTGTGAACTCTGCGAAAGAGCGCAGCTTTTTTTGAAGGAAAACCAAGCGGGCGCTCGGTGAAACTCGGCGGAAAGTGCTTTGTGCACACGAAAAGCGGGTGAACAATGGAAGCTATTGATCGGAAAAAGAGATTATAAACAATTGCCTCGAACTTCTTGTTGAGAGAGGGTTAACCCAAACCACAACGCGTGAGCTTAGTAAAGCTATGAAATTGAAAAGCGGAGGCATGTACTACTATTTTAACTCAAAAGATGAGTTGATAATCGCTCGCGCTGAAGAAGCAGTTATTCGCGTTGAAAACAGTCTATTTGTTCCTGCGTTGAAAGAACTACCGCAGCTGAAAGAAATGATGGAGCACCTCCAAATCAACGCCTTGGATATTGCACCGACCATGAAGTTTTTCGTATCTGTATGTACAGATACGCGGTACGCAGAAGGCATGAGGCCAGTTTTGGAGCGAATTGGAAAAAGACACACGCAATATGCTACCAGATTTGCTAAAGCGTTAAATACGGATACAAAAGAAATTACGCCATTTGTTTTTATGATGATTACAGTCATTTCAATTATATGGTTTTTGGTGAGGCTTCTTTTGTATCCCCGCAGCTTAAAGCGGTTCAGACAAAATTCGAACTCCTATTAGCAGACGAAAAACAGATCATATGAATAGGAGAATCGATTATGGCAACAGCAGAAGTAATTAAGTTCAAAGGCCCCAGGATGCGCTCGTATGGAAACTCCTTGTGGAGGATTTTAATGCGACTTCACAGTTAATAGTCTAATAGTCGACGAGACACACGAAGCACTTCTCGTTGCAAACGGAAATGAGGCAGATCTTTTCACTGCTGGCCGGAGAACGCTCTCTGTTCCTAACATCCCGATTGCCCGAAAGCTTACTGGAATCCCAACGGGTGGCAACTCCCCGTTCCCATGCAAGGTTTTCTTTATCAACAAAGTACACCAGATGGATCTGCTATGGGGTGCGCAAGGCCCTATTGCTTTGGAAGATCCCTTGTACGACATCTTAATGCATGTGATGGCAAACGGTAGCATGTCTATTGCGGTTGATAACTCCCGCAAGTTTGTTTTGAAGATGGTCGACTTTAGGGATAACTTCAGCAACGACGAGTTGATCTCAAAATTATGAGGCATTATTTCTTGGCATGTAAAGGATTGCATTTCAAAAATTATGATCAACGGTATGCTGAGTTACTTCATGATGAATGCTCATCTGTTTGAACTTAGCGGTGCTATCAAAGAAAGACTCGATGTAATCTTTGAAGAATACGGAATCAAGATTCAGTATGTCAACATGGAAACTATTGAGGTTCCCGAAGCAGATTATCAGAAGGTTAGCGAGGCAAAGGAACGTAGAACCAGCCGAATGACTGAGGGCTATACCTGGCAAGAAGAACGACAAATGATGATCGCCGAAAAGATTGCAGGTAATGAAGGCATCATGCTCTGTTGAACAAGGAGCAAATGGCCATGTGATGGATATAGAAATCCTGATTCCCTACTGCAACGGCACTTCAGTCATATTGAATATAGAGTTTGACCGCTTTCATTCGATCTTCATAGAAATACGTGGGCACCTCCTGTATCATTTATTTTGATCCAAGATTTTGTCTACACCCCCAATAGCACAAATCAAATACTATTAGGTGCATTCTGCGGAGCCGAGCGGCCGCTGGTGCGGTAGCCAACTGCCGCTCGGCGGTGGTAACGGCCGGCCCTAATTCGGACACTGAAGCTGGCCAAATTAGTCAGTTTGCTTAGGCTTAATGACTACGGTGTAATGCCTGGTCGCTCGTTTCAAAATAGCATTGGCAGAGACCTCGTCGTTCAGAATCATGGCGCTCCAGCTTGCGGGCTCTCGTTGGGAGCAGATAATTGTACTGAGATTTATCTCGCTTCGTTTCTCCAGAATTTCGAAGAGAATCTTGACCTCGCGCTCATCGGTCAGCGTATGCAGCAGGAAGTCGTCCAGAATCAGCAACGGCGTTCCGCAGGTCTTCTTCAGCCGCTTTTGGAACTTCATATAGTCGGCTGCCTTGAGAGCTACAAGCTCCTCCAGCAACGGCTCACAGTGGTGGTATGCAACATTGTAATCGTTGCAGGCGACAATGCCAAGCGCCTTTGCAAGGTAAGACTTTCCGCTGTCAGAAGGGCCCAGAATACAGACATTCAGCCCGGATTCAATGAAATCCAGCGTGGACAGCACTTCGGCAATGCCATATGGGGACCTCTAAAAACTCATAATTTCGAGAAAAACATGGAAGAAAAACTTAGGATTTTCAAGGGTTTTTCGTAAGGACATTTTTGAAATCAGATAGTTTTTAGAGGTGCCCATATGGCAAATACTTCCGTTCGGCAGAATCAACACAATTAGAAAGCTCCTGTGGGCAGCCCCGCAGATGCGCGCCGCGCAGACGACGCTGAATCCGTTTGGTAATTTTCTTCTGGTATTCCGGCTCCACGAGCATGGCAATAGCCATAAGCGGATCGAGTTTAACGAAATCCGCAGACCGGTACATTTCATCCAAGGTGGAGGACATGCCCGGCAGTCCCATATCGTTCAGCTCGGCCACAAGCGAATTGAAAAGCGCTTTTCCGGTCAGCATCACTTACCACCACCTTTCCCTTTGCTCATCGCCAGGGTCTGGCTGCGGGTAAGCAGTGTGTTAATGTCCATTGCTTCCGAGCCCATAACAAAGGCGCCCTTGTTGCGTTCTTCGTTCATGACGGTGTTGTAACCGGCAGGGCCAAGGTCGTTGGCCACAACATGGATCGTACTCTTAATGTTCGTATATGTCGTCTTGCCGAGTTCCAACGCCTGGCGGCAGGTTTCCTCCAAGGCCTGCCTACTGTACTTTTTGGTGAAGCTGAGCACTCCCTGACACATCCGGTAGGTCTGGACCTCCAGCTTGCGGCTGGCAAGAATCCGGCGAATGACCTCAGCGGTGTTGGGCCCCACGGTCATGGCCTTCTGGGTGAAGTAGGTCCCATTCCACTCGGAGAGTTCCCTGTAATTTGCGGGCAAATGGTTCGGGTCCGTGGACCACTGGCTCCGGCTGGTTGCTCTCGGCCACTCGCAGATAAGGGAGCCTTCCCTGGTGAAGATCCTTACCGTGGAAGCGGGGGCCCGAATCAGTACCTCTTTATGGAGGTAGGCGCGGTCCACGCTGTAATAGGCATTGTCGTAGCGCACATGGTAATCCGAGGATACCTTGGCGACCCTGCGCTCCATATACTCATACGGAACAGGCGGCAGCGGCATGAGCTCCTGGCGTTCTTCCTCCCAGTAGTACCGTCGGTAATGCGCTTTCTTTGCAAACGGTGCGGCGATGAGCTTCACCAGATGCTGCCATAGGACCCGGTTGAACTGCTCCAGGCTGAAATAATCCATTTCTTCCATGTCGTGGAAGAAGCCCTTCTCCAGAATGCCAACGGCATTCTCAACAGAGCTCTTGTACTTTGGTTTTCTCACCTTGGCGGGGAGAATGACCGTATGATTGTGTTCCGCCCATTCCGCGTAGTCCTTGTTCAGGTCAGGCGCAATCCAATCCTTGTTTGCAATGACAGCCTGCTTACAGTTGTCACAAACAACCAACGCGGGAACGCCGCCAAAATACTGCAGGGCGTGGTTATTGACCTCAATCCACTGCGGCTCCCTGGTGGATGCCATGCCCTCGGCGTAGATGTACTGCGAGTACGGGAGAACGGCGACGAAGACGACAATCTCTATGACTTCTCCGGTGAGCCGGTCCACCAAATGAAAGGTCTTCCCGGCAAAGTCCCCCTCCATCTTCTGCCCACTCACGGCATTGCAGTGCAGCGTCTCCTTGTTCTGCTCGCACCACTTGGCGTAATTCTCACAGACCTGCCTGTAGGAATAGAATTTCAGTCCGCGGTCCCGGCACATTTTAGCGTAACGATTCCAGAGAACCACCAACGTCATGTTCTTCCGAGACAACATTTCTTTCTCGACGGCAGCATAGTCTGGCGGCTCATAGCTGAGATCCCTTCCGCTGAGCGCCGGATTTTTCCCGTAGACCGCTTCAGCGATCCCGTAATTCGTAATCCCCTCCGGGAGAGGATAATCCAGCGTTGGACACGCCTTGAACGCCCGCAGGAAGTCATTGACACCGGACTTGCTGACCCTGAGTGCTTCGGCAATCTGTCCCCCGCTCATTCCCAAGGCAAAATGCCTCGTGATGATGTCTTTGTAATCTAACATTTTTCCTCCAGAATAATGTATTTCCGACGATGCAGATAACACTATTATGAAGGAAACGAAGTCTATTTCAAACTAAACTGCCAGCCGACGGCTGGCACCGCACCGCGGCTGTTTAACTCCGCACCAGCGGCCGCTGACCGCCGCAATTTGCAATTAGGGAGAGAAATACAATGGAAAACTACAATTACAATCAAAAAAGGCACTTTTTTCGTCTTTCTGCACCGCAGATGCAAATTTATCAGATGATAGAAGGTGGGTATGAGAAGGCCGGGACGATTTCGGCCAGTATGTTTTCCGAAAAATACAGAGATGTAAAGAGCATGAAATGTGCTATGATAGCCCTCTTTGAGTCTTTTTCGGTTTTCCGGTTGCGTATCGGGATCGAGGACGGCAAGCCGGTTCAATGGATCGACGATCATTTTAAACTGAAAGAGGACGGGATCAGATATTTGGATTTTGCGCGGCAAGAAGATTTTGATAACTGGGCCGATGAAGAAGCCCGGAAGCCCCTTCCTCTCAGCGATCCGTTATTCGACTTTTCGACGGTATGTGTAAATGGTCGTTACGGAATGTTTGTGCGTTTAAGCCATATTATCAGCGACGGGTTGAGCTTGCACCTGATTGCCAACTGGTTAGATAAAATTTACGTAGCGAAATTCATTGAAAATGTGCCGCTCTGTATTGAAGAATACCCCTACATGGAAATGGTGGAAGAGGAAAATAAATACAGAACCAGTGAAAAGTATCAAAATGATCTGAATTTCTGGGAAAAGCAGATACAGGGCGGATGCAATATTATCAGTCTTTCGGATAAAAAGAGAAAAGGGTATCAAGCGTCAAGACTTGAATACCGATACAGCATCGAAGAATCCCGAAGAACGGAGGATTTCTGCAAGAATAATTACATATCAGAATACGTACTGTTCTATGGAATTCTTGGGATGTATGTGTCTGCCATGACCGGAGAAGAAGACTTCTTTTTTGGAACGAACCTTCTCAACAGAACCATAAAGCAACGAAGTGCTATCGGTATGTATGTGACAACGAATCTGTTGCGGTATCATTACGATGGGGAAAAAAGCTGCCGTGAACTGTTAACGGAATGCAAAAAGACGGTCTTCAATACTATAAGACACGGAAAAATCACATATCCCGAAATCATGGAGGAATTCCGGTATTTGACGATGGGCAACAGTATTGACTTTATGTTCAACTATCAGAATGGTCAAATAAGTGACAGCAGCAGAACGACTACATGGCATCATAACGGTCATTCGCAGCAGAGCATCAGCATTTCCATGCGCCGTCAATACCGAGACAACCTAGAAATGATCGTGGACTACGACCCATCTTTATACTCGCAGGAGGATATTGACCGGATGTACCACATTGTGACCTCATTGCTTGAACAGATCATTGAAAACCCGGATGCCAAAGTTAAGGAACTCCGATTCTGCTCCAAAGAAGATGAAAAAACAATAATGACCCATTTCAACAATTCTGATCATGATTATCTGACCGGAGATAAGACCATCATCAGTTTTTTTGAAGATTCTGTCAAGAGATTCCCTGAAAAAATGGCTGTTCTGTTCGGTGATCACTGCATCGCTTACCGGGAGTTCAACAGAAGAGTCAACGTGTTGGCACATAAACTTCGCCGTATGGGCGTCTCTCCGAATTCAATTGTTGCCGTTTGTATGGATCGTTCGGACAGGATGCTGGCGGGAATATTTGCAATTGTCAAGGCAGGCGGAGCTTATATGCCGGTCAGTACAGCGATTCCGTCCAAGAGAATGGAATATATGTTGAAGGATTCCAACGCCGGAATTTTATTTTATGACGGAAAAGAAAAACCTGATGTCAGTATCTCCGGCGTCACGATGATCGATCTGTCTGATTCAACCATTTGGGATGGCTTGCCCGGGGACGAAATGAATCCTGAACCTGTCAATAACCAGAACGATCCGGTCTATGTGATCTATACATCCGGAACGACTGGGAACCCCAAGGGCGTTGTCAATGGACATAAGGGACTTTTAAACAGAATCCTGTGGATGAACAGGAGGTATCCGATCGGAAAAGACGACGTCGTGTTGCAGAAAACGGTGTTTACTTTCGACGTATCAGTTTGGGAGATCTTTTGGTGGAGTATGTTTGGAGCGACCGTCATTCTTCCCGCGCAGGGGGATGAAAAAGATCCAGCGCTTATTGCGGATGCTATGCAGAACTACGGCGTAACGGTCATGCATTTTGTTCCGACAATGCTCGACAGCTTTTTGCAATACGTGGCGTCTGTCGGGAATAATAGCATATGGAACGGTTTGAAATACGTTTTTTCCAGCGGGGAAGCGTTGCATGTCAATACCGTCGATGAGTTCTACCGGACGGCAAAAAGCGGCGGTGCCAGACTGATCAACTTGTACGGACCGACTGAAGCCAGCATCGACGTAACGTATTACGACTGTGCCCCGGGTGAACAGTTGATCCCAATCGGAAAGCCCATTGACAACATTAAAATATATATTGTAAGGGGCAGTACTCTTTGCGGGATCGGTGTCCCCGGCGAAATATTGATAACGGGAGTCGGGCTTGCCAGCGGGTATCTGAACAACCGGAAACTGACGGATGAAAAGTTTATTGATAATCCGTTCGGTGGAGGAAAAGCGTATAGAACCGGCGATTGCGGCGCTTGGCTTTCCGATGGAAATATCCGTTATTTCAAAAGATTCGATACACAGATTAAGATTCATGGTCAGAGACTGGAAATCAGAGAGGTGGAGAGCGCTCTCTTGGCGCTTGATGTGGTAAGGGAAGGCACCGTGATATGCAGAAAAAATGAACAGAACGAGAATGTTCTTTACGGGTATTATGTGTCTGACATCGCAGTGAAACCGATCGATGTGCAAAAAATGTTGGCACGGATGCTTCCGGGGTATATGATACCTCGTTATATGATGCAGATAGACCGTTTGCCTTTTACGGCTCACGGAAAACTCGACAGAAAAGCTTTACCGGAGATTTCCCAGATCACGAAAGCGGATTATGCTGCACCTCAAACAAAACAGCAGATTCTTTTGGTCGAAGCCATTGAAAAGGTTTTGGGTTTGAAAGGAATCGGACTTAATGACGATTTTATCAGTCTTGGTGGTGATTCGATAAGCGGAATCCGCGTGATTTCAGAACTTAGAAGAGCAGGTATGTCGCTGTCGGTGCGCGGCCTGATTGAGGGAAGAATCGTAAGAACAATTGCTTCTTATATCGAAACAACCGATGATACACCGTTATTCAGACAAATTCGGGAGGGATTTATCACCGGAACGCCTCTTATCAATGGATTCCTTGGCTACGGATTGGCAAGACCAGAGCATTATAACCAATCCGTCAGTATCAAATTGGACGAGGCAGATCCGAAAAAGATCAGAAAAGCACTTGACTGTGTCGTTCGGACACACGATATGTTGAGAGCTGTCGTCAGAAAAGACGGAGAAATCGAGAAACTGTATATCCGCAGTACCGAAGAGGAAACTCTGTACGATTTTTCGGTGGTAGAAACAAACGAAGTTGTTCAGGATGATCAGCGAATGGTTTTTGATCTTGCCAACGGTCCTCTTCTCCGTGTGATCTTGAATGAGGCAGAAAAGCGTATTACTTTCATTGGACACCATTTGATCGTTGATGCGGTGTCATGGGGAGTTGTGATCCCTGATTTTTTGGAAGCATATGAAGTTGCTTGCCATGAAGACGAGCCGATTCTGCCAACGCCGACGACACCGTTTGCCGCTGTGGCGGAAATGGTGACCGAAAGAATCCAAAATGGGTATTATTCATCCGAAAATGCATATTGGCATCTGATTCTTAAAAACGCTGAGCCGCTTTCTCTTCGTGAAAAAACGGAAAACGAATCCCACGCTACTCCGGACAGACGTGAAATCACAATTCTGACTGATGGATCCGGATTGGACGGCTGGTGCGAAAATAATGATATATCCATGGAGGAGGTCCTGCTGACAGCTCTTGCCAGAGGATATCGGCAGATAACGGCGTCAATGGGGGACGGAAGCACCCGTGCACTTTCTGTTCTCATGGAAAACAACGGGCGTATGTTTGATGGACCTGTGAGTTTGGAACGGTCTGTCGGATGGTTTACTGTCTTTTTTCCAGTAAATGTGCTTGCCACAGCCGAGTCTTTTGAAGCAGACCTGGAAAGAAACTGTCACAGTTTGGAGACGGTTCCGTCAAACGGCTTTGGGTTTGCACCATATATGTTGAGCCACGGCGCGGAGTGTTTGCCGTCCGTGCTGTTCAACTATCTCGGGCAGGCGCTTCGGTATATGGGAAAAGACGTCAGAACGGATAATGTCGGAAAAACGATTGCAGATGAAAACATCGGCGAGAGTATTATGATCAATATTTTCAAAAAAGATGATGCTCTTGAAACCGTTTTTGAATTTGACTGCAACAAATACCTTGCCGAAGACATGGAAAACTGGGTTAATGCGTATTCCGACAGTCTGTCGGAATTCTGCAAAACAATCGGGACGAATGATCTGCGTGTTCCGGTCGTTACAGCGCGTTACGGTTTTACTGATCTGACAGCTTCCGAGTATAGAAATATTGTAGAAAAGTTCGATTGTGAAAGCGTTTATGCGCTTACCGGAACGCAAAAGGGCTTGCTGCTTCATTTGCTGAGCGAGGAGAAAACCGGCGATTATCAGATTCAGCTTCTGACGCGGATTCCTAACGATTTGAGCGACGAAACGATTCTTGCTGCGTTGCAAGGACTTGCTGGGAAGTATGACGTATTCAGAACCGTCATCAATTTGGATTATTCTGAACCATGCGCATTGGTATTGAAAAATTCCGGAATCGAATATTCGGTCAAACAGGAAAGAGTGTCCGATGCGGGAGTTGAAAGACTCGTATCTATGGACAGAGAACGCGGCTTTGATTTGAAAAAGGATTCTCTCGCACGTGTAAGCAGGATCACAACGGAAAGCGGAAACAGCATACTATTGTGGAATTTCAACCATATCATTATGGATGGTTGGAGTCTCCCGATCGTTTTGAACGATTTTATGAACGGTTGCCGCGGCAGGATTATATTTGACGATTCTGCCTGTCGGTATAGCCGATATGCCGCTTTGCTCAACAAAAGAGCGGTACTGCCCATGCGCGAACACTGGCGCAAAACGATGTCCGGCGCAGAGGGGGGAACTGCAATTGAACCGCTGAATCGGCGGGAGTTGCTCCACAAGGCGGGAGAGGAAATCCTCGGAATCAAAAAGAACACGGTCAACAAGCTGGAAGAATTCTGCCGTCAGCACGCTTTGACGATGAATTCGGTGTTCGAGGGGACCGTGGGAATCCTTCTCAGCCATTATTCCGGCCAGGAAAACGTCGTTTTTGCATCTATGGTTTCGGGACGACAGGTCGATATGGAAGGGATAGAGAACCTTGTCGGTATGTGCGCTCACGTCGTTCCGGCCAATTTGAATATCAACGAAGAGAGCCGAGTCTCTTCTTTCCTGCACGATGTGCAAACGCAAACTCTGGAAAGTTTCCGCTTTGACTACGGAACGCTTTCCGATATGAGTGCGACGGACAAAGATGGCAACAGTTTGCTGCATATCATCTATGCCTTTGAAAATTACGATCTCATGGGAAAGGACGACATGGGTGATTTCGGGATCGTTGACTGCAAAGAGCAGACGGAATACGATATGGCGTTAAGAGTACAGCCGAACAGGGACTCGTTCGACCTTCAAATTCTATGGCACGGTGACCGTATATCTTCTGGTCAGCCCGCGAGTATTCTTCAGCACTGGGCGCTGATCCTGGATACGCTGGCGGAGCGAGGCGACGTGTGTGTGAAGGAGATTCCTCTTTCTACGAACGAAGAACGGGAGAACGTTCTTTCCGTGATTGGGGAGGCGGGAGTTTGCAATTGGCCACGGAAAGAAACGGCGGCATCGCTTTTCAAAAAGGCGGCAACGGCTTGGCCGGACAGACCGGCCATCGTATTTGAAGGCAGAACGGTTGATTACCGGATACTGGATCACGAATCCGATCTGCTGGCGGCGGAATTGATCGAATGCGGAATTGCCCCCGGTGATTATGTGGCGCTGTTCTGCGAACGGAGCGTCGAAATGATCGTCGGTATGTATGCGGTGGCGAAAACGGGTGCGGCATACGTCCCGATCAATACGATCTATCCGCGTGAAAGAGTGGATTATATTATCAGCGATTGCAAACCGAAAGCACTTTTGTATTACGGTGTGGAAGCGCCAGAGAACACTCCTGCACTGACGTATAGGATCGAACTGGGTAAATTCGGGAACGATCGGAATGCGGAAGAGGTCGTATCCGATAGAATCAAAGAGATCCGACCGGAAGACGTGCTATACGTCATCTATACGTCGGGAACCACCGGAAATCCCAAGGGCGTCCTGGTTGAAAACCGGAATCTTGTCCGGCTTCTGTTCAACGATGAATTTGCATTTGATTTCACGGAAAAGGACGTCTGGACAATGTTCCATTCGTATGGATTTGACTTTTCAGTATGGGAAATGTACGGAGCCGGGCTACGAGGAGGATGTCTTGTCGTCGTTCCGGAAGAGGTGGCTCAAAACAGCATTGATTTCGTCGAACTGATTGCCCGGGAAAGGGTAACGGTTTTGAACCAAGTTCCGAGTGCTTTCTATAGCCTGATGAGCGTAGACGATCCTCAAAAGACCGCTTCCATCCGCTATCTGATCTTTGGCGGCGAGGCCTTGCGTGCGGAGAATCTTAGCGAATGGCATAAGATGCATCCCGACACTTTGATCGTCAATATGTACGGGATAACTGAGACAACGGTGCACGTAACCTATCAGGAGATCGGTGACAAGGAGATTGAAGACGGAAACGGTGCGATAGGCGTTGCCATTCCTACGACGCAGATTTATTTGGAGCGAGGTGGAAGACTTTGCGGAACGGGTATTCCTGGAGAAATCTGCGTTGCCGGTGACGGTGTGGCAAGAGGGTATCTGAACCGTCCGGAGCTGACGGAAAAGCGTTTCACTGATAATCCGTACGGACAGGGGAGACTGTATCACAGCGGAGACCTTGCCAAATGGGATGCCGAGGGAAAACTCTACTATCTCGGAAGAATTGACCAGCAAGTACAGATTCACGGTTTTCGCGTAGAGATCGGGGATGTTGAACACGCGCTTTTGCGTCTTGATGCAATCAATGAGTGCGTGGTGATTGATAACAAATCGGACAAGGGCGACGTTTTCTTGACTGCTTACTATACGTCTGACGAGGAACTGATCCCTTCGGAAATCCGAAATGGGTTAAAAGAGACGATCCCGGGGTATATGATCCCCTCGTTCTTTATCCGGATTGAGCAGATACCGACCACCGTCAACGGAAAATTGGATAAAAAGAGGTTGCGCGAGATCACGGCCGTTTTTCCGGAAAAGAAGATGCATCAATCGCTTAATACTAAGCGGGAAGTCATTGTGGCAACTGCATACAGTAACGTTCTCGGAATCGACGTGGAAAGCATTGGGCGTGAATCAGACTTTTTCAGTCTGGGCGGCGATTCGATCAAAGCGCTTAGAGTGGTAACGGAAGTTAGAAATTCCGGATATGAACTGAAAGTAAGAGATATTCTGTCCGGTTCCGTTCTTTCGGAACTCGCCGAAAAAATGGTCGATCATCAAACGGCCGCGCCCGACTACCGCATACGGTCCGGTGAAATGAAAGATACGCCGATCGTCAGATCCTTCTTCGATGCGGGGTATCCTAACCCGAATCACTACAACCAGACGCTGATGTTTGAAGATATAAACGTGGATAAAGACGCTTTCAAAAAGGCGTTGTATCTGGTCGCGAATCATCATGAACTTTTCAAAGCCGTGGTAAAGGGCGGCCGTTTGTATCAGAACGAAACGATTCCCGAACATCAGATAGCCTTTACTGTATATGAGAATATGGGGGACAGACTCTCCGCAATTCCGCAGGTCTGTGAAAAACTTCAGACTGGTTTGGATGTGGAACGCGGTCCCATGATCTCCGTTGCCTTGTTTATGACTGGTGAGACGGATTACATCATGATGGCAGTTCATCACCTTCTGATCGACGGCGTGTCCTGGCGTATTCTGCTTCACGATCTGCGGCAGGCATACGGGCAGATCCTTTCCGGGACTGCAGTCACGTTTGCGGAGCACACCGCCTCCTATGTGCAATGGGCGGACGAAGTGAACCGAATCGCAACTTCGGATCTGCTTGACGGTCAGATCCCGTATTGGACGAATGTGGTAAAAAGAATCGAAAGCCGATATGCGGATTGTGAAAAAAAGGACACCGGGTGGGTGGAGTATAGTGGCCCCATTGTGAAGAGACAACGAGTTCTTGATAATCCCGAAACCGAAATGGTTCTGAAAAAATGTGCGGAGCAACTGAGCAGTTCCGTTGAGGATATTCTTCTCGGAGCTTTGGCATCTGCTTTCCGGAAGACGGTGGGCGACGCGGAAGATGAATTCTGTTTTGAACTGGAAAGTCAAGGCAGAGAAGGTCTTCCCACAGAACTGCCCCTGGATCGGACGGTCGGCTGGTTTACCGCCATATATCCCTGCGTCGTAAAACTCGCGGATGACGAGTTGAAACAGGTCCTTTGGGTAAAGGAAATGAAGCAGAGCGTTCCCGGAAGAGGGGTCGGCTATGGCGTTCTCGGCATGATGGGAAAGGTGCGGACCGTTTCGGCACCTATCCGTTTCAATTATCTCGGCGATAACCGGGATACGGCGGAATTCAGACTTTCCCCGATTTCATCAGGAGAGGCAGTAGCGACCGAAAACATTACCGATCAGGTCTGCTGGGATATGATATGTCTCGACGGAAAACTGTCCTATAAGGTTGTCACCAGGGCGGGTAACGATCTGGAGCGAAAATATAGCAGCGAGGATATTATCGACCGGTGGTTTGACAATTTTGAAACGGCGTTGCAAAAGACCGTCCTGGCAATTGAGACGGAAGAAAAAGAAATTCATACGCCTTATGATTACGAAGTGGATCTGACCTGGGACGAGTTTGAGGCGATTTCGAATGACTTTGATTACGAGGATATGTATCCGCTGACTCCAACACAGATGGGAATGCTTTATCAAAAACTTGCCCAGAACAACGTCGGAGAGTACGTAATCCAGTCATGTATTGAGGTCCATAAGCCGTTTGACGAAAAAAACGCGGAAAAGGCGTTGGAATTGTTGGGTAGAAGATATCCGGTCCTCCGCACCAGGATCCTCTTCAACCAAAGCATGAAACCCATTCAGATCATCGATAAGAATCTGAAACTCGAATTCACCTGCATCTCCTGCCGGAAAGACGAGGTCGAAGGAGTTTTGGGAGATGATGTCAGAAGAGGATTTGAATTGGATAAAGACTCTTTGATCAGACTGACCGTTTTGCGGCTTGACGATAATAGCACGAGACTTGTTTGGACCATGCATCATATCATCATGGACGGCTGGTGTCTGTCTCTGATTTTCGGCGCCTATCTTGAGTATTATTCGGCGTTGGAGCAGGGACGTGAGGTTACCGCAGACAAGACGGCGGAAATAACGTTCGGACAATTCGTCCGCTGGTCGGAAAAACAGGACACTTCCTTCGAACTTCGTTTCTGGAAAGAGCAGATAGAGGATTATGAAAATGAAAACAGGATGCCTGAATTTGGCGGAGATCCCGCCACGGAAAATCTGCTTCTCATTCGCGATTTGAAGCCGGATCAGAACGTCGTGCAAAAAGTAAACGAATATACGGAGAAAAACAACGTTACGGCAAACGCCATTTTCGAAGCTGTGTGGTCTGTCGTTCTTTCCCAGTATACGGGTAGCAACGACGTGGTATTCGGAATCGTCAATTCCGGCAGAAGCGTTGAACTGCCTGGAATCGAGAATACTGTCGGTCTTTTTATTCGGACTTTGCCTCTCAGAACCGTATTTGATGATGCGACGACGGTTTCCGCGCTGATCAAATGCGTCCATGGCAGAACCATGGAAGTCTCGGAAAACGGGATGGTCGAATTGGGAGAGATTCTGAAAATGAATCCGGCCGGAAACGAACTATTCGATACGCTGTTCGTTTTTGAAAACTATTACATGAACGAAAAGATTACGGAAAACGAAGATTTTACCGTGATCCAAAACCGTGAACAGACGAATTACGGCATCACTTTCCGCGTCTATCCCGACGATGGCTATAAAATGGAAATTCTGGCTGACCCCAAACGGTTTGGAAGCGATTTTGTCGATCGTCTTCTTGAAAGAGCGATGTTCATTCTCCGGAGCATGATGGAAAAGCCGGACTACCTTGTCAATGCCATTCCTCTGTGTTGCGAGACGGAAGAACGCATGATCCTTAATGATTTCAACGGAACGGATCACGAGTATCCTGCGGCAGAAAGCGTCGTCGAGTTGTTTGAAAAGCAGGTTGCGCTGACGCCCAACGCCCCCGCGCTTGCCTTTATGGGTGAAAGATTGACGTATGGGGAGTTCAACCGGCGCGTCAATCTCCTTGCGCATGAACTTCTGCGGCGCGGCTATGGACACGGGGATTATATCGGTGTCTGTATCGACAGAAGTTTTGAAATGATGATTGGCATTTTTGCCGTTGTCAAGATCGGTGCAGCATATATCCCAATGGATACGTCCTATCCGGAAGCCAGAATACGCTATATCCTGTCCAACGCCTGCGCGCGTTGCGTGCTGGTGAACGGGGAAACGGCAGACCGGGTGGATTATGGTGAGATCGACAAAATCGTTCTTATCCGGGATATGACGTTGGATTTCTTCCCAAACGGAACGAAAGAAGATGAGGAAAACCCGGATATCGATCACAGCGAGGAAGACCCCATTTACGTGATTTATACCTCCGGAACGACCGGACAGCCGAAAGGCGTTGTCAATCTCAACAAGGGACTTCTCAACCGCATCCGCTGGATGCAGAAAGAATATCCGATCGGCGCAGACGACGTGATTCTTCAGAAGACGGTTTACACGTTTGACGTTTCTGTTTGGGAACTCTTCTGGTGGAGTATGCAGGGCGCTGCTCTTCATCTGATGGAACAGGGCGACGAAAAGGATCCGAGAAAGATCACGGAAGAAATAGTGAAAGGACAAGCAACGACCGTGCATTTCGTGCCGACAGTCCTGGATCTGTTCCTGTCGGAGCTTGAAGAACATCCGGAATTCATCGGCAGAATCCGAACACTCAAGTACGTGTTCTCCAGCGGCGAGGCACTGAAACCCGGCACGGTAAAGACGTTCCATTCCGTATTTAAAAACGGAGGTCCCAAGCTGATCAACATGTACGGACCGACGGAAGCAAGTATTGACGTGTCGTTTTATGAATGCCGTCGGCCGGAAGATTTGATCCCGATCGGAAAACCGATCGATAATATCCGTCTGTATATTGTAAACAAAGGAAGACTCTGTAATATCGGTATGCCAGGCGAACTGGTTATAACCGGTGTTGGCGTTGCACGCGAGTACATCAATAACCCCGAACAGACAGCTGACAAGTTCAAAAAAAACCCTTATGGTGAAGGAATGATGTATTATACCGGCGATTTATGCAGCTGGATGCCGGACGGGAATATCCAGTATCATCATCGGATCGACAATCAGATCAAGATTCACGGTCAAAGAGTCGAATTGGGAGAAATTGAATCAGCCATGAGAAATGTGGCGGGAATCCGCGACGCGGCAGTTATCATTACGGCAAGAGGAAACGACGTGATCCTTTGCGGTTTTTATGTGTCGAATTTACTCCTTGAAGCGGAAGAGATAAAAATCTCGCTGTCCGAGAAACTTGCCAAATACATGATCCCGAATATTCTGGTTCCCATTGATCGTATCCCGTTTACGTCTCACGGAAAACTCGACAGAAAGAGTCTGGAAAAACTCGTTCCCGAGACGATGGACAAGAGAGACTACGTCGCTCCTGTCGGGAAAAAAGAGGAACTGGTCGCCGGAGTCTTTGAAAAAGTGCTTGCTTGTAAGAATGTAAGTAGAACCGACGATTTTTATTCTTTGGGAGGTGACTCCATAAAAGCAATGCGGATTCTCTCCGGTATTCGCGCAGAGCACTATTCGATCGCCATAAAAGACATCATGAAGTATCGGACTGTGGAATTGCTTGCGGCACATCTCAAAGCGGAAGAGGAAGCGACGACAAAAGAACAAACAACGGGGGCTATTACTCAGCTTCCTATTCAAAAACAGTTTTTTGATTGGGATATGGAAAATCACAGCTTCTATAACCAAGCCATTATGCTGAAACTGAAATTCGTGCCGGACGTGGATCGGCTTTGCGCGGCGTTTGACGCGGTGACAGAGACACACAGTATGCTGAGATGCGTTTGGCAATCGGAGACGCCGGTCATTCTGCCCTATGAAAAGAACCGGTTCTATACGCTCGAGAAAGTGGATCTGACCGATGTCACAGAGCGGGGAGAAAGTCCTGAAACTGCCATTCTGAAAACGAACAACAGCGTTCAGCGGGGGATAGACATTGAAACCGGACCGCTGGTGAAAGCAGTTTTGTACAGAATCGGAACCGAACATTTTGAACTGTTTATTTGCGTACACCACCTGGTCATGGATGCCTATTCGTGGCGGGTTCTGATTTCCGATCTGGAACTGGCGTATGGAGAAGATGATCCGAACGGCATCGGAATTCCTCGGGAAACTTGCGAATTCTGCGACTGGTCAACAATGGTCATGAAGTCGGTCCGCGATCCCGAATCTGCCGAATCTTTCTGGAATCGTTTTATCGGGAATTCCAAAGAATTCCGCCTGCCGGACAAAAAGACTGGTCTCATCGGGACCGGGATAATGAGTCGGGCTCTTTCGAATGATATCACGGAGTCACTCCGATATGACGTTCCCCCGCGCTTTAACGTAACCCAGGAGGATTTGATTCTCACAGGTATTAAACTGACGCTTGATCAATGGAAGTCGTCGGTTATTCGATGCTTGGATATCGAGAACCAAGGTAGAACGATTGACGGTTTGCAAGTTGCAAACGATAGAACGGTCGGATGGTTTACGGTAATCTATCCGTTTACGTTGGATCTGGCGTCGGATATGAGCGTGGTAGATGCGATTCTTTCCGTCAAAGAGGAGAAGGCCTCTATCCGTCCGCATATGCATGAGTACGGAGTGCTGTATAGTCTGGGACTCGGCGATGAGCGGATCCGGAACAAATCGGCTATGTTGTTCAACTATCTGGGCGTTCTGGATGACGAATATCGCGGCAATGAGATGTTTGCGGTGTCAGAATACGCGATCGGAGACTGCGCCAATCCGAACATAGCACCGGTATATCCTATCGCGGTGGATTGCAGTATCGTTGCGGACCGACTTGAATTTAACGTCAAGTACGACGCGTCTCTGTATACGAACAGTGAAATTTCGGAATTCCTGCAACTGCTTTCGGTAAATCTGGAAAGCATTGTGGAGGCAGGAAAACGACAGAGCGAGGTTATCGTCACCCGTTCTGATCTTGGAGAGGCGGCAATCGACATGAAAGATGAAGACCTTGACGTATTGGATTCTCTTTTAACTGAAATGATATAGGAGAAAAAACAATGAGAGAGATGAACAAAAGTGTAGAGAAGATATATTCTCTAACAGATGTGCAGCAGGGAATACTGTATCACAGTCAGTATGAAGGAAACCATGGGGAGTATATTCTTGAAAATACTTTTACGGTTCAGGGCAGCTTGGACGTTGAGCGAGTGAAAAGCAGTCTTGCTGCCTTATCGCAAAAGTATGAAGTACTTCGGGCTTTGTTTCTGTATAAGAAAACGAGTGAGCCCAAGATGGTTATTCTGAAAAAAAGACTGCCTAAGTTCGTATGGCTTGATTCGGGACGAGTCTACACGCGGACGGAGTTTGAACGCAAAGCCGCGGAAGAGCGAAACCGTGAGATAGACCTTGAAAGAGACCCTCTGTTGCGTGTAGTGATGGTTTCTCTGGAGGGCGGACAGACCGGATGTATTTGGGTCAGTCATCACATCATCATTGACGGATGGTGTATGTCTATCCTGTTCAACGATTTTATTCGGTACTACGAAAAATCCGCTGAACTCTCTCCCAAAGAAATGGAGGGGCTGGGAGAGGCAGATCAAAAAAACCAGTTGAGGTACGGTGAGTATATCAAATGGTTGTCCTATCAGAACAAAGAAGATGCTGTCGGTTATTTTGAAAAACTTCTTGAAGGCTCTGATACATTTTCCCCGCTGCCTGCGTTTAGCGCAGGCAGCGGGAAGAATGCCGGAAAATCGGAAAGCAACAAGATCAGCATCCGGTTAAATTGGGCGGAATCTGACCGCGCCGTTGCTTTTTGTGAAGAAAACGGGGTTTCTTTGAATTCCCTGGTGGAAACGGCGTGGGGGTTCCTTCTCGGGGCATATAATGCCCAGGATTCCGCAACGTACGGCAAGGTTTTTTCGGGACGGAATATAGATTTGGATGGGATTGAAGACGCAATAGGCCTTTTTATCAACACCGTTCCGGCAGTATCCCGGTGGGAACGTAATAATCGCGTGATCGATGTGATCCGAAACGTCCAGAAACAGACCTCCGAAAGTATGGAATATGAATACGCGTCACTTACGGATATTCAGAATAAGTGCAAGAGAAGACAGATTTTCGATACCATTTACGTTTTTGAAAACTACTATATTCACGGATCTGGCAAACCTACCATCGATGGAAGAGAGATTGAAATCGGACAGATGCAGGAGGCAACGAACTACGCCGTTACAGTGGTTGCCCAAAAGACGGATACTCTTTGCATTGATATCGTATATGACAGCAAGAAATACGACGAGAGTGAGATCGGACTCTGCCTGAAAAGAATGGCGGAGATTATTTCGTTTATTGTCAATCATCCAGACGCTTCCGTTAAAGATATTCCGATGTTGGCAGAGTCGGAAAAGCAAATAGTTCTCCGTGATTTTAATCAAACGGAAAAAAGTTTTGCCGAGGATAAGACGGCTGCGGATATCTTTGAAGAACAGGCGCAAAGAACGCCGGATGACGTCGCGTTGGTTCATGAAGACGTCAAACTTTCGTACAGAGAACTGAATGAACGGGCAAACCGTCTTGCGCACAAATTGCAGAAAATGGGTGTCGGATCGGATGACTTTGTGGCGATTATTGCCGATCGGTCCATTGAGATGATCGAAGCCATTTACGGCGTGATCAAGGCGGGCGGCGCCTATGTCCCGATTGATCCCGGTTATCCGGTGGACAGAATCCAATTCATGATCGATGACTGTCACCCCAAAGTAATCCTCAAACATACGACGGAGTATATCAACCTTTCTTGCGATATTCCCATCATGGAATTGCACGATGCTGATCTTCACATCGGCTGTGCGGACAATCCGATACGTGATAACAAGCCGGATAGTCTCGTTTATTGCATATATACGTCAGGGACAACGGGAAGACCGAAAGGTGTCATGATTGAAAACAGGACGTTAATGAACTATCTTCTGACGGTAAGAAACCATTTTTATCTTCATGAGGGCATTACACCCCTGATTACCAATTATGCTTTTGACCTGACCGTAACGGCAATATTCGGGAGTCTTCTTTATCACAACCAACTTCACGTTTTTTCCGACGAAAGAGAGTTCGCGGAGTTTGCAGCAGATAATGATATTGCCGTTTTGAAAATCACTCCTTCCCAATTCATGATCCTGGCAGATGAACTTGAAAAATACGATAAGCCGAAGATCCATGCCATAATGATAGGCGGCGAGGCGTTGACGGAATCGCTGATCAAGAGGATTTATGCCTGCATAAGCGACGAGACCGAGATCATCGATGAGTACGGTCCGACAGAGGCGACCGTGGCATCAACCTTCTCCAAGATACGTTTGGGCGATTATATCCATATCGGTAAACCTTTTTACAATACGCAGATTTACATTGTAAACGGTGATACGCCGTGCGGAATCGGTGTGCCCGGCGAATTATGCATCGCGGGAAAAGGGCTGGCAAGAGGATATTTGAACAGACCGGAACTCACGGCGGAACGTTTTGTCAAGAATCCGTTCGGACAGGGGAGAATGTACAGAACGGGCGACCTTGCCAGATGGCTTCCCAACGGAAACATTGATTATATGGGAAGAATCGACGATCAGGTCAAAATCAGAGGATTCCGAATAGAACTCGGCGAAATAGAGAATCGACTCCGTGAAATTGAACACATCAAGGACTGTGCTGTGATCGCAACGGCTGACGAGAACGGTGAAAAGGCGATTTACGGTTATTATACGAGTGATATCGAAATCAGCCATTCCGATATCGTTCGTGCCCTGGGGATAAATCTGCCTAAATACATGATTCCTTCCGGATTGATGCGGCTTGATTCCATCCCCGTTACCAAAAATGGGAAACTGGACAAAAAAGCGTTGCCGGGGATCGTTTGTTCCAACAACATGGTGTACGTAAAGCCAGATACGGAAACGGAGATCATGCTTTGTAAGGCGTTTGAAACCATTCTAAACGTGCCGCAGGTCGGCATAAATGACGACTTTTTTGACCTCGGCGGTCATTCGTTGAGAGCCATGCGTCTTATTAACAAGATTCAGAATGCGGCAGAAGTCAAACTGTCTGTCAGGGATGTTATACAGAATTCTACTCCGGCGGCTCTTGCGGCACTGATCGAGGAAAGAAAAAACGCGTCCGATGAAAACTCTGCCGGTGTCGAAGCGATTCCTTACGCGGAAAAGAAGGAATACTATGCCTTGTCCGATGCGCAGAGACGAATCTACGGTTATTACAGCGCCAATCCGCTTTCTTTGACCTATAATATTCCCATCTTTTTCAAAATAAACGGTGAGTTCAGCCCCGAAAAAGCAGAAGAAGCCATTGCGCGGATGACACAGCGGCATAGCGCACTCCGTACCGCGATCAGAGTTGTGGGCAAGTACATCGTGCAGGTTATCGGGGAAGAAAACAAGACGGATTTTGAGATCGTCAAGTCCAACCTGACCGCAGAAGAAGTGGTAAATGATCTGATTAAGCCGTTTGATTTGGAAAAAGCTCCGCTGATGAGGGTGCGGTATCTGTCTTGTAAAGACGGAGAGTTTTTATTCTTTGATATCCATCATATCATCAGCGACGGATTCAGCATGGAAATTCTGGCAAAAGAATTTGCAGAGCAGTATTCGCACGGTTTTTACGATGGAAAGGTACGTCAGTACATAGATTATTCGGAGTGGGAAAAGACAAGGGATCTCAGCAAGAGCCGGGACTTCTGGGAACATCGGCTTAAGAGATTGGAGAATTTCGGACAGTTTCCGTCGGACTATCCTCTCCTGGAGAACGAAAGTCATGCGGGAAAGACGTTGTGTGAAAGAATTGCCTCAGACAGGATTGAATCTTTGGCAGAAAAATATCACGTTTCGGAATTTTCCGTCTTCATGTCCGCCCTGCTGATTTTGAACGCACTTTATAAGAACACGGATACGGCTTGCGTGGGAACTGCCGTCAGCGGTCGTAATCATCCAGATTTGGAACAGATGATAGGAATGTTTGTGAACATTCTTCCGATCATCGGAAGTATCGACGGGACTCGTCGTGTCGGCGACTTTATTTCCGAACTTTCGTCAACAATCAGCGAGGTTTTTGAATATCAGGATTATCCCGTGAGTTCTTTGTACTCAAAGACACCGTTTGACAGTGTTCTTGCTTTCCAGAATTTTGAAAAATACGTGGTAAAGAACAGTTCGTTTGCCATGGAGCAGATTCCGATTTCGACAGAAACCGCCAAGTATAATCTTACGTTTGAAGTCAGAAAAACAGAAAAGAATTATGATATCGGATTGGAATACAGACAGGATCATTTTCAGAAAGAGTCTGCTGAGTGGATTCTGAAGCACTACGTGCACATTCTGGAAAACATGGCGCAAAACGACAATGATACTATTGCCGGAGTCTGCCGACTTGACAACGAAGAGACCGATATCATTTTCCGTCAGTTCAACAGGCCAGATGAGCCGTTGTCTTATGCTTCCGTTGCAGAAGCTTTTGCCGCCGTCGTTAAGGCGCACGGAGACGATGTTGCCGTTATTGACGAAACGGGATCGTTCACGTATCGGGACATTGACGACCGTTCGGATAATCTGGCAGGTTTCTTGTGCCGGAACGGTGTCAAACGCGGAGACAACGTGGTTCTTTACGGGGAAAAGAATGCGGCTATGGCAGAAGCGATCCTTGCCGTTGTCAAAATCGGGGCGATCTATATCCCGATTGATGCATCGGAACCAGCTTCCAGAGCCGAATTCATCATTAAGAATTCCCGATGCAGCGCGGTTTTGCACGATAATGTTGAGATCGCCGAAGAACTTAAAACATCGACGCAAAGTTTCTTCTGTGATATAAATGACGACCGTGTATTCGGTGAAAATAATACAGAGCTTGTCCGCGCAGAAAACGACGGCGAAAGCGTTGTTTACTGTATGTATACTTCAGGAACAACCGGTATTCCGAAGGGTTGTAAGATTCTGAACAAGGGTATTTTACGGCTTGCACTGAATTGTGATTATCTGAAACTCGGCTCCGAAACCCGTACGCTTTCGGCAAGTTCTTTGTCGTTCGACGCGTTCAACCTGGATTTCTGGTGGCCGCTGCTGAACGGCGGAACCGTGGCTCTGCTTCCCAAAAACAGAATCCTTGATATTGCTTCGTTAAAGAAGGATATCCGGAATCTTCGGATCAATACTATGTGGGCCACAGCTTCACTGTTCAATCATTTGGTGGCATCCGATCCGGACGTGTTCGCCGGACTGACTGCCTTGCTGATAGGGGGAGAAAAACTCTCGGAATATCATGTAAAGCTGTTCCGCACATCTCATCCGGAGGTGCGTCTGTTCAACGGATATGGACCTACCGAGAATACGACCTTTACGACCGTATGGGAAATCCCAACCACTTACGCCGGCATCCTGATTGGGAAACCGATTCGGAATACGCAGGTATATATTCTTAAAGGAGAGAACGTTTGCGGCATCGGAATCCCGGGTGAGATCTGTACGACGGGTGACGGAGTTGCGGCGGGGTATACCGACGTCGAAATGATGAAAAACGGGGCGTTTGCGGTTGCTCCGTGGGATGCGTCGGTGGTCATGTACAGAACGGGAGACTATGGGCGTTTTATGCCGGACGGAACGATCGAATTTATCGGAAGACGTGACAGTCAGGTGAAGATCAACGGATATCGTGTTGAGCCGGAGGAAGTACGGCAGGTGCTCTTGAAGATCTCTGGGATCACTGACGCTGCCGTTGTTGTCGGTAATTCCGGAGAAGAACTGGAACTGATTGCCTACTATGTTTCCGATGGGATTGCGGAAAAACAGGTGTATGAAGAACTCAGCAAACGTCTTCCGCTTGCTATGGTTCCGCGGAAACTCCTGTGCATGGAAGAACTGCCGATCAATAAAAACGGAAAACTTGATAAAAACGCTCTTCCGATTATTTCCAGGATTCAGGGCAGTGAATACGTTGCCCCCGTGTCTGACGCAGAAAAAGAACTGTGTGCAATATTTGAAACCATACTGTCTGTGGAAAGAGTGGGCATTGACGACAGTTTCTACTTGCTTGGCGGAGACTCTATAAAAGCCATTTTTATAGTATCTGCGGCGAAAGAAAAAGGGATTCATTTCTCTGTATCAGATTTGTTGAATGCCGATACGGTCAGAAAACTGGCTTTGGTGTCAAAATGCGGAATCGTGCATTCCGAAGACTCCGAGAAGGCAATTGATCCTTCACGGGAATATGTGATCAGTACTCCCGTGATCAACAGTTTCCTCGGCAATGATAACTATCATAAAGACTATTATCATCAAACCGTTTTTTTGAAGAGTCGGAGTATTAAAACGGAAGCTTTGAAAAAGGCCCTTGTGGCGGTTACGGAGTATCATGACGTTTTTCGCACGGTGGTAAGGGGCAACCAAGCGGTTATCTGCCCCAAAGAGGATAAACAATACTTTACTTTTCACGAGGAGAGCGGCCTTTCAGAAACGGAGATTAAAGAATACTGCGTAGGTTTGCAAGCCGGATTCAGTCTTCAAAACGGTCCGCTGATGCGTGTTTGCGTATTCCATCGAGAGGACGGAGATCACGTTTTCATCGCGATCCATCATTTGATCGTAGATACGATCTCTTGGAAGATTCTCTTGTCCGACCTCGATATGGCTTATACGGCTGCAGTCGAGGGAAAAGAGCCCGTGCTTCCCGGCAAATCCACGTCATTTGCGGAGTGGACCGTGCTTGAGAAATCGTATGCTCAAAAGCTCAAGGGGGGCGATGAGGAGGCCTATTGGAAAAATATTGTAAAAAAGATCGGTGAATCTGACTGCGCGACAGAAACGCCTGCTTCAGAACGCGGTCGGTGCGTCAGGGAAAGTCTGCAAATTGATGAAGAAACGACCGAAAAACTTCTGGAACTTGCCAAAAAAGCAAAAATTCAACCAGACGTGATCTTCCTTACCGCCCTTGTAAGATCTCTTCAAAAGGTGACCGGCGATTCATGTATATCAGCCATGTTGGAAAGCCACGGGCGGGAAGATTCCGTAATCGGAGGGCACACGGAACGCTCCGTCGGTTGGTTTACCGTCATGTATCCGTTGCTTTTTGATTTGTCGATGAATGCGTCGGGCGCGACGACGCGAGACCTCGTTCTGGTAAAGGATACGCTTTTCTCCGCCAGATCGCGTTCGATTTCATACGGCCTTCTTTGTGAATACGCGGGATTAGAAGACATAAAGGACAAGACGCATTTTCTCTTTAATTATCTTGGTGACGCCTTGTCTGAGGGTGACAGCAAGGAGTTTTCCGTATCGCATTTGGACGGCGGTGAATCCATTCCGGATGACAACTTGACACCCAATCCCGCATGGATCGTAAATCTGCACGGATCGTCTTTCTACTGCAATGTGACGGCAAATTGCTCGGAACAGATTGCAGACCGGATCGTCCAGTGGATAAAAGCGTTGAAAGAGGAATTGGAACTCTTTGCGGAACAGTCCTCTACTGTGGCAACGAATGATCTCGTATCGGCATCAAACTATGGCTTGCGCGACTTTGATTTTTCTCGGTTCAGAGACCAATATGCCGATGGCTATGCAGTAGGTGGCTTTGTGCCCGATGATTGGCAGATCGTTCCATTAACGTCAGTCCAAAAGGGAATGCTGTTTGAGAGCATGGCTGAAGTACACTCTGGTGAATACGTGATCCAGACATTGTTTGAATACCAGACAGATACGGATGAGGAACTGATCAGAAAAGCCATTGACCTGCTGGGCGATATCCATCCGATCCTGCGTTCCAGAGTGTATTTTGACGTATCCGTTTCGGAGTACCCGGTTCAGATCGTCAGGAAGGACAACGCGATTCCGATTTCTAGCGTCGTCTGTACCGAAGACGAGTGGAAGGATATTCTTAAAAAAGATATAGAAACCGGTTTTGAACTTGAAAACGGTGCGTTGATCCGCTTTACTTTGGCGAAAGTGGGGAATGCCCACCGTGTCATCTGGACGATGCATCATATCATCTGTGACGGTTGGAGCAACTCCATTCTTTTTGCGGATCTTGGGAGTATTATCAGTCGGTTGAACCGAAATGAAAACGGCATTGATGTTCTTTTGCAGTCGGCTCATAAGGACGTATTCACCGAATATGCCTTGGAACTTGATCGTTTCGACAGAAACACGGCAAGGACGTTTTGGAAGAACAAACTGGACGATTTTGACGGGTTGACGGAGTTGTCTGCGCTCAAAGGAAAAACCGGTGAGTCTGGCTATAAACTGAAAGAAATAGAAACGGATCCGGAATTCTGTGAAAAACTAAGAAACTTCTGCAATCAGAAACGAATGACACCGAACGATCTGTTCCAGCTGGCATTGGGGGCTTTACTGTCGAGAGTGACGGCTACGGACGATGTCGTTTTCGGCCACGTGGTATCTGGGCGCGATTATCCCATTGACGGAATACTCTATGCGGTTGGCCCCGTGATCAACACCGTCCCTGTCAGGTATTTATTTACAGAACGGTAAAAATCGAATCTTTAACGTGAAGCCATATGAGTATGCCGGACTGTCCGAGATCCAGAACTGGCTTCACGTTAAAGATTCGATTTTTACCGTTCTGTATTCCTTTGAAAACTATCACATGGATGAACGGTTGGAGAATTATGGGACAGAGGATGAAGCTGATATCCGTTTGATCAGCTCTCGCGAGCAGACGAACTATGCTCTGACGTTTATGGTCATTCCTGGCGAGACGTTTGGTTTGCGGGTTATGTACGACGCAGGACAATATGCGGATGAACAGGTGGAACGTCTGCTCTCGTGGTGGACGGACATCACTGGGCAACTGATGACGGCAAATGAATTCCGGGAAGTCTGTTTGATTTCTTCCGAAAAGGAAATGAACGAAATTTGGATCCCGTATAATGCCACGGCTCATGAATTTGACGTAAAGCGCCTTGATGAACTTGTTGTAGAACAAATCGAAAAAACGCCGGATAGGGTAGCTGTCACATCAAAGGATATGGCTATGACGTACCGGGAATTGGGAGAAAAATCAGCGCAGATAGCGAATTATCTGAAAGCCCACGGTGTTCGTCCCGGCGACAGGATTGCCATATCGGGTGAAAGAGATGCGTACACGGTGGTCAACATCGTCGGAATTCTGCGGGCAGGTGGCGTATATATTCCTCTCAATCCCGAGTATCCCGAAGACAGAAACGAATACATTATGTCAAATTCCGAATGCGGTCTTTTGTTGAACAAGGACTCGTACGAGAAGGAGAAGATGAGTGAGTACGGTTTGGATACTGCTGCCCCTCAAAGAGGACTAGACGACCTTGCATACGTCATCTATACCTCGGGAAGCACGGGAAAACCCAAGGGCGTAATGATTACGCACAGAGAGGCGTGCAATACAGTCCTGGATATCAACGAAAAATTTAACGTCTCAGAAAAGGACAGTATTATCGGTGTGTCGGCATTCAGCTTCGATCTGTCGGTATATGACCTGTTTGGTGCGCTGAGTACGGGGGCATGCTTCTGTATTGCACAGGATGCCAAGGATACGGATGAGATCGCAGGGATCATGAAACGTCACCGTATTACGTTTTGGAACTCCGTTCCCGCCATTATGGATATCTTTGTTGATAATATGCCGCAGGAGTTTTGCTCCCCGGATTTAAAGCACGTTCTTTTGAGCGGCGACTGGATCCCTGTGGAATTGCCGTCCAAGATCAGAAAAATGGCTGAAAACGCCGACGTTACCAGTCTTGGCGGTGCAACCGAGGGGAGCATTTGGTCAATCTATTATCCGATCCGCGAGATCGGAAGAGACTGGAAGAGCGTCCCGTACGGCTATCCTTTGGCAAATCAGGAAATACGGATACTGGATACGAACGGAAACGTCAACCCGGTGGATATTCCGGGAGAAATCTGTATCAGCGGAGTCGGCGTGGCGGAAGGATACATGAATAACGCCCAAAAAACATCGGCAGCATTCTTCACGCATCCGATGTATGGTCGCACGTACAGAACCGGTGATATCGGCGTAATGCGAAAAGAGGGGTATATTCAGTTTATTGGAAGAAAGGATACTCAAGTAAAAATCAATGGATTCCGTATTGAACTGGGAGAGATCGAGCAGACTTTGGAGCATCTGGCTGGGGTGGACAGAGCAGTTGCGCTTGTTCGTCCTGGACCCGACGGTGCCAAGAGACTGGTGGCGTGGTATTCCGGAGCCAAAGAGATTCCTCAGGAGACGCTGAGAAAAGAAATTGGGAAAAACTTGCCGGAGTATATGATTCCTGCCGGAATTATGTATCTTCCCACCATGCCCACGACAAGCAACAATAAGATTGACCGAAAGAATTTGCCGGAGATCGATTTCAAGACTAACGGGGAACTTGTACTTCCGAGAAACGCGAAAGAAAAAGCCCTGTTTTCCTGCTTTAAAGAAGTACTTTCGGCTGAAGATTTTGGGGTAACGGATAGTTTCTTCAGTTTGGGCGGCGACTCGATCAAAGCAATCCGGCTGGTTTCTGCAGCAAGGAACAAAGGATACGTTATTCAAGTAAAAGACGTAATGCAGTTCCAGACGGTGGAAAAACTGGCTATGGCACTTACGGATAACGGCGAGAAATCGTCTGATTTTGAAGAAGTGTCCGGGCCAGTTGCGGTAACGCCCACTTTGCGTTATTTTGAGTCATTGAATCTTGCTGAACCGGCTTATTTCAACCAGACAATGTTGCTGGAACTACCGGGCGGTCCGCTGAATACGGTTGCGTTAAACCGGGCGATATCGGCACTTGCCCATCATTTTGATACTCTCCGTGCAACGATGAAAGATGGAAAACTGTGGATAAGGACCGCAGAAGAGTTCGACAAAATATCGGGAGAAGTTCCGCAATATCAGGTTCCAGACGGTCTGTCGCCGGAAGAGGCACGTGCGTGGTTCAAAGCCAAGAGCGAGGAGATCCAGGCATCTATCAAACTTAACGAAGGAACGCTCTTTAAGACTGCGGTATTTTTGGGATTCACGCAAAAATTGTTTTTGATCACAGCGCACCATCTGATTACGGATGCCGTATCGGGGTTGATCTTGGGCGATGAGATCAAGTCGGCGTATGAACAGGCGTGCCGAAATGAAACGATCCGTTTTTCTTCCAAAACCGATTCGTATCAAGCATATGCCGGACTGATGGAGAAACTGGACGACGTCCTGGATATGTCTGCCGAAAACGAATACTGGTCTAAAGTGATTGAAGATTGTCAAAAAAATCGGTTGCAGGATCCGAGAATCATTCACATTTCCGGGGTTGGAGAAACCAGAAGAACCGTCTTGTCAGAGGTACTGGATGATGCGGCCACGGAAAGTGTTTTGACCGTATCCAATAAACATAATGTCGGTGTTGACGAAATGATTCTTGCCGTTTTGTCGTTGGGGTACAGAAAACTGACAGGAAACGGGATATACGCCGTGAGCTTGGAATCCCACGGCAGAAATGCGTTGTCCGGGATCGTAAATGTGGAGAGAACGGTGGGGTGGTTTACCACGATTTATCCGTTTATTTTGGACGCTTCCGCGAGTGATCCTTGCGCGGTTCTAATGAAGATCCGGGAAGATCATAGAAGAATACGGAACCACGGAATCGGGTTCGGCGCGTTGAGTCTTGGAGAAAACAACGTATTCCATGCGCTTCCGGCAGATTCTTTCAACTATCTCGGCGAGATCCAAAAAGATATGGGAAGTCTCCTGAATGTCTATGATACCGGTGCAAGTTCATCGGAAAAGAATCTGGCAGACGGGATCAGCTGGGTTTCTTACGTCGCGTCGAAAAAACTTCATATCGACGTCCAGTTCAACGAAGCGCGGTATGACGTGAAAGCAATCGGTGAATGGATCGGCAATATGAAAGACGAACTTCTTAGGTTAGTATCCGCGCTTTCGGAAAAAACTCCCGAGAAAACTCCGGCTGATTACGGCGTTAATATCGGCTTTTCTGACCTGGCAAAGATTACCGACCATTATCACGTTGGAGATATTTATCCGCTGACCGATGTACAAACCGGTATGCTGTTCCACTATATGAACGATGAAGATCCCGGCGAGTACTTTATTCAATCTGTGATTTCCTCGGATGAGCCCATTGATGTGGTTAAGGTAAAAGAGACGGTCCGGCTGTTGGCTGATAAGCACAAGGTTCTGAAAACCAGAGTGATTTTCGACGGATTGTCAAATCCTGTTCAGATTGTCGACGAGGATATGGTGATTCGGGTGGAGGAGAGAATTCCTGCAGAGGGAGAGAACTATCTGGATATCGCGGAAGCAGATGTGAAACGCGGGTTTGACGTTCAAAAGGATTCCTTGATCAGAATCACCGTGGTAAAAGGTCAAAGTGATGTGATTATCTGGAGCATGCATCATCTGATCAGTGATGGGTGGAGTATGGCACGATGCATTTCCGATTTTATTGAACTTTATCTCTTGAATAACGGGAAAAAGACGAAAGAACCGGAAGTTCTGCCGACCTATGCCGATTTTATCAGATGGAAAAAAGGTGTGACGGATACCGGGCGTGCTTACTGGAAGAATCTTCTCCACGATTATCGTGGAAGAGCATCGATCAATCCGGTCAGCAAACCGGACGGAATCGGCTACGGTTCCGTTTCCAGGATGCTCGGCGAGGAAGAAACCTCACGCTTTAATCGTTTTGCTTTGGAAAACTGTATAACGGTCAACACGCTATTTGAGACAGCTCTCAGCATTCTGATCCAACGATATTCCTGCGAGACCGATGTGGTTTTCGGACAAGTTGTATCCGGCAGAAATGTTCCGATTGACGGCATAGACAAAATCGTCGGAATGTTTGTCAATACGGTTCCGGTAAGAGCTAGCTTTGCAGGAACGGAGACTGTTGGAGACGTTTTGAACAATATGCAAAGGCAACTGTCGGAAACAACGAACTACGATCATTACGGTCTGAATGATATCGTCAGGAGTGTCAATGCAGATAGTTCGATGATCCGGATTCTGTATGCTTTTGAAAACTACTACGTGGATACCGGTAACGATGATGCAGGACGGCAATTCCACGTTATAACGAGCAGAGAGCAGACCAACTATGGCCTGACGTTCACCGTCATACCCGGAGATAATCTGAAAATCAAACTTCTGTATAATAAGTCAGAGTATGGTGAGACAGAGGCGGATCGTTTACTCAGTCATTGGATCTGCCTGTTGACGGGCATGGTGATGAACCCTGCGGGAATGGTGCAGGATCTTGTTATGTGCACCTCCGCGGAAAAGGATACGATTCTTTACGATTTCAATCAAGAATTCATCGACCTGCCGCAAGACTCCATCCCTGAAGCTTTTCGGAATATTGCGGAGCAAAAGCCGGATGATGTTGCAGTCATTTACGGCGACGATTCGATTTCGTATGGTGAATTGCATTTACGGTCCGACAAACTGGCGGCGGAAATGATGGATGCGGGAGTAAAACGAGGCGGTTTTGTGGCACTTTTGTGCGAGAGAAGCCCGGAAGCCGTAATTGCCATGCTGGCAACATTGAAGTCGGGTTGCACCTATGTTCCGATTGACCTTCTCTATCCGAAAGACAGAATTGAATTCGTTTTGAGCGACTGCAAACCAGAGGCGATTTTGATGTATCATTCTCCCGATTTTGCTTATGAGGGCGAAGTGTTCAGAAAGGATCTGGAAACGATCAGGCAAACGTCCACAACCGATATCCGTCCACTCCTTGAATACCGCAAGAATTCCATCGCTTACTGTATGTATACATCCGGCACGTCCGGAAAGCCAAAAGGAACATTGGCAGAGGAAAAAGGTATACTCCGGCTTGCATATGGGTGCGATTATGTCACGCTGAATGACGATACCGTTATTGTTTCGACAGGATCATTCGCTTTTGATGCGGCAACCTTTGAAATATGGGGAAGCCTTTTGCACGGCGGAAAACTCGTCATTGCTGATAATGACGAATTGCTTGACGTAGAGGGGCTGGCTTCCGAAATAAAGAAAACGGGAGCCACCGTGATGTTTATAACGACATCCCTGTTCAACCAAATGGTCGGAGCAAAACCGAATATGTTCCGTGGTCTGAATGCCGTTCTGACGGGCGGAGAAAAAATGTCGCCGGAACACGCAAGACGATTCCGTGAGTCAAATCCCGAAGTGACGCTCATGAATATGTACGGCCCTACGGAAAACACCACGTTTACGACTTACTATCCGCTTGAAGATGACTGCTACAACAGCATTCCGATCGGCAGACCGATAAGGAACACCGGTGTATATATTCTTCACCATGACCGTTTGTGCGGTATTGGCGTTCCCGGAGAACTTTGCACCGTCGGAGACGGTGTTGTGGCAGGATATCTTCACAGACCGGAACTGAATAAAAAAGTATTTGTGAAATCTCCGTTCGGCGATGGCATAATGTATCGTACGGGTGACTTGGCAAGATGGCGTCCGGATGGTAATATCGAATACCTCGGCAGACTGGATACGCAGATAAAAATCAGAGGTTTCCGAGTCGAGCCCGAAGAGGTCAAGATCGTTATCGAAGCCAATCCGCATGTGAAAGAAGCGGCGGTTATTGCCGTGTGCAATCCCAATGAAGCGGAACCCGTTTTATGCGCTTACCTGGTAACGGACGGGCAAATCCGTATCAGCGACGTGTATTCAGAATTAATCGATCTTCTCCCCGCCAGCATGGTTCCGTCCAGAATGATGCTCATGGACAGACTTCCGCTTACCCGAAACGGTAAACTGGATGAAAAAGCGCTTCCTCAAATCACGGGACGTATTCAACTGGAATACAGAGACGCTGGTACGGAAGAAGAAAAACTGCTTTGTCAGTTATACGAAAAGGTTCTGGGAATTGAAAAAGTCGGAGTAAACGACAACTTCATCCGTCTTGGCGGTGACTCAATAAAAGCGATCCATGCCATAGCTTTGCTCCGCGAAGCCGGTTATCAGATTAGTATGCGCGAATTCATGTCCCAGACAAGCATTGCCTCGCTCGCCGGGACTTTGAAAAAGGATCACGTTGTAGTTTATGACAAAGGGCCGGTTTGCGGTGAGATTGGAATGACGCCGATTGTTGCAGAATTCATGGACTGGAGTCTCGAAGTCCCCGGTCATTTTAATCAGGCGTTTCTTCTTGAGACGCCGCGCGGGTTGAATTCGGACCTTTTGAGCCAGGCGATCAACGTGTTGAAAGAGCATAACGATATGCTGAGAGCGGTTGTAAGAGACGGTAAACTGTTTGCCAGAACACCGGACGATGTGCTGAACACTGAGAATGGTCTGGAAGAAGTGCTGATCGATGAAGATGGTGACTTTGAAGAAAAAGTTACCGCGTTCTGCACAGAAATACAGTGCGGATTTGATCTTTTCAACGGACCGCTGATTCGGTTCGTCAAAATCAAAGGTGTCAAAGATCCGACGCGGGAACTTCTGTTTATCTGCGCGCATCATTTGATCTGCGACGGCGTATCATGGCGGATCCTTATGGATGAACTGGAAACTGTTTATCGGACACTGTGCGACGGCAAAACGGCTGACGGCATTCTGCCCGCCAGAACTATGTCGTATCAGGATTGGGCGGCGAAACTCAATGCATTGAGCCGTACGGAACGGTTTACCGATCAGCTGGATTATTGGAAGGCTGTTGCCGAGAACACCGATTCCTTGCCTTGCCACGCACCTGGCGTGCTTTCAGGCGTTATTCACGGGAGTCTGCCGGAAAAGGATACCGCTTTGCTTATGGACGATGCCAATCAAGCTTTCCATACCAATCCGCAGGATATTCTGATAGCCGCCTACGTCAGAGCGATCCAACAGACGTCAGCGAGCGGCGAAAAGAGCGTCCGGATCATGCTGGAATCTCACGGAAGAGATGAATTGGATGATGAAATGGATGTAAGCAGAACCGTTGGGTGGTTTACGGCAATTTATCCCTGCCGATTCCCGTATGGCGATGATCCGTTGGACGTTTTGGTCAATGTCAAAGAAGCCGTCAGACAAGTCAAAGACGGCGGTATCGGGTACGGCGTTCTGAAATATCTGAATGAAGATACGGGAAGATATCTTGACGGCGAATTCCGTTATAGTTTTAACTACCACGGACAGGTTTTCGAAGAAGGAAAACTCTTCCGTACCAGCGATATTTTCCCAGGATCTTCAATATCGGAAAAGAACAGATTGGTGACTCCAGTAACCGTTAACGGAATCGTCAAGGACGGAAAACTGGCAATCGATCTGACGTATTCAAAGGACGTAACGGAATCGGAAGCCCAAAAGATTCTGGATTGCTTTTTGGAACAGATCTGCGAATATATACGGATCCTCTCGGAAAACGAGGATAGCGCTTATACCAAGTCCGATTTTGATTCCGATCTTATGGAAGAGATCAATTTGAGCGAACTCAACAAATTCATCAACGACATGGATCTGTAAGAAAACGGTTGTTGCCGGTTCGATTATTTGCGACCGGACCGGCAACGACACGACATTCATTCTTCCGAGAGAAAACAAGCGTTTGTTTTGTAGCAGACATTTTTATCATACGGGTTTATTTCTTGATTCAATGAGGAGGACCATAAATGGGCAGTGTTGTTCAAAAGGATATTGAAAAAATCTATTCTCTCTCCCCCCTTCAGGAAGGTATGCTCTTTTTAAAGGAAAACGCGCCGGATTCGACGCAGTACGTTATCCAGAATGTACTGACGATTCGGGGAGCGGGAATTACTCCGGAGATCATAGGACGGGCATTTGATCTTTTGGCATATAAGCATGATATCCTCCGTACCGTTTTTTTCTATAAAGGACAGAAGAAACCTGTGCAAGTGGTTCTGAAAACCAGAACGATCGATAAAAAGATTGTTGATATGTCCGGGTATGAGCCGTCTGACGGAAAGAAAACGTTGCGATTAATCGTGGAAGAGGACTTGAAAAAAGGGTTCGACTTTTCCAAAGATTCCTATATGCGTATTACGATTATCAAACCATGGCAGAAGCCGGATGATGCCGATGGTGACGGAAAAACGTCGTTAAAACTGATATGGACTTTTCACCATATCATTCTGGATGGTTGGAGCATCAATATTCTGGAAAAAGAACTGCTGGAATACCTGCGCAGATTACTGTCCGGCGAACAGGTGGAGCAGATTAAAGAGTCAATTCCAAAGGAAAACGGCAGAGCAGAATACCAGGATTATATCAACTGGGTTACGCGTCAGCCGGAAAGCGATGGAACGGTTTTTTGGTCCAATCTGCTTGCCGATTACGAGGAACCGGTTCATATAGATTCCATGGGTGAACCGGAGGAGGATTATCGACAGGCGACGGCAGAGAACTTTACCGATTTGGGAAAAGACTTGTCAGATAAGATCCGAGATCTTTCGAACAGACTTGCCTGTACGGTAAGTGACGTGCTGGAAACCGCATGGGGGATTACCATTGCCAAAATGACAGGCAAAAAAGATGCGGTGTTCGGTAAGGTCGTGTCGGGACGAAATGTGCCGGTCCCCGGGATTTCGGGAATGGTGGGGTTGTTCATCAATACCGTTCCTACGCGCATCAGAATGGAAGCTGACAAGACCATCGGAGAGTGTATAATCAAAACGCATCAGATGGCGTTGGGATCATCCGATTACGATTATATTACGCTCGCCAAGATCCTTAGTTGCAGTACGCAGAAATCCAATCTGTTTGACACAATATTCGTTTATGAAAACTATGGATTCGGAGAGAAGATGCCGGATAATGCAGGGCTTGAAATAGAAGTTGAAAGTTCCAGAGAGGAGACGAATTACCCGCTGTCAATCAGCATTACCGATGAAGAATCCTTTAACGTTCGTTTTATCTATCAGAAAAAAGCGTACGTAAAACAGGACATAGAGTTGATCGGTGAATACTATAAGAGTTGCCTCGAAAAAATTGTCGGGAATGAAAAACTTCCCGTTTCGGAAATCGATCTGATCACCGAAAAGGAAAACCTCCTTGTAAGCACGGTATTTAACAACCCCGTTACAGAGGTGGAAAACAATCTGACTGCACTTGCCTATTTTAAAAAGGCGGTATCAAAAGTTCCGAAACATCGGGCGGTTTCTCTCGATAACACTTCGCTGACATATAAAGAATTGGATGATATTTCCGATCGGATAGCCGAGAAGATTATTCTTCGGAATGCGCAAAAAGGTGACGTCGTGGCGGTTCAAATGGAGAAAACCGTTTATTACGTCGCTGCTTTGATCGGTATATGGAAAGCCGGGTGCGTTTATCTGCCCGTTGATCCGACCTATCCGGATGAGTACAAAGATTTCATTATTAAGGATAGCGGAGCGGTTTTTTCGATCGGAACGAAGGAGATCGAGGATTTCTGCAGGGCTTCTGTAACGTCTGATGATGTCTCCGGAATGGTGTTACCGGAGATCTATGCAGCGGATCCCGCTTATATCATCTATACCTCCGGTACGACGGGAAAGCCTAAGGGGGTCAGAGTACCGCAAAGAGGGTTAGCAAACCTATATTATGTTTTTACACAACGATTTCACATCACCCCCGCAGACGGAGTGCTTCAGTTTGCCAACTTTACGTTCGACGCTTCCGTGTGGGAGATGACGATGGCCTTGATGACCGGTGCGTGTTGCGTTATGGTGAGCAGAGAGACGATCGAAAAAACGGATTGTTTCGTCGAGTATTTATCGGAACATCAGGTGAGCGTTGTCACGTTGCCACCGGCATATTTTCTCATGTTACCCGATATCCCGCTTAGACTGGTGATAACGGCCGGCTCACCCACGAACAGAGATGTCATTAACAAGGGACTTAGATGCGGAAGGTATATCAACGCATATGGCCCGACGGAGACGACGATCTGCGCTTCGTATAAAGAGTATGAAAAGAATGACGAAGCAAGTCGTATCAGCATCGGAAAACCGTTGGACAATCTGCAAATCGCGATTGCGGACGGAGAGCGTTTCTGCGGAAGAAACACCGTGGGAGAGATTCTGGTTAGCGGTGTGGCTGTCGCTGACGGTTACTTGAACAGACCGGATGAAAACGAAAAGGCCTTTATCCGGATCAACGGCAACCTTTGGTATCGGACCGGCGATATCGGAAAATGGTTGGTTGACGGCGAAGTTTTCTATCTGGGAAGAAAAGACAAACAGGTTAAAGTCCGCGGTTTCAGAATTGACGTGGGGCAGGTGGAACACGCTCTGCGCTTAATCCCGGGAATCCGTGACGCGGTCGTGGCGGCGAAAAAGAACAACGGTGAAGACATCCTATGCGCTTTTTTCCTTTCTGACAAAGTTTTTACCAGTCGGGAACTCCGCTTCAGTTTGCAATCCAAACTTCCAGTGTACATGGTTCCGTCCGTCTTTATCAGAGTTGACGTATTCCCGACGAATAGGAGCGGAAAGGTGGATATTAATCGTCTGCTTTCTTTCGATATCTCCCGTGAATCCCGACCGGAAGAGGCCGTAAAGGGAACGGAATCAGAGGAACAAATCCGCCGAGTTTTCATGGAGGTGCTGAATCTGTCGGACGTCGGTCTGGATGATAATTTCTTTGATTTGGGCGGGCAGTCTCTCAAAGCAATGAGCTTGGTTAATTCTGTACAGAAGAATCTCGGAAAGACTGTGACGGTAAGGGATTTGATGACTTATTCTACGCCGAAATCGCTTGCGGCTTTTCTGGAAGGATCTCCTGATATTGTTTTGGATCCTGTCAAAAGAATTGCAAACCGAACGGGCAAGTACCTGCAAAGCGATGCTCAACAGCGGATATTCATCGTTGACAAGTTTGACGCAGAAGGGCTTTCTTATAACCTTCCGATGGCATTTGAGATATACGGAGAGATTGATATCGAGAAGCTTTCATGGGCTTTGGATCAGATGCTCCGGAGAAATGAGATTCTCAGGACCGGTTTTGAACTAGAAGGCGATAATGCCTATCAGATCGTTCACAACGAAGCGGTACCGATCCTGGAAGTGCTGGAATACTTTGACACGGACGCCGAATCCGATCGGGAGCGGTTATTGCATGCCATGGATGGCTTTATCAGACCGTTTGATCTGGCTAAACCGCCGCTTATGAGAGTAAGAGTGATCAGATTTAGGCTTTCTACGCTCCTAATGATTGATGTACATCACATCATTGCTGATGGTTATTCGATCAACCTTCTGGTCAGAGAGTTCAACGCTCTCTATAACGGGGAGAACGTTCCTGAGCCGATGATTCAGTATTGCGATTATACCGAATGGATGAGAACCCGCGACTTTGAGCAGGATAGAAGTTTTTGGAAGAAAGTGTTTGCGGACGGGGTTCCGAAAACCGAACTTTTTATCGGTCGGAAGAAGGGCGGCAGAAGAAATTATACGGGAGACAGTTGTACGAGAAAACTGTATACGGGTTCAAAAAATGACATTATGGATTTTGCAGACAAGACCAATACGACGGAGTTCATGATTCTGTTGGCGGCGTTTTCCCTTGTGATCAGTCGTCTTTCCAATCAAGACGATATGATTATCGGAACACCGGTTGCGTGCAGAACGAGGCCGGAACTTGAACGTATGATCGGAATGACGTTGAACACGCTCCCGTTGAAACTCAAAGCGGACGGGCAAAAGAGTTTCCGAGAGTATCTTGCAGTCGTACGGGATTTCGTTCTGAACGTTTGGAATCATCAGGATTATCCACTCAACAATATTGTCGACGATCTAGAGATTGACTATTGGACGGGCGGATCTCTGTTTGACATTCTGTTCATCTTACAGAATAACGAAAGTGATCAACTGGAATTCGGAAATATGCCGATGCGGGTTATTAACGTGGATGACAGAAAAATCAGCAAGTTCGATTTGGTCTTGTCTATCAGACCCGAAAAGGACACGTTTGAGGTGGATTTTGAGTATTCAACCGATATTTATTCGGTCGAAGACGTGGATATAATTGCCGACGCATTCAACACCCTTTTGGAAATGGTGATGAAGGAGCCTGATGTAGCTACCAATCAGATAGAAATGGCGTCTGAACGCGACCTTCTGGTAAATATTGGAAGAGTCAATCAAACAGAATCCCTTGTTCCCGAAACGGAAACGGTTGCGGATCTGTTCGAACGCGTCGTTATGGAAAACAGGGATAAGATCGCCGTTTCTACCATGTCTTCCGATTACACCTACGGAGAATTATATGCGTTGGCTATGAGTGTTGCCGTCAGACTGCATGATCTCGGTGTAGGCGCTGGTGATACGGTTTTGTTAAAGACGAGACGCAATATTGAAATGATTGCGGGACTCTACGGAATCATTCTTTCCGGTGCGACTTATGTTCCTGTTGATCCGGATTATCCGGAGACAAGGATCAAGCAGATCAGAGAAGACAGCAAACCCAAAGCCGTCGTTGTCTGGAATGCCGCCGAAGAAGATGGGGTCGAGAATATCCGGGTCGAAAGACCATCGACCAAGGGAGTTGATCTTGCAGGAATAGAAAAAATAAAAAGAGAGAGCACAAAAGACGACCTGCTGTATATTCTTTACACTTCCGGTTCGACAGGCATCCCGAAGGGAGTGGAAATCATGAACTGCTCCGTTGTGAATTTTTGCCAGAATACAGAGTACAGTATTATGAAGGAAGCCGTAAACGTATGCGGATGCGAACGATTTGCCTGCGTTACCAACGATACGTTCGACATTTTTACCACCGAGGCGATAGCAGTGATCCTAAACGGAAAAACTGTGGTTCTTGCCGATGAAACGGAGCAGAAAGATCCTCAAGCGTTTATGCAACTCATGGAAAAGAAGCGGATAGATTTTATACAAACCACACCGTCCAGAATCAAACTTTGGATTTCCAACAAGGGATTTATGGAGAAGCTGTCCGGCATAAAATGTCTGATGCTTGGAGGCGAAACGGTCACACCTGGGCTGATTTCCATGATTGGTGATTATGTTGGCGGGAATATTTACAATGTGTACGGACCGACAGAAACCACCGTATGGTCGACGATCGAACTCATCGACAAGAATGCGACTGACAGTGGAATCCCTATTGGTAGACCAATCAATAATACGGTAATTCAAATCATGAAATACGGCAGAAGATGCGGGAGTGCGGAACCGGGGGAACTCTGCATCGGAGGAAAGGGGCTGGCAAGAGGATATCACAGTATTCCGGAAAAGACAGCAGAAGTATTCGTGGAAAAAGACGGTGAGCGGCTTTACAGGACGGGTGACATTGCTTATTGGAGAAGAGACGGAAAACTGATGTACATCGGTCGAAATGATACGCAGATCAAAATCCGCGGAAACAGAATTGAATTGGGCGAGGTTGAAAAAGCATTTTTCTCTGTTCCGGGAATAACCAATGCGGCAGTCATCGTAAAAGAGGATCATAGCGGGAGCAACGATTTGTTTGCCTACATTGTTTCTGATGAAAAAGTTAATTTGTTGGAACTAAGGGCGTATTTGAAAAAGAAATTGCCGATCTACATGGTTCCGCCGTATATCATGCAGATTGATGCCATCCCCGTGAATAATAGCGGAAAGTTGGATAAATCCAGACTTCCCGATATTCAGATCACTACACACACGGCTTATGTGGCACCGACCGGAAAATTGGAGAAAAAACTTGTGAAAATTATCGAAAATGTTGCCGGAATCTCCAAATTGGGGATAGATGATGATATAATTGAGTATGGAATAAACAGTATCAGTGCGTTGAAGATTGTATCGGAAGCTTCAGCTCAGAATATCAAAATGAACGTTCAGGTATTGTTCGACTATCCGACGGTACGGGAAATGGCGGAAAGGATACGGCGAAATGATGAGAGAGATTATGAGGTTGATGATCCGGAAGGATACCGTAGCTGTAATGTACTGGCAATGAACAACCGGATGCCCGAGAATTATCGGGTCGCCGAAAGAAAGATGAAAAACGTGCTTGTTACCGGTGCGACGGGATTTCTTGGGAGTCATGTGGTGCGGGAATTGCTAGCTGACCCGACAAAAAACGTATATTGTACGGTGAGAGGGGATTCCGCAGCACAATGCCGCGAAAGACTCAGCGAAGTTCTCTCGTTCTATTTCCCGAAAGAAGCACTTATGGATCATCCGGGGTTGCGGATTGTAAAATATGATCAGGAAAACGAATTGGGCAACGAGAATCTTCCGATGGATATTGATACCGTCATTCATGTTGCGGCCAGCACGAAGCATTACGGAGACAGGAACAGTTTCTTGGCTTCCAATGTGGTTTTTACTGAGAAAATGCTTGCGCATGCACAAGAAGCAAAGGCAGTATTCTGCTATGTATCCACAACGAGTGTCCAGGGCCTTATGAAATCAACTTTGGAGAAACAGACTTTCTCTGAAAGAGACTTTTATATCGGTCAGGTCTTTGTCAGCCCGTATGCCAAGAGTAAATTTGCGGCAGAAAGACTGGTGATGGAAGCAAGAAAAGAATATAAGAACGCCTTCATCGTCAGAGTCGGGAACCTTACCAACCGTTATACGGACGGCGTGACGATGCAAAAACCGAATTCCAATTATTTTCTGGATCTTTTAGGGGCGGTCATTAAACTCGGTGCTGTTTCTTCAGAACTCATGGATGATACCGTCGAGATGTCGCCTGTGGATGAGACGGCGCAAGGTCTTGTTGCGTTATGCTCGCATTATGATTCACAATTTAGTATTTTCCATCTGAATAATCATCAAAGAGTTTTGCTTTCTAGGATTGTTGCTGGATTGGAAAAGAGAGACATTGTAATAAAAAAGGTTCCGGATATTCTGCTCGCATTTAAACTGAACCATGCGCGGTACGATGACGAAAATCGTAGTCAAGTATACGAGGTCCTGAAAAGAAATGACGTATATGATTTTAAAGAAAAACTGTTGCTGTTAGACACGGACAATTCATTTACAGTTCAATTCCTTGAACAGTGCGGGTTTGCGTGGAAGTATGACGATGATGAGTATCTGGAAAAGTTTATTGATATGAACTTGAGCAGAAAAATTTGGGAAGGAGGACGGAATCAATGAGTATAGTATTACGATATGTGCTGAGAAACATTAAGAAAAGCAAATTTCGTAGTTTGATTATCATTTTGGCATTGATGCTTTCTACGGTGGTGCTCTATTCTGCGTTGATGGTGCGGGACAGTATTACGGATTATTATTCTGAAATGTCCCGGGAGATTTATAAAGAATACGATATCGTGGTATCATCCGATGAAAACGAGTCTGTGAAAAGAAACGAAATGAGTTTTCATAACGTGACGGTATCGGAAATACTCCCCATGTCGTTAACAGCCGGTAAGTATTCCGATAACAACACCGTTTGTCTGGCGTATCAGGCGGATATTGAAAAACTGTTGGAAGACGGTCTGATTACGGTAACCGCTGAACTGCCCGATTGGGATAAGTCTGGCGAACGTGACGTGATCCTTTCGGAGTCTGTTGCCAAAAAGAACGGATTTGAACTGGGCGACACTTTCAAGGTCAGATTTGCGAACGGAGAAAAAGAACTGAGATTGGCGGCACTGGCATCGAACAAAGGATTGTATAAGAATGAAACAACGTCCAATATGATTTGTTTTTCGGCGGAATTCTCGATTACAGATGAGAACGCAGGATTCAATCAGATCTATATTAAAGTTAGTGAAGAAGCAAAGATTGCCGATGCCGTGAAGGAGATTGAAAAGGAATACGATGGTGTAAAAGCCGTCAGGTTGTATGACGAGGAGAATGTAAATACTATCATACATAATACCAATAATCTCCTGTGGGTTATTCTCATTGCAATCATTGCTGCCAATTTCTTTGTCATTGCTTCTCTGATGAAACTGATGATGGCGGAGCGGGTGACAGTAATCGGTACGTTTCAGTGTCTGGGAGCAAACAATCGTTGGATCACAAGGACTTTGCTCCTTGAAAACTCCTTTTATGGGTTATTCGGCGGTATACTGGGCGTCGTTGTTGCCCAATTGCTGTACAGACCGATCATCCAGGCGTTTACCGGTGTGACGGATATCGCATTCTCTGTCAATAACGTTTATCTTGTCTGTTCGGTCGCTTTTGCCATTTTGCTCCAACTGGTCTTTGTTATAAAAACGGTGATGAGAGCAAGCCATCGGGATGTCATGGCAAACGTGTTTAACAAGGTATCTTCCGTTGTGAAATATAAGTTGTCCCGCTTTTTCGTCGGTGTGGGACTGCTGTTGGCGGCAGTCGCTCTCTATTGTATCAATGGTACCTACAATTTCTTCATTGCAGCGGCCGAACTCGTTCTGGGAATTGTCGGAGAAGCCCTTGTCATTACGACTTTGTCCGCTTTTCTGAATTGTGTTTTTGCCCACATTTTCAAACAAAGATATATGCACATGGGTATCAGGAATATCAACAAAGTCAGTTCGGCAGTCTCAAATGTAAAACTGATAGCAATGTCTTTGGCGATTGTTTACGTCGTCTATATTGCATCGACGTCGTTGGGTACTTATTTTGAACGTGCGCTGGTATCGCAGGCCGGGACCGATTATATTGTGACCGGTATGAGTGGAGCGATTGACGAGTATCGTGCTTTTGATGCTGATGTCATAACGGACAAGACTGTTTCCTATTCAGTGTCCGGAACGGTTAAAGTCAACAATACTTCATATTCCGGGGTTACGGTTACGGGTATGGACGATGCTATACTCGGAGTTGAGGATCCGGATGGTATTATTGAAACACTAAAACCAGGGGAAATGGCTGTCGATGGACTATTCATGAAAAAGTTCGGATACACAGTGGGCGATGAACTGGACTTGTCATCAGACTTGTTTGAAGATTCTGCTGACATCAGAATGAAAATTTCCGGTGCGGTTGATACTGGAAACTTTAATACAAACAGAAATACTTTTGTGTTCTGCCGGGATGATTTTTTAGAATATGTCACTAACATTCCCAATATGGTTCTGATATCGGTTGAAGAGGGGGCGGAGGTTGAAAAGATTTTTAACGATAAAAACCTATTTTTGACGGCGACGGAGGACTATATTAAGAGCCAGGAAGATTCAGTCGATCAAGTATTGGATCTTTTAAAGGTTTTAATCGGTCTGACACTGTTCTTTGTGTTTATTGGGATAGTCAGCAATCAGTTGGTGGGATTTATTCAGAGAAAGAAAGAATTTGCAGTTTTGCTTTCCATTGCACTTTCGATTAAACAGATGAGGAAGGTTATGGTGAATGAAGTCCTTTTCAATGCGCTTACGGGAGTTGTGATCGGAACCGCCAATGGATTGCTTCTGTGCACCTTCTTGGAGCAGATTATGTATGCAATCGGAATTCCGGTTCCCATTATTATCGAACCGCAAAAAATCGGATTGCTGTTCGGAGTTTGCATCTTGCTTATTCTGACGACAGTTATTCTCCCGATTATGAATCTTAAAAAACTTGACATAATTGCGGAATTAAAAGATGAATAAACCCGAACAACATATTGACATAAGAAAGGAATTTGAAAATATGAAAAAAGCGAGTAACAATACTGTCTTGTCCGCTCGTGGAATTTCTCATACTTTTAATAACGGACAAATTGAAACCCCCGTTCTCAAAGGGCTCAATCTTGACATCTATGAAGGAGAATTCGTCTCCATTATGGGACCGAGCGGAAGTGGCAAGAGTACGCTTCTGTATATATTGAGCGGGCTTCTCACCCCGACTGATGGCGTAGTCAAAATTCTAGATCGTGACATCTTTGTAATGAATAATAATCAAATTAGCGATTTTCGGAGAAATTCCATTGGATTTGTGTTCCAGTTCTACAATTTGGTGCAGAATCTGACGGTAAGAGAAAACATCCTCCTTCCCTTGGTCATGGATGGGAAAAAGGTAAAGAACTATGAGAGCAGGTTGCAGGAAACGCTTGCTATTGTGGGGCTTGAAGATAAGCAGGATTTTTATCCGACCCAATTATCAGGCGGGCAGCAACAAAGAGTGGCGATTGCAAGAGCGATTATCAACCATCCCAAATTGATTTTTGCAGATGAACCGATTGGTAATTTGGATAGTGTTAGCGGCGAAGCGGTAATGAAACGGTTCCGTACTATTTGCGATGAAGAGAAAATCACGATTTTTCAAGTTACGCATTCACGCGATGCTGCTTTGTACGGGGATCGGATCGTACATATGAAAGACGGCGTTATTGATAGAGAGGAATCTGTGCAAAGAGAGGAGACTCCGAAAAGATGACAAACACAAAAAGCGTGAAGAAACTTTTGTTTTGTCAGAACCGTATGCGTTTTATTACGGCGGTCATATTCTCCATGGCTACGGCTGTAATGGAGATGTTATTGGCATTTGCCTTCATGTATTTGATTAATTATGCACAGTCCGGGGATATGAGTAAGGTGTTCCGCGTCATTCAGGCAGTCATTATCGGTGCGGTGGCTTATGTGATCTGTGTGTTTATCGGCGTCAAGAGCAAGTCGGGATATGCCAAAAAGGCGGTTACCAATCTCAGAAAAGCGCTTTTGTCTTCCATCATGACAAAACCGATGAATCAGATGGGGAAGACGCAGGGTGCCTATATTTCTGTTCTGACAAACGATTTGATCAAGGTTGAGCAGGATTACATAATAGGCCTTGTAGACATTATCAAATACGTATTTCTGTTTTTGTCGTCTCTGTGTGCTATGTTCTACCTGGAATGGCGTTTGACACTGGTCGTTCTTCTGGCAAACTCGTTGCTATTGGTGGTATCGCTGTTATTCGGGAAAAAGCTAAAAGACACGCAAGAAATAATCACGATGATGAACCAGTCCTTGACCTCTACAATCAAGGATATGCTCTCCGGTCTTTCTGTTGTCAAGGCGTTTCACGTAGAGGAAAAGGCGCTTGAAACCATCAACGGCGTATCGGATAATACCGAGGACTATAAGAAAAAATATGCAAACTATACGGGCATTCAGACAGGGATACTGACTTTGATCGCGTTGATGATTGTCGTTGTTATCTTTGGAATCGGATCGTATCTGAGCGTTAAAGGCGGGGCGACCGTGGGAGTCATTATTGCTTTCGTACAGTTGCTGAACAATTTGACCAACCCCATTTCCACGCTTTCCGTTCTGACCAATAAGAGAAAATCCTGCGGACCGATTCTGGAACAGTATTCGACGATGCTAGACAAACCGGCGAAGGGAGAAAAGCAAAGAATCAAAGAGAGCGATGATCATTGTCTTCAAATTAAAGATCTCCGGTATTCAACGCCGGATGGGGTAGAGATTCTTCATGGTGTCACTTACGAGTTTGAACCCAATAAGAGCTACGCAATCGTAGGGGCGAGCGGAAGCGGTAAATCGACGCTTCTCAATATGATTTCCGGCTTCAATAATACCTACAAGGGGCATATTTTGCTTGACGGGATCGAAATCAAAGATGTGGAAGAAGACAGCCTTTACAACACGTTGAGTATCGTACAGCAGGATACATTCGTCTTTAACGATACAATCCGGAACAATATCAATCTTTACAGAGACGACGATAAAATCGATTTCTCCTATGCGGTCGAATGCGCGGAACTGGATAATATTATTAAAACGCGTACGGCCGATTTCGGGTGCGGCGAAAACGGGATCAATCTTTCCGGCGGGGAAAAACAGCGAATTGCTATTGCACGTGCCGTGATTAGAAAATCGCCCATTATTATTATGGATGAAGCAACTTCTGCACTCGACCAGGCGACGACCGTCAGCATTGAGAAAAAACTCGGCAGAATCCCCAATATCACGCGAATATCCGTCACACATAAGCTTAATGAAGAAATACTGTGTCAGTATGATCAGATTCTGGTGATGAAGGACGGACGAATCGTAGAAAGCGGAGCGTATGAAGACTTAATGGAAAGAAAGGGCGACTTCTATGCGCTGATGAAGGTGATTGGAACGAAATGAAAAGCGGTGCACGCCGGCTCGCAACGATGGCTCAACGATTTTCTTTTTCTTCAACGGAGGAACTGACTGTGGAAACAAAAAAACGAATATTCTGCTTCCCGTATGCCGGCGGGAGCTCATTTGCTTTCCGCAAAATGGGTCAGATACTTGACTCGGCGGCAGATTTGGTGTTGCTGGACTATCCGGGACACGGCACACGGTCCGGCGAAGAATTTGCAGGAAGCATGACTGAATTGGTGGAAGATATTGCCGGAAAGGTTTTGGTTGATATGCGCCTGAATTCATGCCATGACTGTATGTTTTTGGGCCATAGTATGGGTGCGTTAGTTGCTTATGAGACAGCAAGAGTTTTAGAAAACAGTATCACGATAGAACGCTTGATTCTTTGCGGAAGCTTACCTCCGGGAATGGAGAAAACGGATTTTGGTTCGTACGACAGAGAAGGGGCGTTTGACCATTTCTTCCGGATGGGATGGATCCCGGATGAAATACGGAAAGAAAAGGAACTGTATGATTATTTTTCAGAGATAATCTATTCTGACGTTCGAATCATGAATACGTTTAACACGGGAAAAGAGGCGAACCACGTTCACATTCCCTTAAGCATTTATTACGGTGTGGAAGACGGCGATTGTGACAGAGAAAGTATGAAAAAATGGGCTGAAAAAACAACCGCAGACTGCCGTTTTTGTCCTATGGACGGTGATCATTTCTTTCTGTTCCGAGACTCTCGTGCTTTTTGTGCTCGGATTATCAAAGAAGATTTGCCCGTTGATTTGTGTCGGGTGGGGTTATAAGAAAAAGATGGTAGTATATTATGCTTTTTTGAGCGAGAGATGGGATCAATCAGATGAACGGCTTTTACCATTTGTTTCGGCAGAAAGAAGAAAGAAAATTCTGAAATATAGGTTTGATGAGGACAGAAAACTGTCTTTGTATGTGGAGCTGTTATGCCGAATGCTTTTGAGCGATGTTTCCTCCCGACATTTTGACAGTTTTACGTTCGGAACCACAGAATATGGAAAGCCAATTATCGAAAACAGCGATTGGCAAATTAGTCTATCACACACCAGAATGTGCGTTGTTGTCTGTGTATCAAAATTGAGTGAGGTTGGAATTGACGTGGAAAAAATCACCGTTGCTCCCATGGACGTGACTCAGATGTGCTTTCACCCAAACGAAATCGCCTTTATTAAGTGCGGCGGAACGTCAGGACAGAATGAACGCTTTTATCAGATGTGGACCCGCAAGGAATCATTTTTAAAACAGCTTGGCTGTGGCTTTGTTGAAGCAATAGCGATTGAAAGAACATATGATATCGGTAATAGATTCTTTACTGCTTGGACAACGGACGGATATCAATTTTCGTGTTGCTCCGGAGTGGAGGAAAAATTGGAACGAAAGAGAGTAAGTGAGTCGGAGATTAAGATTTTTTATTCCATCTAATTTCTTTACGTGTTTTTTGAAAGAGCCAGTATCATGTGTTTTAGGATCGATAATGTGCTCAAAGAGATTTTTTCAGCTTCTATTATCACAGTAGCAAAAAAGGAATCGGAGCAGAACTATGCCACTCACAAACCGAACGCTCATCTTATTAAAGCATCTATGGGAAACCACGGATGAATCCCACCCGGTTTCCCTTGCGGACATTTCTGTGTTTTTGAAGCAGCATGAGATCACCGCCGATCCGAGAACGCTCTGCAAAGACATCGAACAGCTAACGGAGTTCGGTGTGGATATTGTCAAAGACCGCAAGGTTCAAAACCTCTACCATGTAGCTTCCCGGCATTTTGAAGCACCGGAGGTCAAACTGTTGATTGACGCCGTTCAGTCCGCCAGGTTTATCACACCACGCAAGAGCAAGGCACTGGTCAAACGACTTTCGTCCTTTGTTGCTCCCGGCGATACAGCCTTTTTGAAAAGGCATCTCTACATTGATAGCCGTTCCAAAGCTACAAACGAGAGCATCTATCTGAATGTAGACCGAATCCAAACTGCCATCACGGAGCGGAAGAAAATCTCCTTCTGCTATTTCGACTACTCACCGTCCAAAGAGCGGCTTCTCCGGTATAGCGGACAAGTCTACTCGGTCTCCCCGTTCGCCATGCTTTGGAACAGCGATACATACTATCTCGTCGGCTTCCACGATCATAGACAGCAGATCGCAAAGTTTCGCGTTGACCGCATCGTTCAGATGGAGGTCACGGATGAAGCCGCTGTAAAAAAGCCAAAGGACTGGAGCCGCGGCGTCCATCTGATTATTTCAATGCGTACTTATACCTTCACGTCCGGGTTCTTCTCGCCAAACTTTTCCTTGAGCATTTCACAGATCTCGCCGCGGGCTTTGCCCTGCTTTTCCATGCTCTTGATGGTCTTGTAGGCGGCAAAGAGGGTGGAGGGGCCGATCTCGGAGCTGAAATAGCCGATGCCCTGGTTCCAGGCCAGCAGCTCGAACCCGTCGTCCAGGGCCGCGCTGTCCAGCCCGTGGATGTAGGCCTTCACCAGCCCTCGGGTGGCCTGGCGCATCCGGCCGGCGCCCACCGCATTGG